>Ga0209710_1000774_pt1 | contig 27212 bp, 22 predicted proteins | sample ArcticOcean_MG_C_5_FD_187436 | JGI IMG/M metagenome (GOLD analysis project Ga0209710, IMG submission 187436) | Marine microbial communities from western Arctic Ocean - ArcticOcean_MG_CB4_138 (SPAdes) (version 2) | ecosystem: Environmental > Aquatic > Marine > Oceanic | place: Arctic Ocean...
GGATTTTCTAAGTTTTTCAAAAAACTAATCCCGTCAATAAAAGGCATGTTAATATCTAAAAACATTAAATCAACTTTCTCTTTTTTTAAAGTAGGTAAAGCATCATTAGCATTAGAAAAAGTGGCAATACAATTTAGAAAATCAGTTTTTTTAACAAAATTTTCAATTATTTTAATTGCAAGAGGCTCATCATCTAATATTATACAATTGATCATAGCTTGATTTTAAGGTGTGCAATATATTTATTTTTTTCTTTAATTATATCTAGATTAAAAAAATCAGGACCATAATTTAAGTCCAGCCTTTTTTTAAGGTTAGTAAGTCCTATTCCTCCAATTTGTGCTTTAATTTTTTTTGTTGGTTTTTCAAATGAATTTTCAATTCTAAAATCTAAAAGATTTGATGTTGCGTTCAAATCAATGGTAATGTATCCGTTTTTTTTTGAATTTCTTGCGCCGTGTTTAAATGCATTTTCAACAAGTGGAATAAGAATTAACGGTTTAACAATTACTTTTTTTGTTTTAATATTAATATTAAAATTAACTTTTAGATTTTCGTCATATCTTAATTTTTCTATTTCAATATAGTCTTTAATATGAGAGATTTCATTTTCTAACGTTTGAAATTCTTTTCCTGTTTCATATAAAAAATATTTCATTAAATCAGAGAGCTTTAAGATCAAATCGGGGGCCTTGTCTGACTTGTCAATAGTTAAAGAGTAAAGGTTATTAAGTGTATTGAAAAAAAAGTGAGGTTGAATTTGAGATCTCAAATATTTTAATTCATTTTCTAATAGCATTTCGTTAGTTTCAGCGAGATATTCTTTCTGCTTAATCCAGTCAATAGCTAATTTAATTGCTGTTACAAAAGTTATAACATAAATTTCACCTAGGATTACGCTAGTGGCATAAGTAAGGTCAATTTTTGAAGTTATGCCTGCAAATTCGGGCATTACATCTCCACTAGTAAAGTAATAAGCAACCAGAAATTTTAAAACAAGAGTAATCCCCAAAATAATAATAAGAAGCGTAAAGAAATCAACAACCTTTCCATTAAAAAGTTTGGGTAGAAGGTAAAATATGAAAATGTAAGATAATGCAATATGAAATGGAAACTCAATAAGATTAGATTTAAAGGAATAAGCATAATCAGAATAAAAACTACCCCATCTTATTGTATTAAAAGTAAAATAACCTATCCAAAACAATATTTGACTTGAAATTGGGATGGAAGATATCTTGTTATATGTAGGGTTTCTAAATAAGCGTCTTTTTTTAATCTCCATTTTGCTCAACGATATATTTAATTGTATTAACTATAAATCAATATCACTTATATAAAAATTTGTGAATATTAATTTTAAATGACTAATTTAAAAAATGAATTTTTAATAATTCTTAAAACAATGAAATTTATTAAAACAGCTGTTCTAAAAGTATTCCTTATATGTCTATTTTTTTCATCTTGTAAAACTAATGATAATGTTGAGTCTCCAAACGTAATATTTATATTAACAGATGACTTAGGATTTGCGGATTTAAGTTCCTATGGTTCTAATACGATTAACACCCAAAATTTAAATTACTTAGCCAAGGAAGGAGCTTTATTAAAATCTTATTATTCTACTCAGGCTGTTTGTTCTGCCTCAAGAGCTTCTATTTTAACCGGAAGTTATTCAAATAGAATAGGATTTAGTGGAGCCCTTGGGCCAAATTCAAAAAAAGGAATTAATCCAAGTGAATTTTTAATGTCCGAAATGTTTAAGCAAAAGGGATATAATACTGCAGTTTATGGAAAATGGCATTTAGGGGATAATGAAAAATTTTTACCAACAAATCATGGGTTTGATGATTTTTTTGGAATATTATACTCAAATGACATGTGGCCCTTCCATGCGGAATATCCTGATAGTTATCCTGACTTAATGCTCTATGATTACGATAGGCCAGTAGAAATACTTACTGATCAGTCTGATTTAACAATGGAATTGACTAGAAAAAGTATTTCTTTCATAGAAAAAAATAAAGATAATCCGTTTTTTTTATTGTTGGCTCATCCTCAACCTCATGTTCCGCTATTTGCATCATCAAAATTCAATGGAAGATCTGGGTATGGGTTATATACTGACGTAATTGAAGAAATTGATCATTCTGTAGGGCTCATTATGGAATCTCTAAGAAAAAATAATTTAGATAAAAACACAATAATTGTTTTCACATCAGATAATGGACCTTGGCTTTCATATGGAGAACATGCTGGTTCAACAGGAGTTTATAGAGAAGGGAAAGGAACCACTTGGGAAGGAGGTCAAAGAGTACCTTGTATTGTTTGGTATCCAAAAGAAATAAAACCAAACACTGTCCTTTCCACTCCTTTTATGGGTATTGACTGGCTTCCAACTTTTGCCTCAGTGATTAGTTCAAACCTTTCTGAAAATAAAATTGACGGAAAAAATATTTGGAAAAACTTAACAGGAAGATCAAAAGAAAATCCACATGAGGCACTATTTTTCTATTATCATAAAAACAGTCTTCATGGAGTTAGATACGGAGATTATAAAATGTATTTTCCTCATAGGTATAGAACTTTAAACGGAAGAAAAGGTAGAAATGATGGAACTCCAATAAAATACGAATATGTAGATCTTTTAGAAAATGAACTTTATAATTTAAAAACAGATCCATCAGAAACAAAAAACATTATTAATGAATTTCCAGGAATTGTAAAAAAAATAATTGCTTTAGCTGATAATAAAAGAAAAGAAATTGGAGATGATTTAACTAATGTTATTGGCTTAGAAAATAGAGAAATTGGAATAATCGATTAATTTTTAAAAATGAGTAACAGAAGAAATTTTATAAAAAAATCTGCTTTAGGATCTTTAGGGGTTTCTAGTATTTTAGGTTGTGATGAATTAAATAATATTAATATTAAAAAAACTTATCCTAGAATTATTTCTACATGGAACCACGGTCTAGATGCAAACAAAAAAGCCTGGGAAGTTTTAAAAAGTGGAAAAGGAGGACTGTCTGCTGTTGAAGAAGGAGTTAAAGTTTCTGAAGCTGACCCTAAAGTAAGATCCGTAGGACTTGGAGGATATCCTGACAGAGAAGGAATAGTCACTTTAGACGCTTGTATAATGGATAAAAATAGCAATTGTGGATCGGTAAGTTTTTTGCAGAATATTAAACATCCCATTTCAGTAGCAAGACACGTAATGGAAGACACGCCACATGTCATGTTATCTGGGAAAGGTGCTTTAGAATTCGCTATTTCTAAAGGTTTTAATCAAGAGAATTTACTAACAGAAGAATCTAGAAAAGACTGGATAAAATGGAAAGAAAAATCAGATTATAAGCCCATTATTAATATTGAAAATCACGATACAATCAGTATGCTGTTAATTGATGAAACAGGAGACCTTTACGGAGCTTGTACAACAAGTGGAGCTTCATGGAAAATGCACGGTAGAGTTGGAGATTCTCCAATAATTGGAGCAGGATTATTTTTAGATAATGAAGTTGGTGCTGCGGCAGCTACCGGTTTAGGTGAAGCTATAATAAAAACATCAGGAAGCGCTATGGTTGTTGAACTAATGAGACAAGGCGCATCTCCACTGGAGGCCTGTAAAACAATAGTTGAAAGAATTTCAAAAATTCATAAATCTGGTCCTGAATGGGAATATTTACAGGTTGGATTTATAGCCATTAATAAAAATGGAGATTATGCAGGATATAGTTTGAAAAAAGGGTTTAATTATTCTTTGTGTGACAACAAGAACAAGGATCTTTTAATTGATGCTAATTACTCAATAACATAATGGAGTTACTTAATTACATAGGAAAGTTTCATCCAGTTGTGTTACATCTTCCAATTGGTGCGCTGTACTTAACGTTTTGTCTTGTTCTGCTTGAGAAATTTTTTAAAAACAGCTATACAATTCCTATTAGATTTGGCTTGTTGTTTTCATTTGTATTTTCTGTTTTAAGTGCCTTGCTTGGTTTTTTTCTTTATTTAGGCGATGATTTTTCAGGAGATTTGATCGAAAGACATAAGTGGCTGGGGATTTCTACGACTCTTTTTATTGGAGTTTTATTGTGGATTCATAAAACATCTACACACATAAAGTATTTCAATGGAGTGTTCTTAATTACTATTGTCTTATTGTCAGTAACTGGACATTTTGGAGGACAGATAACACATGGCAGCGACTATTTAAAATTACCAGATTTTAGTCAAACAACAAATGTTACAAGTATTGATAGTATAAACATATATTCTAGTATTGTAATGCCAATTCTAGATAATAAATGTGTTAAATGTCATAACCTAAACAAATCCAAAGGTGATTTGATCTTGAATTCAAAAGAAGCAATTTTAAAAGGAGGTGAATCAGGTAATATATTAGTCTCTTTTGACGCAAGTTCAAGCCATTTATATAATTACCCAAATCTTCCAATGGAAGATAAAATGCATATGCCGCCAGAAGGAAATTCTCAACTTACTGAAAATGAAATTGAATTACTTAGAATTTGGATAGATAAAGGTGCAGAGTTTGAGGCTTATAATTCGTTTAATACTTTTGAAAAAAACGAACAAGAAATTGTGAATTCTTTTATTAAGGTTGATTTAGAAAAAGTGGATCCACCCAGAAAAAAAGATTTAGAAAAATTATTAGATCTTAATTTTAGACTGGAAAGAAATAGCGTCTCGAACAATTATTTAGAAGCTAAATTTTTAGGAACGAATTTAAAATCAAAACACTTAAGCGCATTAAGCAAAGTAAAACAACAATTAATTAAACTAGACCTAAGCAATACTGACCTAAGTGACGGTTTATTGCAGAAGTTAAAGTCATTTACAAATTTAAAATACTTAAAAATTAACAACACGAGTATAACAGACAATGGACTTTTGTCCATTAGTAACTCTATAGAAAGTCTTAACCTAAACAATACAGGCGTGGGGTTTGAGGGCTTAAATCAGCTATTGCAAAACAATGAATTAAAAACTGTCTATTTATGGAACACCAACATAAAAAATGACAATCAACAAAAACTTTCAGATTTATACACCGCAAACTTAAATTTTGGAGTTAGTGATTTTGCAAAAGGCGTTCCGTTATCATCCCCTGAACCTATATCAGGGCAAACAATGTTTTCAGACTCTTTAAAAATAGAGTTTTATAAGCCTCTAGGGAATCCTACAATTAGGTACACTCTTAATGGAGAAGATCCAGATTCTTTGTCTACTATTTATAAGAATCCTTTTTTTATTTCTAATTCTTCAAATCTTAAAGCGAAAGCCTTCAAGAGCGGTTGGTTAGACAGTAAAATAGGTTCTGTAGATTTTGTTAAAGTTGAAGGAATATTAAAGGATTATATATTAAAGACAGCTCCTGATAATAGATACAAAAATCCTAAAAAACTATTTGACGGAATTGTAGGGGATATCAATTTTAGAGACGGGGATTGGAACGGCTTTATTCGTACTCAAGATTACAAGGCTGGGGTTAATGAGCGAAATTCTGGAGATTTAGTATTAGAAATAGATTTAAAAGGTAAATCACACACAGGAATTGGCATACATGCTTTAGAATCTATAGGTTCATATATTATGTTCCCTAAAAGGATAGAGCTTTATGATATTGGCGGAAAAAATGATAAATTAATTTATTCAAAAGACTATGTACCCTCAATTTTAGGGGCATCTGATCTTGTGAAATTTTTTAAAATTCCTATCGCTAAAAAATCAAACAAGCTCAGACTTGTTGTTAAAAGCAACAAAAAACTTCCTAAAGGTCATCCTGCTCAAGGAGAATTCGCCTGGCTTTTTGTTGATGAGATACTTTTCTTATAAAATATAGCAAAATCAATCCCTAAAACATTCTTTTAGAAATGTTTAGATACTATTTATTAGATGTTTTTTCTAAAAAATTGATCGTAATAAAATACACTTTTGTCGAAATTGTTTAAATTTTTTACGAATATGTTAACGAAGTGTTAACGTTTTTATTAAATTAGTACTGATTTAAACAAAACTAAATATTTATGAAAACAAAATTTTTAACAATTTTGTCCTCTTTCTTATTGATGTTTGCATTCGGTTTTTCCGTTCAAGCTCAATCAATTAGTGGGACAGTAACCGATGATAATGGTGTGCCTCTTCCGGGAGCAACCGTTTTAGTCGAAGGAACTCAAAATGGAGTTTCAACCGATTTCGATGGTAATTATTCAATTAACGCTTCAAACGGGGATACCCTTGTTTTTAGTTTTGTTGGATATACTAATCAATCGGTAGTTGTCGGATCTTCTGCAACTGTTAATGTTTCTTTACAACCAGATAATGCTTTATCTGAAGTTGTAGTAACTGCACTTGGTGTAAAAAGAAACGTTAAAGCGGTTGGGTATTCAATTACTCAAGTAGGCGGTGAAGAACTTAGTGATAACAAAACTACAAATGCTATTAATGCCCTTCAAGGTAAGGTTGCCGGAGTTATGGTAACTGGTGGTTCGATGGGAGCTAAAGGTTCAAGTAGAGTTGTTATTCGTGGTACAAGTTCATTAACTGGAAACAACCAACCTCTTTATGTTGTTGATGGAATTACTATTAACAATTCTAATTTAGGTTCTGCTGGTGTTTGGGGTGGTACTGATTTTGGAGATGGTATTTCAAGTATTAATCCAGATGAGATCGAATCTGTTTCTGTTTTAAAAGGTGGTGCAGCTGCAGCGCTTTATGGATCTAGAGCTTCTAATGGTGTTATAATTATAAACACTAAAACTGGAGCTGGAACTAAAGGAATTGGAGTTGAATTTAATTCTTCAACTCAATTTGACATGTTAAATCTTGGTCTAAGAGACACTCAAGAAATTTATGGTCAAGGTAGAGATGCTTCTAAAGTTGCAGATGCAATTGACACTTATCAAGCATGGGGACCTAAAATGGACGGTTCTTTAGTTGCTCAATGGGATGGTGTTGCTAGACCTTATACTAATAAGGGAAGTAACTTAGATAAATTTTACCAAACTGGTGAAACTTACACTAATACAATTGCTGTTTCATCCTCAGATGAGAACGGTAGTACTAGATTTTCTGTAACAAATTTGGATAATTTAGACATCATACCTAACTCTACATTAAAAAGAAATTCATTTGGATTAAACACTTCTAGAAAGTATGGAGACAAGTTTAAAGTAGATGTCAACATGAAATACATCTTAGAAGATCAAGAAGGTAATCCACAATTATCAGATTCACCTGGTAATGGAAACTTTGCTGTTAATTTATTTGCTCCTTCTGTTTCTGTAGACGATATGATGGGAGAAGGTGGACTTGGTAGAAATGCAGATTTAACAGAATTTAGAATTAGTGATAATACTTATTCTCAGAATCCATATTTTGCAGCTTACAATTATATAAATTCATCTTCAAAATCAAGGTTTATAGGTGCAATAAACGCTAGATATGATTTTACTGATTATTTATACGTAAGAGGAAGAATGGGTGGAGATAGTTACAACTTACACAAAACTAATTCTACACCTTGGGGAACTGCTTATTCGCCACTAGGAAATATAAATGAAGGTATGAGTACGTTTACCCAATACGATATTGATGGTTTTTTAGGTACGGATAATTTGCAATTAGCTGATGACCTTACTTTAAATGCATTTGTTGGTATTGGAACAAACGTTCAAGAATATGATGCAGTATCAAAATCTGGATCTAACTTTATTGTTCCATTTTTAATTAATGTTCAAAACACTCAAAATCAAGGAGGTGGTTACAGCTACAATAAAAAGCAAATTAGCTCTGCGTATGGATCTGCAGAATTTGGATTTCAAGACTGGGCTTTCTTAACGGTAACTGCAAGAAATGACTGGTTCTCAACTTTATCTTTAAAAGATAAAGTAGCTCCAAATAATGACTTGTATACTTCTGCTTCTGTTTCATTAGTTCTTTCTGATGTTATGGATCTTGGAGATACTGTTTCTTTCTTAAAATTAAGAGGAGGTTATTCTCAGGTAGCAGGTGGTGCTGATAGTCCATATGCTTTAAGTTTATCTTATGGAATATTCGGACAAGGTCACTTAGGTGCTTCTCTTGGAAATATTAGTGGAGGAACTATTCCAAATTCTGAAATTACTCCTTTTGAGAAAAATGAGAGTGAAATTGGTGTAGACTTAAGATTGTTTGACAACAAACTTTCCATAGATGCTACATACTATGACAATGAAACTTTAGGAGATATTGTAGGAGTTAGTGCTTCTTCAACTTCAGGTTACGGTGCGGCTCTTGCAAACCTTGGTAATATTTCAAACTCGGGTATTGAATTACTTATTAAAGGTGAGATAATGAGAACTGATGATTTCGCTTGGAACGCATCAATTAACTACACAAACAATACAAGTGAAGTTGTTGCAACTAACGATACTGGTGGAAACATCTCAATGGATGAGCCTCGTTCAAGAAACTTAAGAGTTACTCACATTGTTGGTGAAAAATACGGTGCACTGTACGGTTCTTCATATGTGAGAAATGATGCAGGTCTTATTGTTCATGAAATGGTTAATGGAATTCCAATTCCAAAACAAGGAGCTAGAAAAATCTTAGGATTTGGTGTTGCTCCAACATCTGTTGGTTTTGGATCATCTTTTAGATACAAAGATTTCAACGCTTCAATTTTAGTTGAAGGAAAAACTGGAGGGCAAATCTACTCAGGTACAAATGCCTTTTTAATTAGAAATGGTCATCACAAGAAGACTATTCCTGCTGGAGGTCGTGAGGCTGGATTTACACCAATTGGTGTGATGGAAGATGGAAGTTCAATTACAACGTCTATTCCTCAATCTCAACAAGAAGACTATTACAGAAGAACTTACGCTATTGCTGAAGAAGCTATACAAGATTCAGACTATATGAGAGTTCGTCAGTTAAGTATTGGTTATACTTTACCATCTAATATGTTAGAAGGAACATTTATTACCAAAGCTACTGTATCGCTTATTGGAAGAAATTTATTTTTCTTAAGTAACAGTACGGATAACATAGACCCTGAGTCTGCCTATAATAACGGAAACTCTGCAGGTTTAGAATGGTTTGGTCTTCCTGTTCCAAGAACAATTGGTCTTAACCTAAATCTTAAATTTTAAACTTAAATAATTATGAAAAAAATACTATTAACATTTTTTGCATTAAGTTTTGTTCTAACCTCATGTGAATTCGATAAAGGATTTGAGGAAATGAATGTAAACCCTGCAAAAGCAAATCAAATTGCCGTAGCAAACAAGTTTGCAGCAACTCAGTTGTATACGTCAGGAAGTAGATATGAAAACTGGAGAACCAGTTTAATCTACCAATCAACATTGATTCAACATTTTTCGTCTACGGCTGGTTACTGGTCTGGAGACAGATATTTTAGAAACGATGGATACTCTACTTCATTGTGGGATCGTAATTACCCGGAAGCTGTTAAAATGATTGAGGATATTAAAGCTCAATTAACATCAGAGGGAAATAGTGGATCTGAAATGGGGATGACTCGTATTTTAAGAGTCTTTATTTATTCTAGACTAACGGATCTTCATGGGGACGTTCCTTATAGCGAAGCTGGTCAAGGGTATACTAACGGAATATTAAAGCCTAAGTACGATGCTCAACAAGATATCTATATGGATATGCTTAAAGAGCTAGAAGAAGCTGTTGCACAAATTGGTTCTTCAACAACTTTAGGAAATTCCGATATCATGTTTAAAGGTGATACTGCTAAGTGGAAAGCTTGGGGTAACTCATTGATGCTTAGACTTGCGATGAGATTAACAAAAGCGGATTCTGCTACAGCGAAAGCTTGGGCTGAAAAAGCTGTTGCAGCTGGAACTATGACATCTAACGATCACATAGCACATGTTCCACATACAAATGGACCTGAGGGAATAAATCAAAATGGACACGGTGAAGTATTTGATGCAGATGGTAACCCTAGAATTAGCAAAACATTTGCTGACTGGTTAAAAGACGATCCAAGATTACCTATTCTAGCCGCTAGAAGATCAGATGGTAGCACTAACCCTGCAGATTTAATTGGTATGCCAAATGGAAGCACAGGAGCTACAGTTCCTGACACTTCGATTTATGCTGAGCCAAATAGAAATGTAATAACAGGAAAAGATGCTCCTATGGTTTTTCAAACGTATGCTGAAGTAAGACTTTTAAAAGCTGAAATGGCGTTTAGAGGTTGGTCAGTACCAGGATCTGCTGAAGCTCATTATAACGCAGGAGTTAAAGCTGCTATGCAGATGCTTAGTCAACTTTATACAAATGCTGCTGTAATTACAGATGCTGAAGTTGATGCATACTTAGCTAAAAAGCCTTACGATGCTAGTAAAGGATGGGAAATGATCAGTGAACAATATTGGGCAGCTACTCTTCTAAATGAGTACGAGTCTTTCTCAAACTGGAGAAGAACTGGATACCCAACATTAGTTCCGACTAGTGATCCAGGAAGTGATACAGGTGGACCTATTCCAAGAAGGCTAATTTGGCCTGAAGGAGAAGCTTCTACAAATGCAGAGAATTTTGCAGCTGCAATTGCTAGACAAGGTCCTAACAATATGGTCACTAGAGTTTGGTGGGATAAATAAGAAGATTTTTGTTTTTTATATATTAGAAAAAGAGGGATTAATTTCCCTCTTTTTTTTTTACTTTTATTTTATGAAAGCATTGCTTTTAATATTTCTTTTATTATTTAATTACTCTTTTAGTCAAGAAACAGTTTTTGAACTGCTAAATGCAAATCAAACTGGAGTTGAGTTTAATAATATCATCGAGGATAAAAAAGAACATAATATTTTACTTTATGCAAATTATTATGGAGGAGGTGGAGTTGGTATTGCTGATTTTGATAATGACGGTTTACAAGACATTTACTTTGGAGGAAATTTAGTTGCTGACAAAATCTATAGAAACTTAGGTAATTTTAAATTTACTGACAAAACACTAAGTTCTGGAATTAATGATAACGGCTCTTGGTCTTCAGGTATTACAATAGCTGACGTAAATAATGATGGACTTGTTGATGTATATGTTAGCAAAGAGTTATACGATGATAAGCCTGAACTAAGAAGAAATAAATTATACATAAACAAAGGCGATTTTACTTTTGAAGAATCTTCAAAAAAGTGGGGTGTTGATGTATCGGCAAGAACCAGGCATGCTGTTTTCTTTGATTACAATAATGATGGTCATTTAGATCTATACTTACTTAATCAGCCGCCAAATCCCGGCAGTTATTCAAAGTTTTTTGGATCAGACTTAACCTTGCCTGAATATTCTTTACAATTATTTAAAAATACAGGAAACAATAGTTTTATTGATGTAACAAAAGAAGCTGGACTTAATAGAACAGGTTTTCCAAATAGTGTGGTTGCCTCAGATTTAAACCAAGATGGCTATGTTGATTTATATGTTGCAAATGATTTTGATGCACCTGACTTTTTATATTATAATAATGGAGACGGAACATTTTCTTATGAAACCGAAAGCTCTTTAAAACACACTTCTTTCTATAGTATGGGTGTAGATTCAGCTGATATAAATAATGATGGAGAGTTAGATGTTATGGTTGTCGATATGACGGCTGAAGATAATTTTAGATTAAAATCTAATATGAGCGGAATGAACCCCTCTTCGTTTTGGAAAGTCGTTCAAAATGGTGGTCATTTTCAGTATATGTTTAATACACTTCAAATAAATAACGGAGATAAAACTTTTAGTGATGTTGCTCAATACACTAAAACCTCAACAACGGATTGGAGTTGGGCAAATCTAATTGCTGATTTTGATAATGATGGTTTAAAAGATATATACGTTACAAACGGACTGTTACGAGATATTAGAAATACTGATGCAGATAAAAAATTAGGAGAGTTTGTTTTAAAAATCGCAGATGATTATGTTAAAAAAAATAAATCTTTTGATTATAATCTATGGGATATTCTCCCCCTTGATAAGGCTTTAGAATTAGTTCCTAGTGTTAAGATTAAAAACTACCTGTACAAAAATTACGGAGATCTTGATTTTAAAAATGAGACAACATCATGGGGTTTAGATCAACCTAGTTTTTCTAACGGAGCCTCATATGCAGATTTAGATAATGATGGAGATTTAGATTTAGTAGTAAATAATGTAAATGAAAAGGCATTCATTTATAAAAACAATTCAAAAAATAACTTTTTAAGACTAGAACTTATTAACCAGAATAATAAACCTGTCTTTGGATCTAAAGTTTCCATATACAACGGAAAAGAAATTCAGCTTTCTGAAAGTTCTAACGTTAGAGGAATTTACTCTACAAGTGAAAATATGATTCACTTTGGATTAGGAATTCATAAAAAAGTAGATAGTTTAATAATTACTTGGCCAAATTCTAAACAAACTAAACTGTTTGACGTAAAAGCTAATCAAGTATTAAAAATAAATTCAAGAAATTCAAAGCGTTTTAATTCTAATTCTAAGTCAAAAGAATTATTTTTTGAGCAGGTTCCCTCCAAAATAAATTATACTCATATTGAAAATTCTTTCGATGATTTTGAAAAGCAAGTTTTACTTCCTCACAAGTTATCCCAGTTAGGCCCTGCATTAGCCGTTGGTGATGTGAATGGAGACGGTTTAGATGATGTTTATATTGGATCGGCATCTGGAAAAGTTTCAAAATTACTTATTCAAAATGTGCAAGGGGAACTTATTGAATCAGATAGTAAAACCTGGAATCCACATAAAGTTCTTGAAGATATTGATGCAATATTTATAGATATCGACAATGATGGAGATAACGATCTTTATGTTGTTAGTGGAGGAAATGAATTTTCTCCTAACTCTAGCACATATCTTGACAGAATATACATTAACGATGGCAAAGGGAATTTTGAATTTAAAAGAAATCTATTGCCAGATGTTTATGAGTCAGGCTCAGTTGTAAGGCCTTATGATTTTGATAACGATGGAGATTTAGATCTTTTCATTGGATCAAGAATGATTCCGTGGAACTATCCTGAACCGGCTACCAGTTATTTATTGGTTAACAACAATGGAACTTTTGAAAAGTACAATGATGTAAATAATAGTTTAAGCGAATTGGGCCTAGTAACGGATGCAGTTTGGTCAGATTATGATAATGATGGAGACAAAGATTTGTTTGTGGTTGGAGAATGGATGCCTTTAACATTGATAAAAAATTACAACGGGGTATTAAAAAAAGAAAAATTAAACGATTCATGTGACCAGAGACGCGGTTGGTGGTATTCAATAGAAAGCGCAGATTTTAATAATGACGGACAAGAGGATTTAGTTTTAGGAAATCTTGGGAAAAATTATAAATATCAAGCAAATCCTGAGGAACCCTTTGAAGTCTTTTATGATGATTTTGACGATAATGGGAGTAAGGACATTGTTTTAGCCTATTACAATTATGGCATTCAATTTCCGCTAAGAGGATTTTCATGTTCTTCTCAGCAGGTCCCCGAGTTAAAAAGTAAAATACAGAAATACGATCTGTTTGCTTCACTTGATGTAAAAGATGTTTATGGAGAAGTGAATCTAGACAATGCCTTAAGACTTCATGCTAATTCTTTTAAAAGTGTAGTGCTTATTAATAAGAGTTCTAATTTCGAATCTATTGATCTTCCTTATCAAGCACAATTATCTTCTATAAATGACATTATTGTTGATGATTACAATAATGACGGAAACATCGATCTTTTAGTTGCAGGTAATTTATTTACTTCTGAAGTTGAAACTCCAAGAAATGATGCTAGTAATGGATTAATGCTTATTGGAAACGGAGATGGAACCTTCTCAGCAAATTCTAGACTAGAAACCGGATTTTTTGCTCCTAGCGATGTCAAAAAACTTCACCAGATTAAATTGAAAGGTGAAGAAGGTGTAATTGTAGGAAATAACAATGACTTGATGCAGTATTTTAAAAGAATTGATTAATTTGTCAAAAATTACTTTATGTCTAAAAAAGCTTTTTCCAGTATCTTAATTTTAGGATTTTTTCTTTTAGTTATTGGCTTTGTTGTTAGAGTTTCTAAGGAAAGAGTAACAGAAGGATATAAAATAAATGAAAATCCAAAACTTGTTGTAGGTATAGTAGTTGATCAAATGAAACATCAGTACTTAACTAAATACTGGGCACATTATTCTGATAGGGGTTTTAAAAAATTGATTAAAAACGGTTTTATTGCCAAAAGCAATCATTATGGTTACGCACAAACTTCTACAGGACCTGGACACACCACAGTAGCTACAGGAACTTATCCAAGTGTACATGGTATTATTGGGAACAGTTGGTTTGATAAAAAACTAAATAAATCAATTTATTGCGTTGATGATAACAGTTATTTTTCCGTTGGTAGCGAAAGTGATCAGGGAAAAAAGTCTCCAATCAATATGCTAACTACCACTTTAGCTGATGAAAACAGAATTGCAACTAACTTTAGAGGAAAAACTATTGGAGTTGCAATTAAAGATAGGGGAGCTATATTATCCTCTGGCCATACAGCAAATGCAGCATATTGGTTTGAAGGGGGAGAAAAAGGAAGTTTTATTACTAGTTCATATTATGTAGATTCCTTACCAAGTTGGGTTAAAGAATTTAATACATCTAGAGTAATTGATAAGTATTTAAAAACATGGAATACGTATTATGATATTTCTACTTATAGTGAAAGTGGACCTGATGATAACAATTATGAATCTAACTTTAAAGGTGAAGAAAAACCTGTATTCCCTCATAATTTTAAAATTAAAAGTGATAAAAATGGAAAGTCATATTATGGCGCAATAGCGTCAACTCCTTTTGGGAATTCTTTAGTTGCAGATTTTGCTATAGAAGCTGTTGAAAATGAAAAATTAGGGGAGGATACTAATACCGATTTTTTATTGATAGATTTTTCATCTTCCGATTACGTCGGGCATCAATTTGGAGTTAATTCTAAAGAAGTTCAAGACACCTATATAAGATTAGATAAAGAAATTGAAAGACTTTTAGATTATTTTGACAACAAAGTGGGGCCTGGAAATTACACCATTTTTCTAACGGCAGATCATGGTGCCACTTATGTTCCAGGGTTTCTTAAAGACAGTAAAATTCCAGTCAACTATTTTAACTCCTATAAATGGAAAAAACATATTGAAAATTCTGTTTTGGAATTATTTAAAACTAAAAAAATTATAGTAGGAAACTCTAATAATCAGATTTTTCTTAACCACAAGCTAATTGAAAAGAAGAATTTAAACTTTGAAGAAGTTCAGAGCAAAATAATGAAAATAATGCAGTCATTTCCTGGAATAGGAAATGTTTATTCCTCACAAGAAATTTTAAATAGCAACAATGATCATCACACTACTCTAGTTAGAAATGGATTTAATAAAAATCTTTCAGGAGATATAGTTTACACACTTATGCCTAACTGGAAATCTCCAAGAAAAGGATCTACGCATGGATCCATGTATGATCACGATACTCATGTCCCATTAATTTTCTATGGAAATGGTATAAAAAAGGGGTCAATAAGTAGAAGAACAGATGTTATTGATATTGCACCAACAATAGCAACAGTCTTAGGGATTAACTCTCCGGACGGCTCAACTGGCCAGGTCATTCACGAGGCAATCGATGATTAGAAATGCAACAATAAATGATTTAGACAGAATAATTGAAATAACAAAAGCATGTGCTGCTTTTATGATTTCAAACAAAATATTTCAGTGGAATGAGCACTATCCAAATATTGAAACTTTTGAGAATGATGTTTTAAAAGGAAATTTGTACGTACTTGAAATAAAAAACAAATTGATTGGTTGTTTAGTTATTTCGAATAAAATGGATGAGTTTTATTCAAAGGTAAATTGGTTAACTCCTAATAAAAATAATCTTTATTTACACAGGCTTGCAGTGGATCCTGATTATCAAAAAAAGGGGTATGCTAAACAATTAATGTCTTTTTCTTTTGAGTTTGCAAAGGCTAATAATATTAAATCCATTAGGTTAGACACCTTCAGTGGAAATCCTTTTAATAATATTTTTTATTCTAACTTGGGATTTGAAAAATTAGAAGAAATTTATTTTAGAAACCAAAGTGACAAACCTTTTTATTGCTTTGAGAAGGTAATGTAACGGAATCTTTTACTTTTGTACTAAATTAACAATAATGAACACGATTAGAATTACTAAACAGTTTAATTTTGAAACAGGACATGCTTTGTATGGGTATGACGGGGCTTGTAGAAATGTTCATGGACACAGTTACAAGCTTTTTGTTACCGTTATTGGATTGCCTAATGATGACTCTAATAATGTTAAATATGGGATGGTTATTGATTTCAGTGATTTAAAAAAAATAGTAAAGGAAGAGGTTGTCGACGTTTTTGATCATGCAACAGTTTTTAACAAAAACACCCCTCACAAAGAATTAGCACTTACTTTAAAGAATAGTGGTCATAAAGTAATTTTAGCTGACTATCAGCCAACTTGTGAGCTACTGGTTATCGATTTTGCACATAAAATTAAAAAACGTCTTCCTGCTCATATTTCACTTCATTCCCTTAAATTGCAAGAAACAGAATCTTCATTTGCTAACTGGTATGAAAGTGATCAATAGTTTTATAAATATTGACTTAAAAGAAGGTGAAAAAATATATTTTTCATCAGACAATCATCTTGGAGCTCCAGATCACGCAAGTAGTTTAGTTCGTGAAAAAAGGTTTGTTAATTGGCTTGATTCAATTAAGCATGATGCAAAAGTCATTTTTTTATTAGGCGACTTATTTGATTTTTGGTTTGAATATAAAAAAGTAGTTCCCAAAGGTTTTGTTAGGACACTTGGTAAATTAGCAGAACTGTCTGATTCAGGAACTAAAATTTATTTTTTTGTTGGAAATCATGACTTATGGATGAATGGTTATTTTGAAGAAGAACTTAATATTTCGGTTTTTCACAAACCTCAGAATTTTTCTATCTCTGGCAAAAAGCTACTAATTGGGCATGGCGATGGTTTAGGTCCCGGCGATATAGGTTTTAAAAGAATGAAAAAAGTTTTTACAAATTCTTTGTGTAAATTTTTATTTAAATGGATTCATCCTGATATTGGTGTTAGTCTAGCTCAATTTGTATCTACTAAAAATAAGCTTACTTCTGGAGTTGATGATCTTGAGTATAAGGGTGACGATAATGAATGGCTTGTTCAGTATGCTAAAAGAAAATTAACTCAAATTGATTATGATTATTTTATTTTCGGACATAGACATATGCCTTTAGAAGTAAATCTAAGTAATAATGCTAAATATTTTAATCTTGGAGATTGGATTTCTTACTATTCTTATGCAGAATTTGATGGTAATTCAGTCGAATTAAAATATTTTAAAAATCTTTCTAATAAATAATGATTGAAAAATCTTCTTCGAGTTTAGAGCGAACTGTTCTAGTAGGAATTATTACACTTGATCAACCAAAGCTGGTTTCAGAAGAATATTTAAATGAATTAAATTTTCTAACATATACCGCAGGAGGAACTGTTGTTAAAAGATTTACACAAAAAATGAGTTCCCCAGATCCTAAAACTTTTTTAGGAAAGGGAAAAATGGAAGAACTATCAAGCTACATTAAAATACATGACATAAATTCCGTAATTTTTGATGATGAGCTTAGTCCAGCTCAACAGGCAAATATTGAAAAATTTTTAAAATGTAAAATTGTTGATAGAACTGGACTTATTCTAGACATTTTTGCTCAAAGAGCACAAACCAGTTATGCTAGAAATCAAGTTGAACTTGCACAATATCAATATATTTTACCTAGACTAAAAGGGCTTTGGACTCACTTAGAAAGGCAAAAAGGTGGTATTGGAATGAGAGGTCCTGGTGAAACCGAGATAGAGACAGACAGAAGGATAGTTAGAAATAAAATTAATTTACTTAAAAAGAAGTTAGTTATAATAGACAAGCAAATGTCTACTCAAAGAGGGAATAGGGGTTCGCTTGTTAGAGTTGCCCTTGTTGGCTATACAAACGTTGGTAAATCAACACTAATGAATTCTATTTCTAAAGCGAAAGTGTTTGCAGAGGACAAGCTATTTGCAACTTTAGACACAACAGTTAGAAAAGTTGTTATTGAAAACATGCCTTTTTTGCTAACTGATACAGTAGGTTTTATAAGAAAATTACCAACTCAATTAGTAGATTCTTTTAAAAGCACTTTAACTGAAATAACAGAAGCAGATTTGCTTATTCATGTAGTAGATATTTCGCACTCAAATTATAATGATCACATTGAATCTGTAAATTTGATATTAAATGAAATAAACTCAGGCGAAAAGCCCTTTATTATGGTTTTTAATAAAATCGATATGTTTATGGACAACAAACAGATTGTTGAAGATGTAAACGATATGGATTATGAAAAAAATAGTATTGAGAGCTTAAAGAAAAGTTTGAGAAAAAAATATGACAAAGTATTTTTTATGTCTGCGTTAAATAAAGACGATGTAAATAATTTTAGAAGAGATGTCTATAAGGAAATTAGAAAAATACATGTTACTAGATTTCCATACAACGCATTTTTATATCCTGATATTACTTAAGTCGATATTCAGCCCTAGTCCAAGAACCTCTCTAACCTGAACTCTTTTTATTTCATTATCGTCGTAGACAAATTGGAAAATTAAATTCGTTGAAATATATTGATTTACTTTCATGACAAAATTAAATGTACAATCAAAATCTACATTTTGAGGTCTGTCTAAATAGTCAGAATACAAACTCAATCTATTTTCCAAGTTTATATTTTTAAAAATCTCAGATTTATAATAAGCTCTGACTGAAGCTCCTAGTTCAAATCTACTATTTCCTCCTTTTTTAACTCCAAAGTAAGTTTCATTTTCGTTTAAGGTTTCAGTAAAAAATCTATTTACTAAAATTAATTTTCCTGTCATAGGAGCAACGTTTATCCAAAAATTTTTGCTTTTTTTCCAGTAGAGTCCTACACCAAGCTGTAATGTTGCAGGGGAAAAAAACCTTGATTTTTCAGTTCTATTAGGATTTCCATTTGAATCTTTCCCAAATCTATAACCTTTAGCAAATTGAGTTTGAAAATTGAAAAAACTTGAATAACTCCATTTTCCAATAACATCATTATTAAATTTTTTTCCTAAAACTGAATTAACTTCAATTCTATCATCTGTTTTTTTTAAAAACTCACTTCCACTTATTTTATTTAATCCAAAATTACTAAAGATCTTCGTGTCCCAAGCCCAACCATCATCAGAGTAATTATAGTTGTAATCAACTTTAAGTGTTCCAGAAATACTACTTTGACCTCCTGAGGTCCAATTACTAAAACTAGATTGATTGACTAAAAAAACTGCATTTCCCGATTTTTTCCATTTTTTGTCTTCAATTTCATCTTGAGAAAACACAAGAGTACTAATAAATAGTAGAGAGAGTAGATGAATTATTTTTAGTTTCAAATGGAATTATTTTATGATTTATAAATAGGTACAGATGAACATGCTTCCCCAAACATTATACTTTTTGCATGATGCTGCAATTTTTCTAATAATACAGAGTATGCAGAAAGTGGAATTTTTTGATCAGAACAACCTTTGATAATTACAGGTTTATCTTTATATATAGAAAAATCAAAAGTATTTATTGAATCAGTTATTAATTTGATATCTAAAACTTCCTTTGATCCAATCACATTTGTTATTCCTTGATTATTAAGCTGGGAGCTTACAAGTATAAAAGCCCAATCAGGAATTATAGCATCATTTGAGCATATTATAAAAACAGCTTTATTATTAAAATTTTGCCATTCGAAATTTTCCACTTTTTTTCTGAAGTCTTTCTCTAAAAGAAATAGCTCATCTTTTAACCAAGGTTTAATATCAAATGAAATTCTTTCTGTTTTAGGACAGAAAAAATCTAGATCAATAGTCTTTAATTTGCTTTTAGCAACTCTATTTATTATTTCTTGAGACATTATAAAAATCCAAGTTCTAATTTAGCTTCTTCGCTCATAAGATCTCTAGTCCATGGCGGATCAAATGTAAGTTCAACCTTTGCTTCAACCACTTCCTCAACCGATCTAACTTTTTCTTCAACTTCAAGTGGAAGACTTTCTGCTACAGGGCAATTTGGAGTTGTAAGAGTCATTAATACTTTAACATGGTTATCTTCATTTACAAAGACATCATAAATTAATCCAAGTTCATAAACATCTACAGGAATTTCAGGGTCATATACTGTTTTGAGAGCTTTTACTATTTTTTCTCCTAATTCGTTTGCGTCCATAATCTTAGTTTTTGTTAAATGCTAAAGCATAATATTTTATTTGTTTTATCATTGATAAAAGCCCATTAGCTCTAGTTGGAGACAGATGCTCTTTTAAACCAATTTTGTCAATAAATTCAAGGTTTGCTTCTAATATGTTTTTTGGAGTTTGGTTGGAAAAAACTCTCAATAATATAGCAGCAATTCCTTTTGTTATAATCGCTTCGCTATCTGCTTTAAAAATTAATCTATCTTCTCTAAGTTCTGCATGAAGCCATAACTTGCTTTGGCACCCTTTTATTAAATTAGTGTCAATTTTTTTAGACGAATCAATTAAATCAATTGATTTTCCAAGCTCTATCATGTACTCATAGCGTTGCATCCAGTCTTCAAAAAGAGAGAATTCTTCAACAATTTCATTTTGAACTTCTATTATACCCATATTATATCAATCTTGAATAAAGATACAAATTAGCTTAACATTGTTATTGCTCTTTCCAGCGATTTACAGAAATAATCAATCTCTTCTTTCGTGTTATAAAAAGAGAATGAAGCTCTTACAGTGCCCGGGATTCCAAAGTAATCCATAACTGGTTGAGCACAGTGTTGTCCAGTTCTTACGGCAATTCCAAACTTATCTAAAATTGTACCAATATCGTAAGAGTGTAGTTCACCAACGTTGAATGATATTACAGATGTTTTGTCTTTTGCTTCACCATATATTTTAAGTTCCGGAATATTTTTCAATTTATTTGTAGCATAATTTAAAAGCTCAGATTCATAGGCCTCAATATTTTCAAAACCTATGCTGTTTAAATAATCTAATGATGCTCCAAAGCCAATAGCTCCTGCAATATTTGGTGTTCCCGCTTCAAATTTATGAGGAAGATCAGCATAGGTTGTTTTTTCAAAAGTAACTTCAGAAATCATTTCACCCCCACCCTGATAAGGCGGCATTTTTGTTAGCCATTCTTTTTTACCAAACAACATTCCTATTCCGGTTGGTCCACATAATTTATGAGCTGAAGTTGTATAAAAATCAACATTTAAATCTTGTAAATCAGCTTTAATATGAGAACTAGCTTGAGCACCATCTATTAAAACTGCAGCGCCGTACTCGTGTGCTTTTGATATAATTGACTTTATTGGATTAATTGTACCAAGTGCATTAGAAACATGATTAACAAAAACTAATTTAGTTTTGTTAGAAAGAAGACCTAAAAAAGAATCATAATTAAGCTCACCATTACTTGTTAGAGGAATTACTTTAATTTTTGCTCCATTTTTTTCGCACATCATTTGCCATGGAACAATGTTTGAGTGGTGTTCAAGTTCTGAAATCAAAATTTCATCTTCTTTATTAAGAAGTGAAGTGAAACCATTTGCAACTAAATTTATTGAGTGCGTAGTTCCAGATGTTAAGATAATTTCTTTTGAATCTTTAACATTAAAATGTTTTTGAATTTTTTTTCTAGCTTCTTCATATGCATCAGTAGCTTCTTGACTTATACTATGTACTCCACGATGAATGTTAGAATTATAATTTTCGTAATAATCAACAATACTATCAATGACTTTTCTTGGCTTTTGACTTGTTGCAGCATTATCTAAATAAACAAGAGGGCAGCCATTTACTTTTCTTTTAAGTATAGGAAAATCTTCTCTAATTTTATTTACATCGAAAGCCATAATTAAAGATCAAACCCTAAGTCAACACCTAGTTTGTTTGCAATTATTTTTTTTATTTTCGATTTAACAGATGGAATGTTGACACTCTCAAGTACGTTATTAGCGAAAGCAAATGTTAGTAGTGCTTTTGCCTCTTTTTTAGGAATTCCTCTGGCTCTTAAATAAAACAAAGCATCTTGATCAAGCTGTCCAATAGTACATCCATGTGAACATTTCACATCATCAGCAAAAATTTCTAGTTGAGGTTTTGAATTAATAGTAGACTTGTCTGTAAGAAGAATATTATTGTTTTTTTGGAAAGCATTTGTTTTTTGAGCTATTTTATCAACCACGATTTTACCATTAAATACACCAGTAGATTTTCCTGAATAAATTCCTTTGTAGTCTTGATGACTTTCACAGTTTGGCTTAGCATGATCTACAAGAGTATGATGATCAACTAATTGATTTTCGTCAATAATGGTAATGCCCTTCATAATAGAATCAATGTATGATCCTTTTTGAAAAAAATTAAGATTGTTTCTAGTTAGTTTTCCTCCAAATGAGAACGTATGAACTTTTGCTATACTCTTTTTTTCTTGAGAAATATACGTATTATCAATTAACGAAGAAGTAAGAGTGTCGTTTTGAATTTTATAATAATCTAAATGAGCATCTTCGGCAACAAAAATTTCAGTTACTGAGTTGGTGAAAATAGGATTACTAGTTAAACTTTGATGTGTTTCAATTATTTCTGCTTGAGAATTTTTATCTAGAACTATCAGATTTCTCGGTTGCAGCATTAAAGCTGCTTCATTTCCCGTTGCAAAGTGAATGACTTCAATAGGTTTTTCTAATATTTTATTTTCAGGTATGTGAATGTAAACTCCTTCTTTTGAAAAGGCAGTGTTCAAAAGAGATAACGAATCTTTTTTATTTATTGAAGTGTCAAAGTATTTTGAAATAACTTTCGAATAAACAGGCTTAGTTAATGCAGCAGAAAGAATACAAATATCTGCACCATCATGACTGGTTTGAGAAAGAAACGGATCAAAAAATCCATCAACGAAAACTAATTTATAAGTTTCTGTATTATCAAGAAAATAATTTTTGATGTTCTTAAATTCTAAGACGTTTTTCTTTTTTGAAAAAATCGTATAGTCTTCTTTTAAAACATTTTTTAGTGAAGTGTATTTCCACGCTTCAAGCTTCTTATTTGGAAACCCTAATTTTTCAAATTCTTTTATAGCTTCAGTCCTAATCTTATGAACAGGAGACAAGATATTTGTATCAAGCTCAAATGCTAAAAATGACGAAACCAATTTATCTGCTAGTGACATTGTTATTTTATTTAATCCAATCGTATCCTTTTTCCTCCAACTCATGTGCCAAACTTTTATCTCCAGATTTAACAATTTTACCTTCGTGGAGAACGTGAACAAAGTCAGGGATAATATAATCTAATAATCTTTGATAATGAGTAATAACAATTACTGCATTGTCTTTGTTTTTAAGCTTATTAACCCCGTTAGCGACAACTTTAAGAGCATCAATATCAAGACCTGAATCTGTTTCATCTAAAATAGAAAGACTAGGTTCAAGCATTGCCATTTGAAAAATTTCATTTCTCTTTTTTTCTCCACCTGAAAAGCCTTCGTTCAGAGATCTTGATAAAAATTTAGAATCAATTCCTAAAAGCTCTGCTTTCTCTCTAATTTTTTTGAGCATTATATTGGCGGGCATTTCGCTCTCATTTCTAGCTTTTAAATTTGCGTTTATAGCAGTTTTAATAAAATTAGTAACTGAAACTCCGGGAATTTCAATAGGATACTGAAATGACATAAAAATACCTTTATGAGCTCTTTCTTCTGCAGAAAGCTCAATTATATTTTCATTTTTAAAAACAATATCACCCTTTGTAACTTCGTAATCTTCGTTTCCAGCTATAACTGAAGACAAAGTACTTTTACCAGATCCATTTGGACCCATAATCGCATGAATTTCACCAGCTTTAACATCTAAGTTTATTCCATTTAGAATAGGTTTTCCTTCAATACTTACGTGTAAATTATCTATACTTAACATATTTTATATTTTTTATTATCCCACTGATCCTTCAAGTGAAATTTCTAATAATTTTTGTGCTTCAACGGCAAATTCCATTGGTAGTTTGTTCAAGACTTCCTTGCTAAATCCATTAACAATTAGAGCAATTGCTTTTTCGGTATCAATCCCTCTTTGATTGCAATAAAAAATTTGATCTTCACCAATTTTACTTGTTGAAGCTTCATGTTCAACCATTGCGGTTTTATTTTTAACCTCTATGTAAGGGAAAGTGTGTGCGCCACATTTATTCCCCATAAGCAACGAATCACACTGAGAAAAATTTCTTGCATTTTCAGCTCTTGAATTAATTTGAACTAATCCTCTGTAGCTGTTTTGAGATTTTCCAGCAGAAATTCCTTTTGAAATAATTGTGCTTTTTGTGTTTTTACCTAAATGTATCATTTTGGTTCCTGTGTCAGCCTGCTGGTAGTTATTAGTAACAGCAATAGAATAAAATTCTCCAACACTGTTATCGCCCTTTAGTATACATGAAGGATATTTCCATGTAACCGCAGAACCAGTTTCAACTTGTGTCCAAGATATTTTTGAGTTTGTATGACAAATTCCCCTTTTAGTAACAAAATTAAAAACCCCTCCTTTACCATTCTTATTACCTGGAAACCAGTTTTGAACAGTTGAGTATTTTATTTCTGAACCATCTAATGCAACTAATTCTACAACTGCAGCATGTAATTGATTTTCGTCTCTAGATGGGGCAGTGCATCCTTCTAAATAACTTACATAACTATCCTTGTCTGCAATAAGTAAAGTTCTTTCGAATTGACCTGTACCTGCTTGATTTATTCTAAAATAAGTAGACAGTTCCATTGGGCATCTTACTCCTTTAGGGATGTAGCAAAAACTACCATCACTAAATACCGCGCTATTAAGCGCTGCATAGTAATTATCTGTTGTAGGAACAACGGTTCCAATATATTTTTTAACGAGTTCAGGGTGTTCTTTAATGGCCTCGGAGATGCTCATAAAAATAATCCCTTTTTCTCCTAAAGTCTTTTTAAAAGTGGTGGCAACCGATACAGAGTCAACTACAATATCCATTGCAACGTTATTCATCTTTTTTTGTTCATCTAACGAGATGCCTAATTTCTTGTACATCGCTAATAAGTCGGGGTCAACATCGTCAAGTGTTTTGTTAGGGTCTATAACAGTTGGAGCTGAGTAATAGGCAATTGCTTGAAAGTCTGGTTTTTGATACTTTACGTTTGCCCAGTCTGGCTCCTCCATGCTTTTCCAAACTTTATAGGCTTCTAGTCTCCATTCTGTCATCCATTCTGGCTCTTCCTTTTTCTTTGAAATTGCTTTTACAATAGATTCGTCTAGTCCAACAGGAAATGTTTCAGAATCTATGTCAGTATAAAAACCATATTCATACTCCTTAGTTTCTAATTCTTTTTTTAAATCCTCTTCTGTATATGCCATATTATAAATTTATAATGAAAAGCTTTCGCCGCATCCACACGTTCTATTTGCATTAGGATTGTTAAATACAAAACCTTTCCCATTTAATCCACCTGAGAATTCAAGAGTGGTTCCAATTAAGTATAGAAAACTTTTTTTATCTACAAGGATCTTTACTCCATTATCTTCATATATTTTATCATCCTGATTAATTTTTTTATCAAAATTCAAATCATATGATAATCCTGAGCAACCTCCACTTTTAACACCAACTCTTACAAAATCGTCTAGGTAGCTAAAACCATCAGCTTCCATTAATTTGATAACCTCAGATTTTGCTTGTTGTGAAACCTTAATCATTTTTATTAACTAAAATATTTTGCAAATATACTCAATTTATGTTTTTTAACCTTAACAATTCGTTAGATTACCTCATTTAGTTTATTGTAATATTAGATTCAATAATAATGCCAATTAAATTATATTTGCAAAAAAAATAAATTGGAAAAAGAAAATAAAAACAACAATTTAACCTCAATCTCTGAATTAGGTGAGTTTAAGTTAATTGAAGAAATTACTAAGACTTTCGAAGTTGTAAACGATTCTACTGATTTAGGTGTTGGAGATGATGCAGCAGTTTTGGATTTTAAAACAAATAAAGTATTGATTTCTACTGATATGCTGGTTGAAGGAGTTCACTTCGATTTAGCCTACACTCCTTTAAAGCATTTGGGCTATAAAGCTGTTATTTCAAATCTTTCTGACATATTTGCAATGAATGGTATTTGTTCTCAGATAACAGTAAGTATTGCTCTTTCAAATAGATTTACTCTTGAATCTGTTGAGGAGCTTTATTTAGGTATACGTGCAGCCTGCAAAAAATTCAAAATTGATCTTGTAGGAGGAGATACTACCAGCTCAAATAAAGGCATGATAATTAGCATAACTGCAATAGGATACTCTATCAATAAAACTATTACTAAAAGATCTGGAGCTAAAGAAAATGATCTTTTAGTTGTTTCAGGAGATTTGGGAAGTGCATACATGGGTTTACAAGTATTAAAAAGAGAAAACGAGGTTTTTAAAGTTAATCCTAAAAATCAACCAGACCTTTCGGCATACACCTATCTTCTTCAAAGACAATTAAAACCTGAAGCAAGAAAAGATGTTATTGATTTTTTTGCAAAGAATGATATTGTTCCAACATCGATGATAGATATTAGCGATGGTCTTTCATCTGAAATCTTACACATATGTAAAAACTCAAATGTAGGTTGTAATATATATGAAGAAAAAATCCCTTTAAGTGAAGAATTGATAGCCGCATGTGAAGAATTTAAACTACACCCTACAACAATTGCAATGAGTGGAGGAGAAGATTATGAATTATTGTTTACTGTAAATCAAAAGGACTATGAGAAAATCAAAAACAGTAATGATTTAACAGTAATTGGGCACATAACAAACGATTCAAAAGAGGCTAATCTTATAACAAAAGCAGAACAAATAGTTCCTATTACCTCTCAAGGATGGAAATCGTTTTAGAGCTTGTTAATATCAAGTTAAATCCTTTTAAAGAATAAGATAATAATGTACTTTTGGACCCCTAATAATTAATTTATGAGTAGTGTTTTTTTAATAAAAGCTTTGCAGCTTATTTTAAGTTTAGCGATTCTTGTAGTTCTGCA
>Ga0209710_1000790_pt1 | contig 26851 bp, 25 predicted proteins | sample ArcticOcean_MG_C_5_FD_187436 | JGI IMG/M metagenome (GOLD analysis project Ga0209710, IMG submission 187436) | Marine microbial communities from western Arctic Ocean - ArcticOcean_MG_CB4_138 (SPAdes) (version 2) | ecosystem: Environmental > Aquatic > Marine > Oceanic | place: Arctic Ocean...
ATGCTGAATTTCAATTAAACCAAATTAAAGATATTTTATTTCCTGCAATGGAGAAAAAAGAGCCGGACAGCTCAAAACGTATTACTTCAAATAGTATTGAGACTGTATCTGGAAATAAGTCTAAGCAAGTACTGACAATTAAGAGCGGGATAGATATAGATTTAGCAAAAGATATTGTTAAAACAATAAAAGATTCAAAAATTAAAACGCAAGCCAGCATTCAGGGAGATGCAGTAAGAATCTCTGGTGGCAAAAGAGATGTGCTGCAAGAATGTATTGCTTTAGTAAAATCAAAGCATCAGAACTTCCCTTTAAGTTTTGGCAATTTTAGGGACTAATTGTATGGGGATTTCTCTTTATGAAAAAGTGTTTAATCGTCATGTGGTTCGAAAGGATGAGGACACTTATTTACTCTATATCGATAGGCATTTAGTCCATGAAGTAACAAGCCCTCAGGCATTTGAAGGAATACGTATAGCAAATAGAAATATTTGGAGAAAAAATTCTATCATTGCCGTGCCAGATCATAATGTCCCAACAACTGATAGAACAGTTAAAATTAAAGACTCTATTTCTAGAATTCAAGTCGAAACCTTAGATAAGAATTGTGAGGAATTTGATTTACTTCAATTTAAGATGAATGACCGACGCCAAGGAATTGTTCATGTTGTCGGGCCAGAGCAAGGCTCAACATTGCCTGGAATGACTATAGTTTGCGGCGACTCCCATACAAGCACTCATGGAGCATTTGGTGCAATTGCTATGGGAATTGGTACATCAGAAGTTGAACATGTTCTTACAACTCAATGCTTAATAGTTAACAAATTTAAAACAATGCGAGTTATTGTAAATGGCGATCTTCAATATGGGGTAACAGCTAAAGACGTTGCTTTGGAAATAATAGGTGAGATTGGTACTGCAGGGGGAACAGGTCATGCAATTGAATTTACAGGAACGACAATACAGTCATTATCCATGGAAGGAAGAATGACATTATGCAACATGGCTATTGAAGCAGGCTCTAGAGTCGGTTTAATAGGTGTTGATAACAAAACTATTGAATATATTCAAAATAAACCTTTAGCCCCCAAGGGTGATTTATGGGAAAAAGCTAAAAAAGATTGGTTAGATTTGGTAAGCGATGAAGATGCAGAATTTGATTCTGAAATAGAAATTGATGGTAGCCTTATAGAGCCAAAAGTTACATGGGGCACTTCTCCTGAGATGGTTGTAAACATTACTAGTAAAGTCCCAAATCCAGTTGATTTTTCAGATAAAACCATAAGCTCCAGTTATCAAGCAGCATTAAAATATATGAACCTAAAGCCCGAGACGCCAATTAATGAAATAGCTATTGATAAAGTTTTTATAGGCTCTTGTACTAATTCTAGAATTGAAGATTTAAGAGCAGCTGCAAGTATCGTAGGAACAAAAAAAATTGCAAAGAATATTAAATTAGCATTAGTAGTTCCAGGCTCAGGCTTAGTTAAGCTTCAGGCTGAGTCTGAAGGTTTAGATAAGGTTTTTAAAAATGCTGGATTTGAATGGCGTGAACCAGGGTGTTCAATGTGTTTAGCAATGAACGCAGACAAACTAGGACCGGGGGAAAGATGTGCATCCACATCCAATAGAAATTTTGAGGGTAGGCAAGGGCAAGGAGGCAGGACTCATTTGGTGAGCCCTCAGATGGCAGCTGCAGCAGCAATTTACGGTAAATTCGTCGATATTAGGGAACTTAATTAATGGACCCTTTGAATATACATAAAGGAATTGTTATCCCGTTGGATAGGGCAAATGTCGATACAGATGCAATTATCCCAAAGCAATTCTTAAAGTCTATTAAAAAGACAGGTTTTGGACCTAATTTATTTGATGAATGGCGCTATCTTGATCACGGAGAGCCTGGACAAGATAACTCTAAGAGAAGAATTAATCCAGATTTTGTTTTAAATATACCGAGATACAAAGATGGCTCAATATTAATTGCAAGAGAAAATTTTGGTTGTGGATCAAGTAGAGAGCATGCCCCTTGGGCGCTACTTGATTTTGGAATTAAAGTTGTTATAGCATCAAGCTTTGCGGATATATTTTATGGAAATTGCTTTAAAAATGGCATTCTTCCAATTATTTTGGATGAAGCGACTATGGATCAAATCTTTATTAAAGTAGAGGCTCAAGTTGGGTATGAGATAACAGTTAACCTACAAAAACAAAAAATTTATTATGATTCAGAAATTGCACCTTTTGAAGTAGATAGCTTTAAGAAAGCTTGTTTATTGGATGGTTTGGATGATATTGGATTAACTTTAAAAAATAAAGCTGATATTGAAAATTTTGAAAAAAAATACCATGAAAGTTTTCCATGGCTAAATGGTGGGGAAAGTTAATATGAAAATTGCAGTTTTACCTGGGGATGGAATAGGCCCTGAAATTATCAAACAAGCTGTAAAAGTATTAAAGGCGTTCGGTCTCGAGAAGAGTTTGGAATATGCCCCTATCGGTGGAGCTGGTTTCGAAGCATTTAAAGATCCTCTTCCTAAATCTACTCTTGAATTAGCACATGCCGCAGATGCCGTCTTACTTGGTGCTGTGGGTCACTGGAAGTATGACAAATTACCGAGAGATATGCGTCCTGAGAGAGGGCTACTTAGAATTCGGCAATCGTTAAATCTATTTGCAAACTTAAGGCCCGCCATTATGTTTTCTGAACTGATCCATGCTTCAAGCTTAAAGGCTGAAGTCGTTTCAGGCTTAGACATCCTTATTGTAAGAGAGCTAACAGGGGATATTTATTTTGGCGAGCCAAGAGGTATAGTTACTAATCAACAAAATGAACGTGAAGGCATTAATACAATGAGATATTCTGAATCTGAAATTAAAAGAATTGCTCATGTCGCATTTAAGACTGCCTTAAAAAGATCAAAGAAATTATGTTCTGTAGATAAGGCTAATGTTTTGGAGACTACTGAGCTATGGAGAGAAATCTTTATTCAGACTGGGATAGAATATCCAGAAGTAGAGTTATCTCATATGTATGTTGATAATGCCGCCATGCAATTAGTTAAAAATCCAAAACAGTTCGATGTTATTGTTACAGGTAATATATTTGGAGACATATTGTCTGACCAAGCCTCAATGTTAACAGGCTCTATTGGCATGCTGCCCTCTGCATCATTAGATGCAAATAATAAAGGTATGTATGAGCCTAGCCATGGATCTGCACCTGATATAGCAGGCCAAGATAAAGCCAATCCATTAGCTACCATTTTGTCACTGGCAATGATGTTTAAATACACATTTAACGATCAAGATAAATTTAATCTAATAGAAAATGCAGTAAGACTTGCTCTAAAAGAAGGATTTCGAACAGAAGATATATCTTCTGAAGGAACTAATTTAATTGGATGTGAGGAAATGGGCGATAAAGTTATTGAAAGGTTAGCAATTTAATATGAAGAAAGTTGGATTTATTGGATGGCGCGGAATGGTCGGGTCAGTTTTAATTAAACGTATGATTGACGAATTAGATTTTGATAATTTCGATTCATATTTTTTTTCAACGTCTCAAGCCGGTCAAAAAAATCCTGAATGGAAAATTAATTTTAAAAATAAATTATTAATAGATGCATTCGACATCCAAGAATTGTCTAAAATGGATATTGTAATGACTTGCCAGGGCGGAGAATACACAGATAAGGTTTTTTCTAAATTAAGAGCAATAGGCTGGGATGGGCATTGGGTAGATGCAGCATCAACTTTACGGATGGAAAAAAATACAGTAATTGTTCTTGACCCTCTTAATTACCCATCAATTGATGACGCATATAATGCAGGTATTAAAAATTGGGTAGGTGGAAATTGCACTGTATCTTTAATGTTATTGGCTATTCATGGTTTATTAAAAGAAGACCTAGTAGAATGGGTTTCTTCCATGACTTACCAAGCAGCAAGTGGAGCTGGCGCAAACAATATGAGAGAGTTACTTTCTCAGATGGGTCAAATATATTCCTCAGTTTCCGATGATCTTAATCAAAAAAATTCAAATATTCTTGATATTGATAGCAAAGCACTAGCTTTAATGAACTCAGATAAGTTTCAAAAGAACAATTTTAAGGCTCCTTTAGCTGGAAATTTAATTCCATGGATTGATGAGGATTTAAAAAATGGTCAGAGTCGTGAGGAATGGAAGGGACAATCTGAAACAAATAAAATTTTATCTTCTGGCTTTAACTCTATTAAGGTTGATGGTTTATGCATTAGAATTGGTACAATGAGATCACACTCTCAGGCACTCACAATTAAACTTAAAAAGAACATTTCGATTGAAGTAATAAATGAAATAATCTCTAATGGAAATCAATGGGTAAAATTAATTCCAAATAACAAAGAATCTTCTATGAGCTTATTAAGTCCCGCAGAAGTTTCAGGTAAACTTGATATAGCAGTAGGTAGGGTCAGGAAATTGGATATTGATGATAACTGTATATCCCTTTTTACTGTTGGAGATCAGCTTCTATGGGGAGCTGCAGAACCAATTAGGCGAATGTTAAAAATACTTATCAAAAAAGGAAAAAGTTAGTGATTAAATTAAAATTATCAATATTATTTATTTTTTTATTCATTGCTTCTAATAATTTATTAGCGCTTACATTGAATAAAATGCAAGTGAATTCAAAACAAGACGAACCATTAGATGCCGTTATTGATGTCATATATTCAAAAGGCGATAATGCGTCAAATTTAAAACCAGCCATTGCCTCAAAAGAGAATTACGAAGCAAATGGTTTGTCGCGACTTTCTATTCATTCAGATATAAATATTAGATTAGAAGATGGTGCTAGTGGCGCCAAAATATTTTTAACAAGTAAAGAGATAGTTAAAGATCCTTTTTTAGATTTATTAATCCAAATTGATTCAGAAAAAGGGAGGGTATATAAAGAATACACTGTTCTTTTAGAGCCACCAGCACCAAAAACATCTATAAAAGAGTTAATAAAGGATAAAAATAGAGAAGAGGGGGTGGTAGAAAAAAAAGATGAAGCGATAAAGGTAAAAAATGAGCCAGTAAAAAAAGCTCAACAAGATGTAAAAAATGTAAAAAAACTGAATAAGCAAAAAGAAGATAAATTCAAAATACTGAGGTCTGGAAAAGGCAAGACTCTTTATCAGATTGCAAGAGAAAATAAATCATCAGGAGTCACTACTGAGCAAATGGTATTGGCTATTTATCGTAGCAATCCAAAAGCATTTTCCGAGGAGAATGTTAATACTTTAATAAATAATAAAAAACTAAGAATACCACCTGTAAGTTATTTTGAAAACCATTCACACCTTGAAGCCAGAAAAATACTTAGAGAGCAGAATACTGAATGGAAAAAAAATATAAAAAAAATACTAAAACCGAAAAAAATAATAAAAGTTAGTACTCAAGAAGACGTAAAGATAAAGCAGCTCGAAAAAGAGTTGCGCGAGGCTAAAAATAAATTAGAGAGTTTGCTAAATATAAGTAATACTTCAAAAATCGAGCAAAAGAGTTCATATTTAGATGAAAAAAAAGCTACAGATAAAATTTTACCTAAACAAGAGCAGGCTAAAGACCTAGTTAAAGAGCCAACAGAGCAAGTGGGATTAAAAAATAAGAAGGAAGCTTTTGAATCAGAAAGTACCTCTAAAGAAGAGGTTGTAGATAAAGAAAAAATAATAACCCAAGCTGAGTCAGATGAAAAAAATGATGATGTTTTTGTTTCTTCGATATCCGATATTGATCAAAATAAAATTGATGAAACTGAAATTGTTACTTCAGGGCCCAAAGGATTTGAAACTATCCACGTTTTACTGCTAGTATTATTTTTTATTCTCTTATTTGGTTTGTTTGTTGTTAAATCACGAAGAAAAGCAAGCGAAAGAAACCAGACATTAAGAAGTTTTGTTGATGAAAATGAGACTACCTCTGGAGCAGAATCATCAATTGACCCCCTCGATCTTTCGTCTTCAAAAGGAGTGGACTTAGGGAATATTGAACCAATAAGTGTGCCTAATAAAACTGAGGGTTATGATAAGGACGCTACAAGTCAAAAAATTAAAAAAAATAATCTACCCATATCAGATGATGATTAAACTATAGATTTATCATGCTTCATTCATTAATATTTTTTTTTGGAATGCTTCTGTTAGTTATATTGTCGAGTGTCGACTTAATAGTTAACTCATCTATTTTTTGCTTATTTCTAATCATCTCTATTATTTTTAAATTGCCATTTCTCTCTATAATTAACAAGATAAAATATTTTATTTTTGCCTTATTAGCCATCTATTCATTATCAACCCCTGGTGAAATATTCTTTTACTACTCACTTATTTCAGTCACAAAGGAAGGCTTTTATTTCGGAGTAAATAATTCTTTGCGGATTATAAATACATTTTTAACGATTATGCTTTTAATGAGATTCATTCCTAGAAAATTTTTTATTAATTTTATTATTAAGATTTGTTATCCATTAAAATATTTTGGCTTGAGTATGGATAATTTAACTTCACGAATTTTTTTGACTTTTGATTATCTTGATTTTTATAAGGACTATTCTTTTACATTTTCTAATTTTATTGAAGTAATTAATGGCCATATAAAAAATAAATCTCCTGTAGTTAGATCTACAAAACTCACAAGAGTTATACCCTCAGCAACTGATTATTATTGGATTATTGGTTTCTTTTCTAGCTTTATTCTAATTCAATTTATTTAGAATATGAGATATGCAGCTTCTGTAGAGTATGAAGGAACAAATTTCTTTGGTTGGCAACGGCAGTCAGCAGTTATTAGCGTCCAAGAAGAGATTGAAAATGCTATATCACAAATAACTCAGACTGATATCAAGATTCATGGGGCGGGGAGAACGGATGCTGGAGTTCATGCCTTAGGCCAAGTTTTTCATTTTGATACAGATGTGACTAGACCTATTAAGTCTCTTACTAAAGGTGTAAATTCTTTTCTTCCTAATTCAATTAGAGTGAAATGGGTTAAGATTGTATCCGATGATTTTCATGCTCGATTTTCAGCAACTGCTAGACAATATCAATATTTATTAAATAATGCTCCTATTAATTCTTCAATTTGGTCAAATCATTGCGGATGGACGTTCTATGAGCTAGATTTTACCCTCCTAAAAAATGCCTCTAAGAAATTTGAAGGTCGTCATGATTTTACTGCTTTTCGCTCATCTGAGTGCCAAGCAAAATCCCCTATCAGATCAATTAAAAATATAAGTGTGGAAAAATTTAATAATTTTTACCTTTTTACCATTACTGGCGATGGTTTTTTACACCATCAAATTAGAAATATGATTGCAACAATGATTAACGTTGCAAAAAATGAAATGAGTATTAATTTTATTGATACCTTATTCCAGAATAAAGATCGGAGCCTTACACCAGCTACTTTTTCTCCTAATGGTTTATATCTGACGAATATCAAGTATGATAAAATTTGGGGTATCTCTGATAAATTAAATACATTAAATATCTTTAAGGCATATAATTAATTGAAATTGAGAACAAAAATTAAAATTTGTGGAATAACAAACCTTAGAAATGCAAGTGAAGCAGCTGGATTAGGCGTTGATGCTCTTGGTTTTGTTTTCTTTAAAGAGAGCCCTCGGTATATTGAGCCGAAAAAAGCTCGTGAAATAATTAATTTACTTCCCTCATTTGTTTTAAGAGTTGGCTTATTTGTTAACGCCCCAAAAGAAGAAGTATTATCAGTAATCAGTGAGTCTCGAGTGAATATGCTTCAATTTCACGGAGATGAAGATGAAAATTTTTGTAATCAATTTAATTTACCATATATTAAGGCTATTTCGTTTAAGGATGGAATTAATTTGCTAGAATATTGTCAACTATTTGCTTCAAGCTCAGCACTCCTAATAGATACTTATTCTACAAAAATGAGGGGCGGAACTGGAAAAACTTTTAACTGGGACTTAATACCTAAACAGTTACCATTACCACTAATCGTTGCAGGCGGCTTAGATAGTGAAAACGTCTCTTCTTTAATTAATTCCGTAAACCCATACGGAGTCGATGTCAGTGGCGGAGTTGAACTAGAAAAAGGAATAAAAGATCACAATATGATGAAAAATTTTGTTTTAGGAGTAAATAATGCAGCCATATGATTTACCTGACGATTTTGGCCACTTTGGACAATTTGGCGGCACTTTTGTCGCTGAAACTTTAATCGAAGCTCTAGACGAGCTACGAGATATGTATGCAAAATATAAAGATGACCCAGATTTTCTTGCCGAATTTCATCATGACTTAAAGCATTTTGTTGGTAGACCAAGCCCTATTTATTTTGCTGAAAGATTGACCAAAAAGATTGGCGGAGCGAAAATTTATTTAAAAAGGGAGGACTTAAATCATACAGGAGCCCATAAAGTAAATAATACCGTTGGACAAGCTTTATTAGCTAAGAGAATGGGGAAGCCCCGGGTTATTGCTGAGACAGGCGCAGGGCAGCATGGGGTAGCAACTGCGACAATTGCTGCTAGATTAGGGCTGGAATGTGTAGTCTATATGGGTGCCGAAGATATAAAAAGACAATCGCCTAATGTTTATAGAATGAAGTTACTGGGAGCTAAAGTTGTTCCTGTTGAGAGCGGTTCAAAGACTTTAAAAGATGCATTAAATGAAGCTTTAAGAGATTGGGTTACTAATGTATCGAATACATTTTATATTATAGGTACCGTTGCCGGTCCTCACCCATATCCAATGATGGTTAGAGATTTTAATTCAGTAGTCGGTAAAGAGTGCAAGGTTCAAATGCCAGAACTTGAAAATAAACAACCCGATGTAATAGTTGCCTGTGTTGGCGGAGGTTCAAATGCAATGGGAATTTTTTATCCTTATATTGATGATAAAGATGTGAGGTTAGTTGGTGTAGAAGCAGCAGGGGATGGAATTGAAACAGGCAAACATGCTGCTCCTTTAACATCAAATAGCGCAATTGGAGTTTTGCATGGAAATAGAACGTATTTAATGCAAAATGACGAAGGTCAAATTATCGATACACACTCTGTATCTGCTGGCCTAGATTACCCAGGAGTTGGTCCGGAGCATTCTTGGTTAAAAGACTCTGGTAGGGCAAGTTATGTTGCTATTACAGATAAAGAAGCTTTGGAGTCTTTTCATAATTTATGCTTAATAGAAGGAATTATCCCTGCTCTTGAAACAAGTCATGCTCTTGCCTACGCAGAAAAAATTGCTGCAAAAATGTCTCCAGAGGAAATAATTTTAGTAAATCTTTCAGGAAGAGGGGATAAAGATATTAATACTGTTGCGGATATTTCAGGAATTTCTTTATAAAAAATTATGTCTAGAATTCAAGCTACTTTTAAATCTTTAAAAAATAAAAAAGAGAAAGCATTAATCCCTTTCTTTACTGCTGGTGACCCGCATCCAGATAAGACAGTTGAAATAATGCACACTCTTGTCGCAGCAGGGGCTGATATGATCGAACTCGGAATACCATTTTCCGATCCTATGGCTGATGGCCCAGTTATTCAAAGAGCAAGCGAAAGAGCGTTAAAAAATAATGTTGGTATCACGAAAACGATTAAGTTAGCTGCAGAATTTAGAAAAAATAATAAAATAACACCATTAATTCTAATGGGCTATGCAAACCCAATTGAGGCTATTGGTATTGATAATTTTGTATCGCTGATTAGAGATGCTGATATAGATGGAGTTATAACTGTTGATTACCCCCCAGAAGAATCGGAGCAGTTTGTTAAGAAATTAAAAGAGAATAATATTGATAGTATTTTCTTAATATCACCAACTACAGATGACAAAAGAATTAAATTGATAATCAATCAAGCTACCGGCTTCCTATATTACGTATCACTGAAAGGCGTAACTGGATCAGCAAATATAGATATTAATCAGGTGTTAAAAAAAGTTAAGAATATAAAAGAATTTACTGAACTTCCAGTGGGAGTTGGTTTTGGTGTAAGAGATGCGAAAACTGCAAAGGAGGTAGCTGCAATTTCAGATGCCGTGGTGATCGGAAGCAGGATAGTCCAAGAAATTGAAGATTCAAATGATGAAGATCTAATTAATAATATTAGAGACTTGATGGTACAAATGAAAAATTCTATTAGTGATAAAGGAATTTCAGAATGAGCTGGTTAAAAAATATTATTCCACCAAAAATAAAAAGAATTGTAGGCCGTGTAAAGAAAAATATTCCGGAAGGTTTGTGGCATAAATGCCCAATATGTCAGACAGCTTTATACAAAAAAGATTTAGAAAAAAATTTAGAGGTTTGTTCGAATTGTAGTTTTCATAATAGAATTTCTGCAAGGCATAGGGTAGCTATTCTTTTAGACAATCCAAATCAAATAGAGCATGGGGCTAAAATAAAGCCAACAGATCCATTAAATTTTAAAGATACAAAATCTTACAAAGATAGATTAGCCTCAACACAAAAAAAACTAGATGAAAATGATGCTTTAATTGTAATCGAAGGAAAAATTGAGTCTATCCCAGTCGTTATAGCAGCATTCGAGTTTAATTTTATGGGTGGCTCAATGGGTTCCGTAGTTGGTGAAAAATTTGTTCTAGCGGTTAATACCGCAATCAAAAATAAAAGTCCGTTTATATGTGTTGCTGCAAGCGGAGGTGCCAGAATGCAAGAGGGATTGTTATCATTAATGCAGATGGCTAAAACTAGCGCGGTTTTAACAAAGTTAAGTACTGCTAGATTGCCTTTTATTTCAATTCTAACAGATCCAACAATGGGCGGTGTTTCTGCAAGTTTAGCAATGTTAGGGGATATAATTATTGCTGAACCAAAAGCTTTAATTGGCTTTGCTGGCCCAAGAGTAATTGAGTCTACTGTTAGAGAAAAGCTACCGGAAGGATTTCAGAAAGCTGAATTCTTATTGGAACATGGGGCAATTGATTTAATTGTTGATAGAAGACAAATGAGAAAATCTATCGTTGAACTTATTTCCCATCTAAGTCCTAATTGAGCAAACTTCACGACCATATAAATAAATTATATTCTGGCACCAGCAACCCAATAGTAAATTTAGGGCTTGGTAGAGTAGGTAAAGTAAAAGGCTTTGTAAATATTGAGCCGAATTTTTTAATTATTATGGTTGGTGGAACTAACGGCAAAGGTTCAGTTTGTGCCTTCCTTGAAACGATTTATAGTAAGGCTGGCTATTCTGTTGGTTGTTTTACCTCGCCCCACCTTTTTAAATTTAATGAAAGAATAAAAATAAATTTAGAGCAAGTCGATGACGACACCATAATTAAATCTTTAGATTTTATTCAAGCAAAGCAAAAATCAACAAAACTTACTTACTTTGAAATAACTACCTTAGCAGCGATGAAAATATTTACAGAAAAAAAAATAGATATTGCTATATTGGAAGTTGGTTTAGGAGGGCGATTAGATGCTGTAAATATTTTTGAACCTGACCTGTCTATAATCACCTCAATAGGTATAGATCACCAAGATTTTTTGGGCGACACTATTGAAGAGATTGCGCGAGAGAAATCTGGGATATGTAGGCCTAACAAACACTCAGTCTTAAACTTTGAAAATATACCTAAATCAATGATCAAAGAGTTAAATAAAATTAATGCATCACTATCAATTCTCAATGTTGATTATTCTTACAAGTCGACTACGAAAAGTTATGACTATAAAAGTAATAATATCTCAATGGATAAACTACCTGTTCCATCTTTAAAAGGAAATAGTCAGCTAACAAACTTAGCCGGGTGTCTTCGGGCAATTGATCTACTTCAGAACAAACTACCCGTTACATTAGATGCAATTCAAGAAGGTATTAAGGATACAAGAATAGAAGGCAGGCTTCAAATTTTATCTAAAGAGCCTTATATTGTAGCTGATGTGGCACATAATGCTGATGCTGCAATTAATTTATTTAAATTTTTTAGGACGACAAAGCAGGGCGGAAAAGTTTATGCTGTTTTTTCTATACTTAAAAGCAAAGACATTAAGGAAGTGTTGTTGCCTTTTGTTGATATTGTTGACGAATGGTTTGTCAGTGAAATAAATGATGCTGGAACCCAAAAAATAGAAGTAATTGTGTCCTCACTTAAAACATATAATAAAAAAGTAGTTATAAATAAGTTTTATACTTTAAATCAGGCTTATAAGAATGCATATAAGAAATGTGATCTTAATGATAATATTATAATTTATGGTTCCTTTTTCACTGTAAGCGAATCTATGCATGGAGTAAAAACATAATGGTTAGTTCAAAAGAGTCTTTTCATGAAAGTGTAATAATTAAAAGAGCCAAAAGAAGGCTTATTGGAGCAATAACTATTTTAATTATTTTATTTACACTTTCTGTGTTTTTTATTAAAAACACAGAGCAAATTGACTCTAGTAAAGATATAAAAGTTTCTTTTTTAGAAATGGGTCCAGCAAGCTTTAATATAAAAGAGAATGTGGAGTTTGTAGAGTTAGGCTCCGATAAGTTAATCAAGGAATCAAGTCCAAATAAAAAATTTGTGATAAATGATAAACAAATCTTTACTGTGCAAATTGGAATATTTAGTGATAAAGAAAAAACTCAGCGACTAAGCAATCAGATAAATGATATTGGATTTAAAACCCAAATAAAAAAAATAAGTCTTTCGGGCCAAGAAAAAATTAAACTTACAACACAATTTTTCCTTACCGAAAAAGAAGCTCAGGGAGCTTTAAGAAAGCTAAAGAATGCTAATTTTCCTGGCTTAATTAAGCGCCAATAGTTGTATGAGTTATCTAGATTATTTTTTTATTTCGATTATCTTAATTTCTTTATTAGTTGGATGCTATAGAGGATTTACACGAGAACTCTTTTCTTTAGCTGGTTGGATTCTTGCATTTTATTTTGCTAATCTTTTTAGTCCTAATCTTTTAAAATACGCACCTTTTGAATTTGGTGATCATATAAACTTTATAATTATTTATATGGTTATTTTTATAATCATTTTATTATTGGCAACATTTTTAGCTACTTTATTAAATAAATTAATAAAAAATATTGGATTAGGTGTTTTAAATGTAATTATGGGCAGTATTTTTGGCTTTATGAGAGGGGTCTTAATAACTTTTATAATAATCTTTCTTGTCGAAAAAACATCATTTATTAGTGAAACAATTTTAGCTGAATCAAAAACTATCCCTGTTATTAAGTTGGCAATAAAATTATCTTTATCTTATTTACCCTATGAATGGAGTAACAAGGTAAAATATGACCCGTATTCTGACCTAATTTTTTAAGAGGCAATTATGTGTGGAATAATTGGTATTGTTGCTAACAACCCTGTAAATCAGATGCTCTACGATGGATTGCTAGTATTGCAACACAGGGGTCAAGATGCAGCGGGTATAGCAACATGTAGTTCGGGGCGTATAAAAATGCATAAAAATAATGGCCTTGTAAAAGATGTGTTTCATACAAGACATATGCGAAATTTAACTGGCAATATTGGTATCGGCCATGTTCGCTATCCAACAGCCGGATCATCCTCTGTAGCTGAAGCCCAACCATTCTATGTAAACTCTCCTTATGGAATTGTTTTAGGCCATAACGGAAATTTAACAAATTCTGAACGACTCAAAGATGATATGTTTAAAGAAGATCTAAGACATATTAATACCAATTCTGATTCAGAAGTTTTATTAAATGTTTTAGCTAATTCAATTGGTAAAGCAACTCAAGACAATGTTTTAACATCCGATATAATTTTTGAGGCAGTTACCTCTGTATACGACAGATGCGAAGGAGCTTTTGCTGTAGTCTCTATGATTAACAATTTTGGACTGCTTGCTTTTAGAGATCCAAATGGTATTAGACCATTAGTGATTGGCGTAAACGAAACAACCGATGGGCCTGAATACATTGTAGCTTCAGAAAGTGTAGCGCTTGATGTTCTAGGTTTTAAGCTTTTAAGAGATGTTGAGCCGGGCGAGGCTATATTTATTGATATGGATGGCAACTTTTATTCAAAAAAATGCATGCTAAATACTAAGCAGTCACCATGTATTTTTGAATATGTATATCTAGCAAGGCCAGACTCTATGATTGATGGAATCTCTGTTTATCAAACTAGACTAAATATGGGCAAATCACTTGCAAAAAAAATAAAAAAAGAATGGCCCGATATTAAAATTGATGTTGTTATTCCGATTCCAGATACAAGTCGTCCAAGCGCCCTTGAAGTATCGCTTATGTTAAATGCAGATTTTCGTGAAGGTTTTATTAAGAATAGATATATTGGAAGAACTTTTATAATGCCAGGACAGGCATTAAGAAAAAAATCTGTTAGGCAAAAATTAAACCCAATCAAGGTAGAGTTTGAAGGTAAAAATGTTTTATTAATTGATGACTCAATTGTAAGAGGAACAACTGCAAGAGAAATTGTTCAGATGGCAAGAGATGCTGGAGCCAAAAATGTCTATTTAGCGTCTGCGGCCCCCCCAGTAAAGTATCCAAATGTATATGGTATTGATATGCCTTCAAGACGTGAATTAATAGCTTTTAATAAAGCTGACAAAGATATATGTAGAGAAATTGGCGCAGATGGACTGATTTATCAAGACTTAGACGAATTGAAAAAAAATATTATTCAAGAAAGCGAAGATTTAAAAACTTTTGATTGTTCTTGCTTCGATGGAATATATGTAACAGGAGGGATTGATGAAAATTACTTAAATAAACTTGAATCGTTAAGATCAGATAATATTAAAAATACTGACGCATCAATAACAACATCTCAATTAGACTTTAGCTTCACACTTCCTGAGAATGAGGAAGGAGAACTAGCCTAGCTTCAACCATGCTTGTATTTTTTTTTATAAAGAGGATAATATATTAATACGCTGTTTTGACTCAGATTGCAGGGCGTAAAAAAAATAACTGCTAAACCGATTGATACCCGTTTTAGCAAATTGATGCTTAACGGGTTTTTTTAATTGGAGAATCGATTGCTAGAAAGAGAGGTGGCTTTATACCAACTTGCTACACCTAGACATTTGTCAAAGTAGCTAAACAGGAATAAGAAATTTAAATGAAAAATAATAAAAAATTTGAAACAAATTCAGTGAGAGCTGGCTCAATAAGATCTGATCAAGGTGAACATTCTGAGGCGCTATACTTAACATCAAGTTTTGTATTTAAAAATGCTAAGGAAGCAGCTTCTAGGTTTGCTAATTCTGAAGTAGGTAATATCTATTCTCGCTTTACTAACCCCTCTGTAAAAATGTTTGAAGATCGTTTAGCAAGTCTTGAAGGTGCGGAGCAATGTGTTGCAACCTCGACTGGTATGTCGGCAATTTTAGCTAGCGTAATGAGTCTTTGTACCACAGGTGACCATATAGTTGTATCTAAAAGCGTATTCGGAACAACAGTAAAATTATTCGATAATATTTTAAAAAATTGGGGGTTAGATGTAACTTATGTTTCCCTTACTAATTTAAATGAATGGCAAAATGCTGTTAAAAAAAATACAAAGTTATTTTTTGTTGAAACCCCCTCAAACCCATTAACGGAAATTTGCGACATTAGTGTTTTGGCAGATTTGGCTCACCAGTCAAATAGCCTCTTGATTGTTGATAATTGTTTTTGTACCCCAGCCCATCAATTACCACTTCAATTTGGCGCTGACGTAATTATTCATTCCGCAACCAAATATCTTGATGGTCAAGGAAGGTGTTTAGGCGGGGCTGTTTTAGGTAAAAGAGAGCATATGAATCACGTTGTTAATTTTTTAAGATCAGCTGGAACATCAATGAGTCCTTTTAATGCGTGGATATTTTTTAAAGGATTAGAAACTTTAAAATTAAGAATGGACGCACATTCTGCAAAAGCAATGGAATTAGCTATATGGCTTGAAGAGAGAAAAAAGGTATCAGAAGTTTATTATCCTGGGTTATCTTCTCATTCTCAACATGAATTAGCTATGAAGCAACAGTCAGCTGGGGGTGGAATTGTATCTTTCAAAGTTGATGGGGATAAAATAGATGCATGGAATCTAATTGACTCAACTAATTTGATTTCAATTACTGCTAATTTGGGTGATACAAGATCAACTATTACGCACCCAGCAACAACTACTCACTCAAGGCTCTCTCAGCAAGAAAGGGATAGCTCTGGGATTGCTGATAGCCTTATAAGAATTGCTGTTGGATTAGAAGATATCGATGATATAAAAGCAGACTTATCAGCACTGGAAATGAAGCTATTCTGAGTAATATTTTCAGGTATATACATGCTAAAATAAAGCTAATATCTCCTTCAAATTAATAGTTAAAATTTAAAAAAAATATGGACGAATTCGCAAAAGAAACTATCCCCGTAAACCTAGAAGATGAAATGAAAACCTCTTATCTTGATTACGCTATGAGTGTAATCGTTGGAAGAGCTTTGCCTGATGTTAGGGATGGTTTAAAGCCTGTTCATCGAAGAGTCTTGTATGCAATGCATGAGTTGAGCAATAGCTTCAATAGGCCTTATAAAAAATCTGCACGTATTGTTGGTGACGTTATTGGTAAATATCATCCTCATGGAGATACAGCAGCTTATGACACAATAGTTCGAATGGCCCAAGATTTTAGTTTGAGATATATGCTAGTTGACGGCCAAGGTAATTTTGGCTCTGTTGATGGGGATAATGCTGCAGCTATGAGATATACCGAAATTCGTATGTCAAAAATATCACATGAATTATTAGCAGATATTGACAAAGAAACAGTTGATTTTGGACCTAATTATGATGGATCAGAATTCGAACCTTTAATAATGCCGGCCCGAATTCCAAATTTATTGATTAATGGCAGTTCTGGAATTGCTGTTGGTATGGCTACAAACATTCCCCCACATAATTTAACTGAAACAATAGAGGCAACCCTGGCTTTATTGTCAAACCCTGAAATAACGATTGATGAGTTGATTAAAATTATTCCTGCTCCAGACTTTCCTACAGCAGGAATAATTCATGGGACTGTTGGTGTAAAGGAAGGATATCGAACAGGTAGGGGTCGAGTTGTTATGAGAGGAAAAGTTCATGTCGAACCACTTGAAAAAGGCAATCGTGAAGCCATAATAGTTGATGAGTTACCTTACCAAGTGAATAAAAAGAATTTCATTCAAAAAATTGCAGAATTAGTTACTGAGAAAAAAATAGAGGGCATTTCGGACTTAAGGGACGAGTCTGATAAAGCAGGAATGCGAGTAGCGATTGAGCTAAAAAGAGGAGAAATTCCAGATGTCGTTTTAAATAACTTATATAAGCAAACACAGTTGCAAGATAGCTTTGGGATGAATATGGTTGCCTTAATAGGTGGTCAGCCTCGATTATTAAATCTTAAAGAAATTTTAGATGCTTTTCTCAGGCATCGGAGAGAGGTGGTAACACGCAGAACAACTTTTGAACTGAAAAAAGCAAGGAATCGAGGTCATATACTAGAGGGTCTAGCTGTTGCGTTAGCAAATGTTGATGAAATGATAAAAATCATCAAAGCTGCTCCAACACCGCCTGAAGCTAAAGAAAGCCTAATGAAGAAATCATGGAAATCTTCTGTTGTTGAAGCTATGTTAAAGAAAGAATCTGAAGATTTGTCTAAACCAGATGGTCTTGCAAAAGAATTTGGCTTGAAAGATGGAGGGTATAAATTATCTGATTTACAAGCTCAGGAAATACTTCAATTAAGACTTCAAAGGTTAACTGGTTTAGAACAAGAAAAAATTGTAAGTGAGTATCAAGAGGTTATGAATACAATACTTAATTTATTAGATATCTTGTCCAAACCTGAACGCGTAACAAAAATGATTAGTGATGATCTTGAAGAAATGAAATCGGAGTATGGAGACAAGAGAAGAAGTGAGATTGTTGAAAATGCTGAAGACTTGTCGATTGAAGACCTTATAACACCTCAAGAAATGGTTGTGACCTTAACTATTTCTGGATATATTAAAGCTCAAGTCTTAGATGATTATAGAGCCCAGAAAAGAGGGGGTCGCGGTAAGCAAGCAATGACAACAAAAGATGATGATTTTATTGAGCAAATGTTTGTTGCCAACTCGCATGACAATATCCTCTGTTTTTCTAGTCGCGGACAAGTATATTGGTTAAAGGTTTATGAAGTTCCTCAGGGCAGTCGTATTAGTAAAGGTAAGCCTATTGTCAATCTATTTCCAATCATGCCCGGAGAAAAAATAAATGCTATTTTAGCTGTTAAGGATTTTGTTGAGGATCAGTATATTTTTATGGCTACCTCAAAAGGTACAGTCAAAAAAACACCCCTTTCAGACTTTTCTAATCCTAGAAAATCAGGAATCATTGCAATTAAATTAGATAACGGTGACTTTTTAATCGGCGCTTCAGTTACAAATGGTAGTAACGATATTGTTTTAGTCTCAAATGGAGGTAAGGCAGTTTGGTTCGATGAATCAGCTGTTAGAAGTATGGGAAGAAACGCTAGAGGTGTTAGGGGTATGAAGTTAGCAGACAAGCAACAGGTTTTATCACTTCTAGTTTCTTTCTCAGACTCGGAGTCAGTTTTAGTTGCAACAGAGAATGGTTATGGAAAAAGAACTCAATTATCTGAATTTAGACGTTCAAGCAGAGGAACCCAGGGAGTTAAGGCAATTCAAGTAAGCGATAGAAATGGCATTGTTGTCGCTGCAAAACTAGTAGGAGATCATGACGAAATTATGCTCATCACAACTGGTGGGGTTTTGATAAGAACTCGAGTTAGCGAAATACGCGAGCTTGGGAGAGCTACACAGGGGGTAACATTAATTAATCTAGGCAAGGATGAAAAACTATCCGGATTAGAAAAAATTGTCGAAACAGATCTTATAGATGATGATGGACAAGATGAGTTGCAAATTTAATTTTTCTGCTGGGCCAGCGACGCTTCCTAAGGAAGTTCTTATAAAAGCCCAATCTGAATTACTGGATTGGAATGGAACTGGTATGTCGGTTATGGAGATGTCTCACAGGGGTAAAGAATACGCGCCCATTATACAAAATGCAGAGTTAAATTTAAAAAAATTATTAAATCTACCAGCGAATTATAAAGTTTTATTTCTCCAAGGAGGAGCTGTAACACAAAACTTTATGGTACCTATGAACTTGTTGGATAAAAGAACAGCAAGTTATGTAATATCAGGGTATTGGTCAAAAAGAACTTTTATAGATTCACAGCCTTTCTCAGGAACTAGTATCGCTGCATCTTCTGAAAACATAAACTTCACTAAAGCTCCAAATATTAATTCATGGAAGTATAAAAAAGATGATGCTTACATACACTTTTGCCTAAACGAAACTGTTAATGGGGTGGAATATTTTGATGATATAAATATTGAAGATGTCCCAATTGTTTGTGACATGTCCTCAACTATATTATCAAGACCAATTGACGTTTCTAACTATGGAGTTATTTATGCCGGTGCGCAGAAAAATATTGGGCCTGCTGGTTTAACCATATTAATTGTAAGGGATGACTTATTAGGCTTTGCAGACGGAAAAACCCCATCAACATTAAACTGGAAAATACAATCAGAAAACAATTCGATGATAAATACGCCGGCATCATTCGGAATTTATATTGCAGGCTTAGTATTTGATTGGCTATTGCAGTATGGCGGCTTGGCTTCGATTGAAAAAAATAATCTTAAGAAATCAAATTACCTCTATGATTTTATTGATTCAACTGATTTTTACATTAATAGTATAGACAAGATAAATAGATCAAGGATGAATGTGACATTTACTATTCATAATGATCAGTTAATAAGCGAATTTTTGCTTGGAGCTGAAAAAAATGGCTTGTTTGGGTTGAAGGGTCATCGAGTCATAGGTGGGCTTCGTGCATCAATATATAACGCAATGCCTCATGAAGGTGTCGTTGCTCTGGTAGAATATATGAAAGAATTTAAAAATACTCATTAGATGAAAAAAGATCTTAATAAACTTAGAGACGATATAGATAAAATTGATACTAAATTATTAGATTTAATATCAAAGAGAGCTCTTATTGCTCAAGAAGTTGGAAAGCTTAAAAATGATGGAGTGATTTATAGGCCAGAAAGAGAAGCTCAAGTTTTTTCAAGGTTATTGAATTCTAATCAGGGCCCATTATCAAATGAGAGTATTACCAATATTTTTAAATCAGTTATTTCTAATTGCCGCGCATTAGAAAAAAAGCTAAGTGTTTCTTTCTTAGGCCCATTAGGAACTTTCAGTGAGGAAGCTACTATTCGTCAATTTGGTGAGAATATTGAAACTATTCCAACAGATAGTATTGATCAGGTTTTTAACCATGTTCAGTCTGGAATTGCACATTACGGAGTAGTACCAGTCGAAAATTCTACTGAGGGAGCAATTAGTCGAACTCTGGACTTACTACTAACTAAAGATTTAAAAATTTGTGGCGAAATAATTCTACCTGTACATCACTTCTTTCTTTCTAAAAATAGTAAACTTAAGGGAATTAAAACTATTTATGCACACGGCCAGTCCTTAGCTCAATGCCATGATTGGTTAATGAATAATGCCCCAGATATTAAAAAAGTAGCTGTCATGAGTAATGCTGAAGGAGCTAAACTGGCTTCAAAAGAAAAAAATGCTGCAGCAATTGCAAGTAGTCGGGCTGCTGATTTATTTAATTTAGCTATATTATTTGAAAATATTGAAGACGAGCAAAATAATTCAACAAGATTTTTAGTTTTATCCACACAAGATGTAAAGCCATCTAGTAATGATAAAACCTCAATCGTTGTTGCAACAAAAAATAAGCCGGGAGCTATAGCTGAATTAGTCGCACCTTTTGAAAAAAATAAAGTTAGCATGACCAAGCTTGAGTCAAGGCCAGCTAAAATTGGCATGTGGGAGTATGTTTTTTTTATTGACATAGAGGGCCATCAAACTAATAAGTCAGTTAAGGCGGCTTTAAATGTAATTGAATCTAAAGCATCTTTTATGAAGATACTTGGCTCTTACCCTAAAAATTAATTCACAATATGCCTATTGTCGTTCCAAATTATATATCTGAAATAAATCCTTATCAGGGTGGAAAACCAATTAAAGAACTAGCTCGCGAGATTGGAATTCCAGAAGATAAAATTATCAAGCTCGCTTCTAATGAAAATCCAATGGGCATAAGCCCTTTAGCAATGAAATCAATAAATGATTCTTTATTTGAGATCAAACGTTACCCTGATGGGAATGGTTACTATTTAAAAGAAGCGTTAAGTAGTAAGTTTTTTGTTAACTCAAATCAAATTATAATTGGCAATGGTTCAAATGATATTTTAGAATTAGCCGCGAGAACTTTTGTAACAAAAGGCGACGAGATACTTTTTTCGGAACATGCTTTTGCAGTATATAAAATAGTCAGTCAGGCAGTCGGAGGGGAAGGGATTGAAGCACCTTCGGATAATTATTCCCATAATTTAGATGCTTTTTTATCATTGATTTCTGATAAAACCAAATTAATTTTTATTGCTAATCCAAATAATCCTACTGGGACTTTAATCAATAAGAAAACTCTAAAAGAATTTTTAGATAAGGTACCAAAAAATATCATAGTTGTTTTAGATGAAGCTTATGATGAATATCTCGAAGATAGTTTGAAATCTAATTCGTTTAAATGGCTTAATGACTACAAAAACCTTATAGTATCAAGAAGTTTTTCAAAAGCATATGGTTTAGCGGGTCTGAGAATTGGTTATGGTGTTAGCTCACCTAAATTAATTGAGTTAATGAACAGAGTAAGACAGCCTTTTAATGTTAATCATCTCGCACAAGTTGCCGCTATTGCATCGCTTAATGATAAAAATTTTATTGAAAAAAGTCGAAGCATTAACAATGCTGGTATGAAGCAATTAACAGATGCTTTTAGAGCATTAAATTTAGAATTTATTCCATCTTATGGTAATTTTGTGAGCTTTAAATTAGAAGACGAGAAGGTCGCAATCATGTATTATCAGCATTTACTAAATAATGGCATAATTGTGAGGCCTATCGCCAATTATGATTTACCTGAGTTTTTAAGAGTCAGCGTAGGTTTGGAACATGAAAATAAAGCATTTATTAAGTATTTAAGTAACTGTAATATATAGGATTTTTATGATTATAGTAATGAATAATTCAGCAACAGAGGAACACATAGAAAATGTTCTTAATAAAATTAAAGAAAAAGGGCTTGAAGGGACAGTTTCAAAAGGAACTGAAAAAACAGTCATCGGAGCTGTGGGTGATGAGCGCCTCCTAGATCCTGAATTATTACAATCTTTACCAGGGGTTGAGCAAGCACTCAGCATAGTTAAACCCTACAAAATTGTTGCTCGTGAATGGCATCCAAAAGATACAGTTATAAATATAAAAGGCCATCTAATTGGTGGCGACCATATTCAAATTATTTCTGGGCCTTGCTCAGTTGAAACTCCTGACCAGATGGAAAAATCTGCTAATGCAGTTAAAGCTGCAGGCGTAAGATTGATGAGGGGTGGAGCTTTTAAACCAAGAACTAGTCCTTATTCTTTTCAAGGCTCTGGTTTTGATGGGCTCGATATGTTTAGAAAAGCGGCTGATAAAGCGGGCCTTCCAATCGTGACTGAGTTATTAGATGTTAGACATTTGGATAAATTTTTAGAACAAAAAGTAGATGTAATTCAAATTGGCACGCGGAGTATGCAAAATTTTGAGTTACTAAAAGAGGTTGGCAAGATTAATGTCCCTGTGATTTTAAAAAGAGGGATGTCTGCTACAATTTCTGAATGGTTGATGGCTGCAGAATATATCGCATCAGGCGGAAACCATAATATTATTTTTTGTGAAAGAGGTATTAGGACTTTTGAAACTTACTATCGCAATGTTCTGGATGTCACGGCAATTCCAGTTTTAAAGAAAGAAACACACTTACCTGTAATCATTGACCCTTCACATGCTGGTGGAAAAGCATGGATGGTGGCAGCATTATCTAGAGCCGGAATAGCCGCTGGTGCAGATGGATTATTGGTAGAAATGCATCCTACTCCATGTGATGCTTGGTGTGATGCTGATCAAGCAATCAACCCAGAAGAATTAAAAGCATTAATGAAAGAATTAACTGCAATTGCAAAGGTTTTAGGACGCTCTATTTCAGAATAACTCATGGATATCATGAGTTTTCTTTAGATGTTTTCCCCTGTTTCATTCAATGACTATCATTCAATATTCTTCTTTAATATTTAAATAGGGTTATGCATGCATATAAGAGTTTTAGGTTCAGGTGCTGGTGGTGGATTTCCTCAATGGAATTGCAATTGTAAAAACTGTGCAGGCTTAAGAGCTAATAATCCTAATTTAAATGCAAGAACACAATCCTCTATTACCGTAAGCTCAAACGGGGAAGATTGGATTTTGTTTAATGCGTCACCAGATATTAGAGCTCAAATTGAATCCTTTCCCCCGCTCCAACCAGCTAGAAAGATTAGGGACACAGGTATATCATCTATTGTAATAACTGATGGTCAAATTGATCATGCCACTGGGTTATTGATTTTAAGGGAGCATGATAAGCCTTGGGATATATATTGTACAAAATCAGTATATGAAGATATGACTACAGGCTACCCAATTTTTAACATCTTAGAGCATTTTAGAGGCGTGAATTGGCATGAAGTTTCAACCGAGCAAGTTCCTTATACTATTCCAAAGGCAGATAACTTAATTTTTACAGCGGTCCCTCTTAAAAGTGAGGCACCACCTTACTCACCTCATAGACACAACACAGTTCCTGGCGATAATGTTGGCTATAAAATGGAAGATACTAAAACAGGTAAAAACTTATTTTATGCCCCAGGCTTAGGGGTTATTGAAGATAATGTTCTTGAGTATATGAGCAACGCTGATGTAATTTTAATTGATGGAACCGTATGGACCAATGATGAGATGTCGAGACATGGTATTAATGATAAATTAGCCAGTGAAATGGGACATCTAGACCAGTCAAGCAAGGGAGGTATTATGGAAACTTTAAGCAATCTGAAAAAGCCAAGAAAAATTTTAATTCATATTAATAATACCAACCCTATTTTAAGAGAAGATTCGGATGAGCGTAAAATTTTGAATTCTCATAATATTGAAGTGTCCTACGATGGCATGGATATTATTATTTAAGGACTATTTAATGAGTAAAGCCTGGACAAGAAAAGAGTTTGAAGATAAATTAAGAGAAAAAGGAAAAGGATATCATATATACCACCCTTTTCACGTGATGATGTACGAAGGTAAATTATCGAAAGATCAACTTCAAAGCTGGGTGCTAAATAGATTTTATTATCAAATTAGTATTCCACTAAAAGATGCTGCGATTTTATCTAATTGTCCAGATCAAGAGATAAGAAAAGAATGGATTGTTAGAATTCTTGACCATGATGGCGAGGGGGAAGTGGAAGGCGGTATTGAGGCATGGATTAATTTAGGCAAAGCGGTTGGCTTATCAAGAGAAGATGTAACCTCTCTTAAGCATGTTAGCCCAGGTGTTAAATTTGCAGTTGATGCTTACATAAATTTTGCTAAACAACGTTCATGGCAAGAATCAGTCTGTTCGTCCTTGACAGAGTTATTTGCCCCACACATTCATCAACAAAGAATTAGTTCTTGGCCTGAGATGTATCCTTGGATAGATGAGTCAGGACTTACTTACTTTAAAAAGCGCCTAACTGAAGCAAGAAGAGATGTTGCACATGGGCTTGGGGTAACGTTAGATTACTTTAGCCAGACAAGGGAAACTCAAGAGCAAGCTTTAGAAATTTTACAATTTAAGCTAAATGTTTTATGGGTTATTGCAGATTCAATTATGCTTGCATCATCAAATATAAAAGTAGAAGATAGGGATTACCTTAGACAACCAGTAATTAATTATGACGATTGAAGCTAAAAATATATATAAGATTGCGACACACCATCGATTTCAATGGGAAAAGGCACAGGATTGTTATGTCATATTATTCCCAGAGGGTATGGTTAAATTAAATGGAAGTGCTGGAGAGGTTTTAAACCTAGTTAATGGTAAGTCTACTGTTGAATTAATAACAGATACATTGGTTAAAAAATTCCCAGATGTTCCAAATATTAGTAAGGATATTGTTGGGATGATAGAGTTAGCTTTGGATAAAGCTTGGATTGAAAAAATAAATTAGGTGAATAAATATGGATGATAAAAATAACGGAGTTTCAGCATCAACAACCTCAACACAACCATTATGGTTGCTTGCCGAAATTACCTATCAATGTCCACTTCAATGTGCTTTTTGTTATAACCCAACAGATTTTGATAAACATACTCAAAATGAACTAGATACTGATTCATGGATTAAGGTCTTAAGAGAAGCAAGAGATTTAGGGGCTGCTCAGCTTGGAATTTCTGGAGGAGAGCCATTACTAAGGAAAGATATCGAAGAGATTGTGACTGAAGCTAGTTCACTAGGTTATTACAGTAATTTAATAACATCTGGCGCAGGCATGAATGAGAAAAGAATTGATGCACTAAAAGATGGCGGTCTTGATCATATTCAATTATCAATGCATGATATAACTGAAGAAATTAATAATTTTATAACTAACACCAAAACATTCAAATTAAAACAAAAAGTAGCTGCTATGATCAAGGATAGAGGATATCCGATGGTGCTAAATGTTGTTATGCATCGATATAATATCGATCATATTCAAGAAATTCTTGAAATGGCAGAAAGTCTAGGGGCAGACTATATAGAGTTAGCAAATACTCAATATTATGGTTGGTCTTTAGTAAATAGAGACCAGTTAATGCCAAAAAAAGAACAGGTAGAGAATGCATTAAAAGTAACAAAAGAATTTCGCGAGCGAGTTGGTAACAAGATGAAGATATTTTTTGTGGTGCCAGATTATTTTGATGATAGACCAAAAAAATGTATGAATGGATGGGGCGAGGTATTTATGATAGTAACTGCTAATGGAGATGTTCTTCCGTGCCATTCTGCAAGAGTGATTCCTAATTTAGAATTTCCAAATGTTAAAGATTCACCTTTAAAAGGGGCTTGGTATGATTCACCAGCTTTCAATAAATTTCGTGGTGATGATTGGATGCAAGAACCCTGTAGAAGCTGTTCTGAAAAGGAAAATGATTTAGGTGGCTGCAGATGTCAAGCACTTTTATTAACCGGAAATGCCGAAGGTGCTGACCCAGTTTGTTCAAAGTCTCCAGATCGACACATAATTGATCAAGCAATAAAAGATTCTCAGAATCCTGGTGTTGAAGCTAAACCTATCATCTTTAGAACAAATGCGAATTCAAAAAAAATAGAAAACGGTGATGAAAAAGATAGACTAGCAAAATTTCACGCTACTCCTTAATTGCCTTATAATTAAAGCAGTATGAGTCTTTTTCTCAATCCTAGAGTTATAACATTAGCTGCCTTAACATCAGTAGCGCCATTTGCTATCGATACTTATTTACCTGCGTTTCATATGCTATCTGAGGATTTAATAGCTTCCCCAGAAGCAATTCAGCAGACCCTTACTTTCTATCTTCTTCCTTACACACTTATGCTTTTATTTCATGGTCCAATTTCAGATGGAATAGGACGTATTAAAACTATGCAATGGGGGTTACTATTATTTTTCTTCGCATCTATAGGTTGTGCTTTATCAACAACAATTGAGTCTTTGTGGTTCTTTAGAGCTTTACAAGGAGTTGGTGGGGGCGCTGGAAGTGTTGTTGCAAGAGCAATGGTAAGAGATCTTTATGAAGGGGCAGAAGCACAAAGAGTAATGGCGACTGTTCAAATTT
>Ga0209710_1000797_pt1 | contig 26698 bp, 29 predicted proteins | sample ArcticOcean_MG_C_5_FD_187436 | JGI IMG/M metagenome (GOLD analysis project Ga0209710, IMG submission 187436) | Marine microbial communities from western Arctic Ocean - ArcticOcean_MG_CB4_138 (SPAdes) (version 2) | ecosystem: Environmental > Aquatic > Marine > Oceanic | place: Arctic Ocean...
AAAAAAAAGAATAATTTTAATTCTATTTATAAGTTAAAAAAAACAAATAAAATCTTCTCTCACGGAGGAATAAGGTTAAAAAAAAAACAAGATAAACAGCCAATACTATCAATAGTTACAGTTGTTTTTAATGGCGAAAAATATATAGAAAAAACAATTAAAAGTGTGTTGAGCCAAAAATGTAAATCTTATGAATATATAATTGTTGATGGAGGATCTTCAGACAACACGCTAAATATAATAAAAAAATATTCAAATAAAATTTCTTATTGGGTAAGTCAAAAGGACAAAGGTATTTATGACGCTTTTAATAAGGGCATGATGCTATCTCAAGGCCAGTATATCGGGATAGTTAATTCTGATGATGTGTATACCAAGAATGCTTTTAAGATAATTTTAAAATACATAAATAAAAAACCAAACCTAGATTTTATTTTTGGAAGTGTAAAAAAACATTGGGGGATAGTTTATGGATACAAGCCTAAAAAAATTAATTATAGCTGGGGTTTTTATTCAAGCCACTCTACGGGTTTCATCATAAAAAAAGAGTCTGCAAAAAAAGTTGGATTATATGATTTACAATACAAGTATCATGCAGATTATGATTACCTTTATAGAATGATTGCAAAGATGAAAATGAAGGGTATGGCAACAAAAAAAAATGAAGTAGTGGGAATTTTTAGAAGAGGAGGGTATTCCAGTACGATACCATATAAAAAATTATTTTTTGAAGAAATAAAAATTAGATATAATAATAATCAAAATTTATTTTTACTATTAATCATTATTATTTATAAAGTTATAAAGCACTTCAGAAAATTATTTTGATAATGATTAATAAAATAAATAAATATTTTTTTGGTAAAAAAAAAGTAGTATTTTTTTTAATATCAATCATTTTATTAACTCAAATATTTGGAACTTTCAAAAAAGTTAGAACCATAAATAATTTTAATTATGATAAAAGGTTGGCTGATGCATATGATTATTGCAACAATGAATCATTAGGTTTTTTGATTTTTTTAAAAAAAAAATATAAAAATATGGATAATATAGAGATTAGAACAGCCTTTATATCCCCAAATCCACAATGGTTCTTTAAAGATTATAGTAAAAAGCAGTATTCAAAAAATAGAGTAATAATTCTGGGTTATAAAAAAAATAAGTATATTTTATTCAATAAAGAAGAAAATAATATTTTCACAAGTAAGGAAGGATATAAGACAATTAAAAATCTAAAAAAAATATCATTTAAATTTAAAAGCTCAGCAATAACAAAAAAAATAATTGTAAATCTATCTTCAGTAATGCAAGACCAATTAAAACTGGTTAGTAAGCAGAATATTGAAGTATTTGAGGGGTTTAATGAAGTTATTTTAAAAGATATAGATAAAAATAATATATTTATGAATGGGACAGTTAGAATAGAATTTGATAAAATACTAAGTAAGGATCAATTTAAAATAGATAATGTTAAACTTCATCAATCAAATTCAATTAATCTTGATAAATATAAAATTTTAGAGGAAAAGCAAAGTTGCTTATTGCTTGAAGCGAAATGAACGAAGTTGCACATATAATTTTATACTCATTCTTCTTTGTAGTTTTAAATATATATCCACATATCATTAGAAAAAAATTTTCAGAAAAGTTTTTTAATTCCTTAGCAAAAAGTTGTGTAATAATTTCAATATTCATATTGGTATACAGTTACTTAGGTCTAGATTTAAAATATTTGATAGCAGCAATATTAATATTATTTCTTATAAACCTAGTATTTCTTATAATTGATTGGAAAAAGAATTATTTAGTGTTTAGTAAAATAATTTTGTTCACTTTAATTTTAATTATTTTATCTGTAAATATTGCCTCGGATACAAAAATTGGATGGGATGCACAAAATATTTGGTTTCCCAAAGCCTTAAATTTCATTGAAGGTGAAAATATTTATAATTTGAGTACATTACCAAGGTCAGACTATCCGTATTTTGGATCGTACATGTGGGCAGTTTTTTCAAAAATTTCTTTTTATAAACATGAATATTTTGGAAGAATTTTTTACGCATTCTTGTTTTGTATAGCTCTTTTTTCTTTAATTGAAAAAATTAATTTAAAAGAAGAATTTAAATTTTTATTATTGTCAATTATTTTACTTATATTATTATCAAAAAATTTATTTAATGGATACCAAGAGGTATTAGTTTTTTCCTATGCTATTATTTTATCTATCATCGCAATAGACCTAATAGAAAGTAAAAAAAAATTAGATTATTTGCTTTTAATGTGTGTCAGTTTTGTACTTTTTTGGATTAAAAATGAGGCTTTTATTTTTACCATATCTTTTTTATTTATTCTTACTTTTTATTTAAACTGTAAAATTAAATATAAAATTTTTTATATTTTAAGCTTATTTTTTCTAATACTTTTAAAATATTTTTTATTCAATCTATTTGATTTTAATCTTAATCTTCAACAAGGTAATTATAACCAATTAGAATTCAACATGATCATTTCTAAATTTTCATTAGAAAGAGTTTGGAAAATATTATTTTATTTGCTGGTGGGTTTCGTAAAAAACCCTTTTAGTTTTATAATCTTGATTTCTGCTATTCCTTTTTTAATAAAATTTAAAAGAAAAAACATTGTGTCACTTTTTATAATTAATTTTTGTTTGAGTTTAATAATAATTTTTATTGCTTATGCTTTAACTTCTTTTACTCTAACAATTCATCTCAAAACATCAGTAGATAGACTTATTTTTGAAATAATGGGATTTGGAATGATTATATTTGTTTATTTTGTTAATTCTTTTATTAAGAAAAATTAGTTTTCAAATTTCTTAATTTGTTTTTTAAAAAATTTTGTCTTGATTTAATTCTTATAGGAGGTTTTAGTTTTTTATTATTTAATTTTTTTATTTTAACCATTCCACTATGCATAAAAGAAAAACTTAATTCTAAATTTTCATTATTTGCATTAAATATATCTAAAATTTTATAAAAGGTATTTCTATTATTATTCTCAACCCATTCTGAATCCCTGTATTCATTTTTTGCATAAGGTAACCAAGAAATATCATCTATAAAAAAAAAACCATTCTTTTTCAATTTGTTAAAATAACTATATAAAATTTTCTCCACATGTTTAGCTGTATGTTCTGTGTCTAGAAATATTACATCAAGTGGTGTCTTAATTTCTTTAAAGATTTTTTTATAATTATCATCTCTAGTGCATATAAAATTCCAATTAATATCACTAAATAATTTTTCATAATTTATTGTATCCACTGAAATGAGTTTTCCTTTGTTTTTTTTGCATATATTTAAAAAAAAAGAAGTTGATATCCCTTTATCAACTCCAAATTCTAATATTTGAATATTTCGATACTCTTTTAAATCTTGTTCAACAAAAGAATATAACTTTTGTGAAGTGGTAGTTTTCTTAAACTTCTTAATTGCAAAATTAATCTTCATTTTTTTAGTCTTTGTAAAAGACCATATTTAAAAATACAATAAACTGCTGCAAAAGCATCTTTTATACCGATTTTTTTACCCTCAGAATAAGGCCTACCATTATAACTTATACCCACCTCAAATATTTTTTTTTGAGGAATTATGTTTGCAATTTTATGGGTAATCTCAATTTCAATACCAAATCTTTTTTCTTTTAATTCAATATTTTTGATTAATTCTTTTTTAAATAATTTATATCCTGTTTCTACATCAGTTAAATTTAAATTTGAAACTATGTTAGACAATAATGTAATGATTTTATTGGCAATAGAGTGCCAAAAAAAAAGGACTCTATTTACTTCTGATGACTTAAACCTTGATCCATATACAACATCGGCATCATATTTTTCAAAGGGTAAAAGTAATTTTTTATAATCTGAAGGATCGTATTCAAGGTCAGCATCTTGTATTAAAATGATATCCCCAGTTGCCTCTTTAAAACCCAAGTTCAGCGCGTGGCCTTTACCTTGATTATTAATTATATGTATTAACTTATCATATAAATTTTTATTGGTTTTAAGTTTTTCAATAGTGTTGTCAGTTGAGCCATCATTAACTATTATAATTTCAAAATTATAGTTATCTGCTAATTTATAATTATGTATTTTTTCTAGAATTTTAATAATCGTGTTACTTTCATTAAAAACTGGAATAATTATAGAAATTTTCATGATTTAAATTTTAAAGTAAGATACCTATCAAAAATAATAAGATAAAAAAATGAATATTTTAATTACTGAAGTTGAAGGTTTTATTGGGTTTCTTTAGTAAAAAAATGATAAATACAAAAAAAATGTCATTTTTAAGACTGATAACTTAAATAGTTATTACTGACCATATCAATTAAAAAATTGAAGCTTTAGATAGAAATAGAAAAAAATTAATTTTACACTCATAAAAATTGGTATAAAAAAACTTATAAGTGATTTAGAGAATATAAAAGATATTTATAATTAAAAAATTAATGAAATCAGTTTACTATTGGTCACCTTTTTTAACAGATGTAGCCACAACATCTGCCGTTATCCAGTCTGCAATTAGCTTAAAAAAATATTCAAAAATACATAAGCCCATAATCATAGATGTATGTGGTGAATTTAAAAAATATGATGACGTTATATCTAAAAATAATGTTGAGTTAAAAAAACTTGTTAATTTTAACTATTTTAATTTATTGCCAAAAAATGGTTATTTTAAGAGCAGATTATCTTTTATAATAATATTTATTTGTTCAGCCTATCCTCTTTTCAAAATTTTGAAAAGGGATAAACCAGATTTTTTAATTTGCCACCTCATTACATCTTTACCAATTTTGTTAGCAAGCACTTTTATGTTTAAAACTAAATTTATTTTAAGGATATCAGGCTTACCAAGATTAAATATTGTAAGAAAACTGTACTGGTTAATATGTGGTAAAGCGTTAAATAAAATAACCTCACCAACTGAAGCCACACTAAATGAATTAAGAGAAAAGAAATTATTTAATAATAACAAATTATTTTTATTAAGAGATCCAGTAATCGATATAAAGAAAATTAATATGTTAAAAAAAAACAAAATTGAAAATTTTTTAGATAAACAAGAATTTTTAGTTGGGATAGGAAGATTAACTAAACAAAAAAATTTTATTTTCTTAATAAATTGTTTTCATAAAATAGCGATGTCAGACAAAAATTTAAAGCTAGTTATTTTGGGAGAGGGAGAAGAAAGAAAAAAACTTACACAGATGATAAGCAAATACAATTTACAAGAAAAAATCTATCTGCTTGGTTATAAAGAAAATGTTTTTAATTATTTGTCTAAAGCAAAAATTTTTATACTAAGCTCATTATGGGAAGATCCAGGTTGGGTATTACTTGAGGCCGCTGCAAGCAATACTTTAATTTTATCTAGTAATTGTAAAAATGGTCCATCAGAAATTATTGAAAAAAACAAATCAGGTTTTCTTTATGAGGTAAATAATGAGAAAGATTTTGTTGAAAAATTCAATATTATTAAAGGTTTGAGCAATAGTCAAATAAAATTAAAAAAAATATATGCTAAAAAAAAATCATACCAATACACAAAGTTTCAACATTTTAAAGTTTTAGAAACAATATTAAAAAATTAAATTATTTTTTAATTAAAAAAGCAATAAATCTTGTTAAAATAAAATCTAAATTCAAAATTTTTTTTCCAAATTGAGAGTTGTAAAAGTTGTGTTGTTCTAATCTTCTTAGCCAAAAAAATTTATTAAAAATTCCAATGAAATAACTATCAACTGAATTTTTAACACTATACTTTTCTGTCATGATTTCTTCTGATTTCAAAATTTTCTTTTTAATACTAAAGTAAATTACCAAAAGAGCATCTACAGCAACAAATTTAAAATTTCTTATTTTAACTTTTTTAAAAAATTCACTTAAAAGTTTCCTGTCCAATGAAATACAACTTGTACAAATATTTTTTGGCCATGGATTAATTAATGTTTTATAAATTTTATTGTTTTTTAGTAGTGAAGTTTTCACATTTTTTATTTTCTTATTGTGAATTTCATGGAAACTATCTAAAGATAAAACATTGAGTTTGTGTACTTTAGTTACAATTTTTTTTATTTTCCATTCTTTGAAACAATCATCTCCATCCATTAAAAAGATATATTGTCCTTTAGATACAGCCAAACTTTTATAAATCTTAAAAAGCTGATCTTGAGTGGATATCCTTATTTTTTTTTTAATTCTTAAAAAAATTACATTTTTAAGTAAAAATTTTTTTTTTAGGAATATAATGTTTTTAAGATTAGTATAAGCTACAATAATCTCAACATTACTGTAAGATTGGTCAAGACATGAATTTATTGAACGTTCAATATATCTTTCTTTTTTTTCAGCAGTAATAATTACAGATACTTTAATTTTTTTTTTCAATTTTTTAATTAATTAAATGTATATTTAATTTCATCTAAATATTTCTTTAAATTGCTTTTTTTATCAAATCTAAATAAATTTTTATAAGTAAAATTAATTTTTTGTTCTAATTTTTTTTTATTAATAGAATAATCTATAATCTTTTTTGATAAGCTTTTATAGTCTTCTATTTTAAATAAAAACCCACCTTTTCCATTACATAAGATTTCTTTTGGTCCTGTTGGGCAATTGGTTGAGATGATAAATTTTTTTAATGATGCTGCCTCAAGTAAAACGTTTGGTAGACCTTCAAATTTTGATGATAAAATGAATAGATCTGCAAGTTTCAAATATTTAAAAGGGTTTTTTTGAAATCCTAAAATTTTTACACTGTTCTCTAATTTTTTTTTAGCAATGTAATTTTGAATTTTTTTTTCATTAACACCTCTGCCAATTATTAGTAGTTTGAATCTTAATTTATTATGAATTAAATTAATGGCCTTAAGTAAAGTTAAGTGGTCTTTCTGATCTGTAAATCTACCAATAGTTATTATCTTTAAATAACCTTTATTTTTTTTATAAAAAGGGAAATCAACTTTTTTTTTTGATAGCTTAATTATTTCACTTTGATTTAATGGATTGTATATACATGTTGCATTTATATTAAACTTTAATTTAAACTCTTTTTTAAAATCTAAACTATTAACAATTATTCTATCAGCAAGTTTTAATATAAATGTAAATATTTTTTTTTTTATAAAATTGTTTGACCACCCCGATGGTGATGAATTTGAACGAATAATAATTTTTTTATTAAAAATTTTACATAACAATATGCAATATAAGTTGGCTTGAAATGCAAAGACAGTTATGTTTTTTTTATTAATTATTAATCTTAAAAGTTCCAACAAACAAATTAAGTATTTATACTTCCTTTTACTGTTCGCCCAATAATTAAAGCTTGGCTTTATAATCTTTAAATTCTTAAATTTGTGATCAAATTCTCTCGAAGCTGTGATTAAACTTAAGTCTTTAATCTTGGAAGAGAGAAAATTGGCTATTATAAATAAATTTTTTTCTACGCCACCACCTTCAATTGAAGGCATAAAAATTATCAATTTTTTGTTATTCATTTATTTTGAAAATTTAAGTTTTAATATTATAACTAATATCTTATATATAAAACTCAAATGCTTATAAGTATTATAATGCCATATTTTCGTAAAAAAAAATATGTAAAATACTCTGTTAAATCAATTTTAAATCAAAGTTATAAAAATTTTGAATTATTAATTGTCTATGATGATTACAAATTCAATGACTTAGCACTAATTAATAAAATTAAGAATTTGGACAAGCGTATAAAAATTATAATTAATAAAACCAACCAAGGAGCTGGTTACTCAAGAAATATTGGCATCAATCACTCCAAAGGTAATTATATAGCCTTTCTCGATGCTGATGATATTTGGAAAAAAGATAAACTTTTAAAACAAATCAATTTTATGAAAAAAAAGGGGTCTAAAATAAGCCATACATCATATGAAATAATTAATAACAGGGGATTAATTATTGGCCAGAGAAAAGCTCATTTAATGACCTTTAAAAAAATGATGAAATCCTGTGATGTCGGACTTTCGTCAGTAATCTTAAAAAAAAACATTCTCAATAAAAATATAAAATTTCCAAACCTTGAAACAAAAGAGGACTTTGTCTTATGGTTAAAGATTACAAAAAAAGGTATAAATATTGATCCTTTAGATATTAATCTCATGCTATGGCGCAATACTGAAAATTCATTATCTTCATCTATCATAAGAAAGTTGATGGATGGATATGCTGTCTATAGAAAATTTTTAAATTTTAGTAGATTAAAATCATTTTTTTATTTAGCTCTACTTTCTTTAAATTATTTAAAAAAGATATAATGGATATATTAATTTTTTGTTTATTTGTAATTTGTGTTTATTTGTTATCAATTTTTTTAAAAAAAAAAAAATATCTAGTAAGCCATTCTGGTGACGACCATCAAAAATTTGTTACAAATAATAGCATTCCCCTAATAGGTGGAATATTCATTTTGATTGGATATTCTTTAATATTCTTTGATCAAAATAAGTTATTTTTATTATTTTTATCATTTATGTTTTTATTGGGCTTGTTCTCTGACCTAAAATTAATTACCTCAGCTAAAAAAAGGATTTTAATCCAAGTTGCTATAGTAGGATTTCTAGTTCATTTTTTAAATTTAGAAATAGACTCTGTAAGAACAACTTTAATTGATAAATATTTAGACATAGGAATTGTAAATTATTTTTTTGTTTGTTTTTGTATAGTAATCTTAATTAATGGATCTAATTTTATAGATGGACTAAATGGATTATCTCTAGGTTATTATTTAATAATATTATTTGCAATATTGAACTGCATTGAACATCAATCTAATTTTAATCAGATATTTTATTTATTGTGTCTTTTATTAATCCTCATAGTCTTTAATTTTTTTAACTATCTTTTTATTGGAGATAATGGTGCTTATATTTTGGGATTAATATTTTCTTATTTATTAATTATTATATATCAAAATGACCCAAGCATCTCTCCATACTACATAATTCTTCTACTTTGGTATCCTTGCTTTGAATTACTTTTTTCGATTATAAGAAAATTTAATTTAAATTACTCTCCCATCAAACCTGACGTTAGTCATCTTCATCAATTAATTTATTTTTTAATTAAAAAAAAGTTTAATTTAACGAGCCTAAAATCCAACAACATAAGCAGTTTCGTAATCCTCTCATATAATGCTTTTGTTATATTTTTGGGGTCACAAGACATATACAATACTCAACTACAGGTCATTTTAATTTTATTAAGTGTTATTTTTTACACACTTTCTTATAATTTAACTCTGAAATACAAAAAACAGGATAAATAAGTTAATATCTGTTCTTTACAAACATAGTTAACATTTTTTTTAATATTAAAAACCCATCCTTAAAAGCATTTACTTTTTTTTTACCAGCGATCCTCGATCTTTCATGAGAAGAAATGGAAAAAATTTTAAGATTATTTTTGTGTGCTTTAATTGGTAACTCAACACAAAAAGTAAAATCTTTTGATTTAATACCTAATTTTTTTACCTTATTTGTTTTTCCTAAAACAAAAGTATACAGAATGTCTGTTATTGGAAGCTTAAATAAAATCTTCCCAAGAAAAGTAAATATATAATTCCCAATAAAAGTGACAATTGTATCATCATCACTTGAGGAGTCTTTTTCGTATCTAGAGGCAAATACTAGATCACCATTATTTTTATCTAGTAAATTAATCATACCCTCGATTTCATTAGGGTTAAAAGAACCATCAGCATTAAAAATACAAAAATAATCAGTTATGACACTTGTGATGCCAAGTATTAATGCATCACCATAACCCTTGTTAGTTTGGTATATTATTTGACAATCAAAACCATTTATAGATTTAATAGTTTCATAATCAGTTTTTTCTAAAATGATTATAATATTTAAATTATAATCATTTAACTCAGATAATACATTCGGTAATGATTCCTTTTCAAATTTTGCAGGTATTATTAAAGTAAGATTTTTCATTTAAATTTGTATAGTAATTACTTTGAAAAAAATTTAAAATAATTAACTTACAGATGTACTAATTACTAAATTTTAAAAAAATGTCATTAAATTTCATAACATTTGTACTATTTTATTTTTTGCTTATACCTTCTATTGTAGGGTATGGGTATTTAGCTGTTAATTTTACTAAGTTGGATAAAAAACAATTTAATAAAGGATATTTGGGACTTATTGGAGTCTTTTTTTTAATACTTTATTCATATTTATCTCATTTTTTAATTCCTCATAACTTAATCAATAATTCAATTATTTTTATAGTTGGATTGATGTCTTTCATTTTTTATTTTAATAGGGATCGAGATAAGAAAAGTTTTATTTTAATAAATATTGTTTTTTTATTATTAATCATTGGTGCTGTAATTTATAAATCACATGATGATTTCTTTTATTATCATTTTCCATACACTTATTATTTAACTCAAAACAACATTTTTGTTGGTGTTGGAAGTTTTAACCATGGGTTTAGAACTCCATCTTCTATATTCTATTTAAACTCTCTCTTCTATTTACCATTAATTAAATATTATTCATTCCAAATGGGTGCGATTATGATTATGGGTTTTACAAATTTTATTTTCTTAGACTCAATATATAAAAACATAAAAAAAAAAATTTTTAACAACGTTTTATTTTTATCATTATTGTCATTTGTTTTTATTAATATTTTTTTTTATAGAATTAGCGAACATGGAACAGATAGATCTGCACAAATTTTAATATTTTTATTTTTTATTGAATTATTTATTTTGATAAACTTAAAAAAAAATTTTAGTGAAAATAGCTCTAAAGTAATTGTGTTATTAGGATTAATTACCACCCTTAAAGCATTTTATATTCTCTACGTAATTTTAGTATTTCCAATATTTTATTATTTAATAAAAAAAAAATATTATAAGCATATTTTGAATATATTTCAAAATTCCTTTTTCTATTTTTTTATACTTCTTTTTACTTCCTTTTTAATTACCAATTTTTTTAATACTGGATGTTTAATTTATCCTGTAAATTTTACGTGCTTCGATAACTTTTCATGGTCAATTCCTTCTCTTGAAATTATACAAATGAACAACTGGTATGAGCAATGGTCAAAAGCAGGTGCTGGACCAAGCTTTAGAGTAATGGACCCAGAAATATATATTCAAAACTTTAATTGGGTAAGCAACTGGATTGAAAAATATTTCTTTACTAAGATTTCAGACTTGTTGTTGGGATTACTTTTTTTAATTATAGTATTTTTAATAACATTTTATTCAAAAAATTATAAAATAAATAGTACATATAAAAAAACGTATCTATTATATGGAATTTTACTTTTATTGTTTTGTGAATGGTTTTATAATCATCCAGCCTTAAGATATGGTGGTTATCCCATTGTAGCTTTAATTTTATTTGTGCCTTTATCTAATATCTTGGGCTCAATAAAATATAATCAAAAAGATATTAAAAAAAAGGTAATATTAATCATAATGATAACTTTCACCGTATTTTTGCTTAGAAATTTTGATAGAATCATTAAAGAAAATAAAAAATACGGTTATTTACCATTACAAAATATAACGTACCAAGTTGATGATCGACATTTCAGAATCCAAAAAGAGTTTGAAGATATAGTGTTAAAAAATAAAGATTGTATAGAGAAAAAAAATTACTGTACAAATCACCCCAGTAGAAATGTAAGAAAGATTTTCAAATATTTAATTTTTTCTCGTAAATAAATGATAAGATATATAACTCTAAAAATTTTAAGTATATTTGATTTTTTTCACCAAAGAAAAATTATTAGATTTATAAAAGAAAGAAAAATCAATGAATTTGCTACGTTTTTCGATGTGGGTGCACACAAAGGTGAGTCCATAACTTTATTCACAAATAATTTTAAAATAAAAAGCATGTATTCATTTGAGGCCAGTCCAGTAAATTTTCAGATTTTAGCTAATAAAATCAATTCTTCGAATAAAAAATTTAAGAATGTAAAATTAATTATTGAAAATTATGCAATAGGCTCAGATATTAAGAAAGTTAAGCTAAAACAATTGAGCGAAAGTTCTTCTTCCACAATTAGGGGTTTAAATGAAAATTCTGATTATTTTAAGAATAAAAAAATTTTATTACAAGATTCTAGCAAAATAGATTTTTTTACTGAAATTGAAATAGATCAAATTACCCTAAGTGATTATTCAAAAAATAATAATATAGATAATATTGATTTTATTAAAATAGACACAGAAGGTTATGAATTGGAAGTCTTAAAAGGAGCAAAAGATATCTTGCCTAACACCAAAATGATATTATTTGAGCATCATTATGATGATATGATCGAAAAAAAATACTCTTTTTCTGATATTAGTGATTTTTTAAGATCAAATAACTTTGAGCAAATTTATAAAATAAAAATGCCTTTTAGAAAAACTTTTGAATATATCTATATTAATAAACATAGAAATTAGTCATTTCATAAGTATATTGTAGAATAATAATTAGACTTGATTTGATTAATAAATTATAAAAAATTCAATAATGAATATAAAAATAGCATTAATTTTCGGAATAACAGGACAGGATGGATCCTATTTATCAGAATTTTTAATAAAAAAAGGCTATAAAGTTCACGGTATTAAAAGAAGATCATCATCATTCAATACAGGTAGAATAGATCATATTTACCAAGATCCTTATGTTAAAAGAAGAAATTTCTTTTTACACTATGGAGATGTTACTGATGCTATATCAGTTTCAACATTAATAAAAAAAATTAAACCTACCGAGATATATAATTTGGCTGCACAATCACATGTTGCGGTTTCTTTTGAAGTTCCGGAGTATACTGCTAATGCTGACGCAATAGGAGCATTGAGAATTTTAGAAGCAATTAAATTCCATGGTTTTGAAAAGTTAACAAAATTTTATCAAGCGGGCACCTCTGAAATGTTTGGTAAAGTTCAGCAAGTACCTCAAGATGAAAATACACCTTTTTATCCAAGAAGTCCCTACGGAGTGGCAAAAGTTTATGCTCATTGGATAACAATTAATTACAGAGAAGCATATAACGTTTTTGCATGTAATGGCATATTATTTAATCACGAAAGCCCTAGACGTGGAGAAACATTTGTAACAAGAAAAATTGTAATAGCACTCTGCAAAATTAAAATGAAAATGCAGAATAGGTTATATCTAGGTAACATTGATGCAAAACGTGATTGGGGACATGCAAAAGATTACGTAGAAGCAATGTGGAAAATGCTTCAAAAAAAATCCCCCTCTGACTATGTAATTGCTACTGGAAAACAATATTCTGTTAAACAATTTATAGATTTAGTTTTAAAAGAACTTAAAATTAAAACGACCTGGAAAGGAAGAGGAATCAACTCGAAGTGCTACACCATGGATGGTAAATGTATTATTGCTTGTGACAAGGAATATTACAGACCACTAGAAGTGGATACCTTGTTAGGCAATCCAAAAAAAGCTAAAAAAGAGCTAAAGTGGACAGCAAAAACAAAAATTCAAGATTTAGTTAAAGATATGATTCAATCTGAATTAAAAAATTTAAATGATAATAAATAAGAAGTCCAAAATTTATGTAGCTGGACATAAAGGGCTAGTTGGTAGCGCTATAGTTAGAAAATTAAAAGATGAAGGTTTTAATAAAATAATTACAGCTGATAAAAAACAACTAAATCTAATTAGTCAGGAAAAAGTTTTCAAATTTTTAAAAAAAAGAAAACCTGATTTTATTTTTATAGCAGCAGCAAAAGTAGGTGGGATATACTCAAATAACAAATATAAGGGCGAATTTATATATGAAAATTTAATGATACAATCAAATTTAATTCACTCAGCTTTTTTATTAGGGGTAAAAAATTTAATTTTTTTAGGTTCGAGTTGTATTTATCCTCGATTATGTAAGCAGCCAATAAAAGAAACATATCTATTGGATGGAAAGTTAGAAAAAACTAACGATTCTTATGCAATTGCAAAAATTGCAGGTATTCAGATGTGTGAAAGTTACAATAATCAATATAAGACCAATTATAAGTGTCTAATGCCAACCAACACCTTTGGACCTAACGATAATTATCACAAATTAAATTCACATTTTGTCCCATCATTAATTAGAAAAATTCATGAAATTAAAATTAAAAATAAAAATGATCTAACTCTCTGGGGTAATGGAAAAGCAAGAAGAGAAATATTACATGTGGATGAATTAGCAAAAGCATGTGTCTATTTTATGAATAAAAAGATTAAAGAAACGGTTATAAATATTGGCAGTGGAAAAGATTATTCAATAAAAGATTATGGAAATTTATTTTTAAAAACTTTAATTCCTAACAAAAAAATAAAAATTAAATATGATTTATCCAAACCCAATGGGACTCCAAGAAAAGTATTAGATATATCTTTAGCTAGAAAATATGGTTGGCAACCTAAAATTGATTTAAAAAAAGATATTATTAAAACTTATCATTCATTTTTAAAAAGTGACCACAAAAGAAAATGATATAAATGAAAAATCTTATTATCATAACTGGAGGTGCTGGGTTTGTAGGATCTAATCTGATTTCTCTTTTTTTAAAAAAAACAAAGTACAAAATTATTAGTTTAGATAATTACTCATCAGGGAAAAAATCAAATCATATTAAGAATAAAAGAGTAAAGTACATTAAAGGAAATACTAAAAATATTTCTTTAATTTTAAATCTAAAAAAAAATAAAATAAAAACTATTTTTCATTTTGGAGAATTTGCGCGAATATATCAAAGTTTTTTAAAAATGAATGAATGTATGGATTCAAATTCAGTTGGAACGCATGCAGTCTTTAATTTTTGTTTATCAAATAAGATTAAGTTAGTTTATTCAGCAACATCAGCAAGCTTGGGAAATGATGGGCGAGATAAGGACCTGTCTCCTTATGCTTTTACAAAATCCAAAAACTTAGAATTATTAGAAAATTTAAAAAAATGGTTTAAAATGAAGTATGAGGTGGTATATTTTTATAATGTCTATGGACCAAAACAAATTTGTTATGGTGATATGGCTACAGTTATAGGAATTTTCGAACACTATTATAAAAAAAAGAAACCCCTGCCAGTAGTAAAGCCTGGAACGCAGTCTCGAAAATTCACACATATTTATGATACAGTTAACGTTTGTTATTATGCGTGGAAAGAAAATAAGTGCAGACATTATAGTATTTCAAGTAAAAATAATTATACAATCTTACAAGTGGCTAAATTATTTAAATCAAAGATACAGTTTTTACCACCAAGACAAGGTGAGAGATACGCTTCTGCCCTATCTAATATGAACTTATCAAATAAGGTTTATAAGATGTTTGGTGTAATTAAGCTTAAAGATTATGTTAAAAGTCTCATTATAAGCTCATAAAATAAGTTTAATTCATGGTTTACAATATTGTTTAATTAGATATAACACTTTCGCCGGTGATTATTGCGAAGGGGTTATACCCGATCCCATTCCGAACTCGGAAGTCAAGCCCTTCAGCGCCGATGGTACTTTGTCTTAAGGCACGGAAGAGTAGGACATTGCCGGCTATAAAAAAGTTATTATGAAAATAAAAAGCTCACTAAAGTCATTAAAAAAAAGAGACCTTAATTCTAAACTAGTTAGAAGAAGAGGCAGAGTTTATATAATAAACAAAACAAATCCTAAATTCAAAGCAAGACAGAAGTAATTTTTATGGATGATAAAAACCATAAGGATACTTGGAATATTTTTACTAAATTTGTATTGTGGGGAACTGTCGCTGTAATAGTGGTTTTAGTTCTAATGGCCCTATTCTTGTTATAAGGTTATTACATGAGAATCGCTTCAATTTCAGAAAATCAAAAAATAGAAAAAAGAATTGCTATCACACCAGATATTGCAAAAAAATATATAGCCCTTGGTTTTGAGGTATCTTTATCTGAAAACTACGGTGAACATTTAGGATTTAAAGATAGCGAATATAAAGATCTAGGTGTAAAAATTTCCAATGCTGAAAAAGAAATTATAAGCAGTGCTGATCTTATTGTTCAATTAGGTTTACCCTCCGATAATATAAACTCTTTAATAAAAGCAAATCAAACATTAATTGGAATTTTGAATCCTTACAACAACAAAGAAAAAATAGAAAGTTTAGTTAAAAGAAATATTAATATTTTTTCTTTAGAATTATTACCAAGAATAACAAGAGCTCAATCTATGGATGTACTTTCATCTCAAGCAAACCTTGCTGGTTATAAGGCAGTCTTAGAGTCTTTTGCTAATTTTGAAAAAGCTGTACCAATGATGATGACAGCAGCAGGAACAATTCCTGCAGCGAAAGTTTTAGTTGTTGGTGCTGGTGTTGCGGGGTTACAGGCAATTGCAACTGCAAAAAGAATGGGCGCTGTAGTATTTGCAACAGATGTTAGAATGGCATCAAAAGAACAAGTTGAGAGCTTAGGTGGAAAATTTTTGACTGTAGACGGATCAGAAAATCTTGAAACAGAAGGAGGGTATGCAAAAGAAGCTTCTGATGATTTTAAAAAGAAACAAGAAGAACTGTTAGCAGAAACTTTAAAAAAAATTGATATTGTAATATGCACGGCCCTAATACCAGGTAAAAAAGCGCCACTAATTATTAAAGAGAATATGATAGCCAATATGAAGTCAGGTTCTATTATTTATGACTTAGCTGCTATCCAAGGTGGAAATTCAGCATTTACTGAAGTCGATAAAATTGTAGTTAAAGAAGGTGTAAAGATTATGGGTGAAAAAAATATTCTTAATAAGCTGCCTGTTTCAGCATCAAATTTGTATTCAAAAAACGTACTTAATTTTGTGACAAACCTATATGATAAAGAAAATAAAAAAGTTAATATTAATTTAGAAGACGAAATAATCAAAAAAACATTAATTAAATAAATTTATGGAAATTGATCCCTTTATATTCAGATTAAGCATATTCATTCTATCAATTTTTATTGGGTACTATGTTGTTTGGAGTGTTACTCCATCTCTACACACACCTCTTATGTCGGTTACAAATGCTATTTCATCAGTAATAATCGTTGGAGCTATTATTGCAGGATTAGCTGGAAATTCTGAAAATGATTTCACGACTTCAAACATTCTAGGTTTCCTCGCAATATCTCTGGCGGCTGTGAATATATTTGGTGGTTTTTTAGTGACACAACGAATGCTTCAAATGTACAAAAAAAAAAAGAAAGATAAATAATTATGTCAGCAAACTTATCAGCAATATTCTATTTGGTATCAGGGGTATTATTTATACTGGCTTTAAGAGGTCTTTCGTCACCCGAAACGTCAAGACAGGGTAATTTTTTTGGAATTTTAGGTATGACAATCGCTATTACAGTTACTTTTTTATCAATTGGAAGTTTTTCTAGTGGACTAGTTTATGTATTAATCTTTTTATTAATTGGTGGGTTGATCGGTGCATTCATAGCTTATAAAATACCCATGACTGCTATGCCTGAATTAGTAGCAGGGTTTCATAGTTTGGTTGGCTTGTCAGCAGTATTAGTTGCTGTTTCAGCTTTTCTAAATCCTGAAGCTTTTAACCTCGGATCTCCTGGAAGCATAAAACTTGCAAGTTTAATTGAAATGTCAATTGGAGCGGCAGTTGGAGCTATAACTTTTTCAGGTTCAATTATTGCATTTTTAAAACTTCAAGGAATAATGTCTGGATCACCAATAACATTTAGAGGCCAACATTTATTTAATGCTTTACTGTTGATTTCAATCGTAGTTTTAACTTATTTATTATGTTTAACACAATCCTCCAATTTCTTTTGGATGCTGCTAACAGTTTCATTTTTGATAGGATTTTTATTGATTATTCCAATTGGTGGAGCAGATATGCCAGTAGTAATTTCTATGTTAAATTCGTACTCTGGTTGGGCTGCAGCGGGCATTGGATTTACTTTAGAGAATAGTGCATTAATTATAACAGGAGCTCTTGTAGGCTCATCGGGTGCAATCTTATCATACATAATGTGTAAAGGTATGAACCGTTCTTTCTTTAATGTAATTTTAGGAGGATTTGGTGCATTAGAACAATCGTTATCTTCTAGAGACAAAGAGCATAGGCCGGTTAAAAGTGGTAACGCAGAAGATGCAGCCTTTTTAATAAAAAATGCATCATCGGTTATAATTGTTCCAGGGTACGGAATGGCTGTAGCCCAAGCACAGCACGCATTAAGAGAGATGGTGGATACACTTAAGAAGAATGATATCAAAGTTACTTATGCTATTCATCCCGTAGCAGGAAGAATGCCAGGGCATATGAATGTATTATTGGCTGAGGCCAATGTGCCTTATGATGAAGTTTTTGAATTAGAAGAAATTAATAATGATTTTGCTAACGCAGATGTTGCATTTGTAATAGGTGCAAACGATGTAACTAACCCTGCTGCAAAAAGTGACCCTCAAAGCCCCATCTATGGAATGCCAGTTTTAGATGTTGAAAAATGCAAGTCAGTCTTATTTGTAAAAAGAAGTTTATCTCCCGGTTATGCTGGAATCGATAATGATTTATTTTATAAAGAAAATACATTAATGTTATTTGCAGATGCAAAAAAAATGACTGAGGAAATAACTAAAAATCTGTAAATTAATGAATACAAAAATATTTTGTGATACAGCAGAACTAAATTTAATTAAGAAATTTAATAAGAAAAAGATTGTCAAAGGTTTTACAACCAACCCAAGCTTAATGAGAAAAGCAGGGGCAAAAGACTACAAGTCTTATTCAAAAAAAATATTAAAAATTTGTAACAATAAACCTGTCTCACTTGAAGTATTTGCTGACGAATATAAAGAAATGAAAAAACAGGCACTACAAATAAACACTTGGGGAAAGAGTGTTTATGTAAAAATACCCGTGACTAATTCTAAAGGTGTATTTATGGGAAGAATTATTAAGGAGCTTAATAGTCTAAATATTAAGCTTAATATCACAGCAATATATAGTGCCAAGCAAACAGAAAAAATTCTTAAGTTAGTTAATAAAAAAACGGAGGTAATAATTTCTATATTCGCTGGTAGAGCGGGTGATACAGGAAAGGATCCTATTCCAGAATTTAAAAAGAGTATTGCAATAGCAAAAAAATTTAATAATGTTCAGATACTTTGGGCAAGTGTCAGAGAACCTTATAATTATTTACAAGCAAAACAAATTGGCTGTCATATAATTACAATTCCACCAGCAACTATTGAAAAAATAGAAAAATTTGGAAAAACATTTGACCAGTTAACTAAAGAAACTGTCAAAGCGTTCTTAATCGATAGTAAAAAATCTAAATTTAAAATCTAGTTATTTTTGGTTGCGGGGGACGGATTTGAACCGCCGACCTTCAGGTTATGAGCCTGACGAGCTACCAGACTGCTCCACCCCGCGGTATACTTAAATTCTGTTCTTAAGTTTATTTAATTTTTTAACTCTTTTAATATTTTCTTGAAGAATTCTCTTTTTCTTTTCTGATGGTTTTTCATATACACTTTTTAATTTAACAACTTTAAAGAAACCATCACGCTGTAACTTCCTTTTAAGAACCCTAAGTGCCTGTTCGATGTTATTATCTTTAACTTCTATTTTCATAAATTCTTTCTAAAAAGTGAGTAAATATCACTATAAAATTTTGATGTCTATTAAATTTATTCATTATTTGAAACTTCTCTATTTTTTTTAGCTTTCTCTTTTTCTTTTTTCTCTCTTTTTATTCTTCTTTCAGCTTTTTCAACTGCCTCAACCAAATCTTTTTGCAGAAATAAGCTCATCGCAACAGGATCTTTAGGGTTTAGATTATTGTAGTTCCAATAACTTTTATTTCTTATAGATGTTACCGAATTTTTAGTAATTCCAACTAATTTTGCTATTTGAGAATCTTTTAATAAAGAATGGTGTTTAATCAACCATAGAGCAGAATCTGGCTTATCCTGTCTTTTAGATAAAGGGATATATTTTTTCACTTTCTTATCTGAGTTAGATATTTCAATGTCCACATTTTTAATTTGTAGATCATGATTTTCATCTTTTGAGGACAATTCAATTTCTTCTCTAGTTAACTGACCCGATATTATGGGATTATAAGCCATTATACCTTTTGCAACCTCACCATCAGCAATACCCTGTATCTCAACCTCATGAAGGTTGCAAAAAGTAGCTATCTGCTTGAAAGTAAGAGTTGTATTTTCTACTAACCAAACGGCAGTTGCCATAGGCATTAATGGAACGTTAGACATTTAATCTTTCTTTTCTGATCTGAAATTTTGAAATTTTTTATTGAACTTACTCACTCGGCCTTTATCCATTAATTTTTGCTTACCACCCGTCCAGGCTGCATGTGATTTTGGATCAATCTCTAACTTTAAAATATCACCCTCAGCGCCCCATGTCGATTTTGTTTCAAATTGAGTGCCATCAGTCATTTCAACTTTAATAGTATGATAATTTGGGTGTATGTCTTTTTTCATATCGAGACTTATAGCAAAAGAATTTTATAAAACAATTAAAAGTTGTTCAATTTTTCAAGCATTTTTTCATTTATTGCCATACTAGAGGCCCTTATTTGAATATTGTTATTCTGAGATAGGTTAATTTCATTAATTATGCCTCCCGCCTCTTTTAAAATTATTATACCAGCTGCTATGTCCCATAAATTTAAGTCATTTTGAAAATATCCATCAAATCTTCCAGCAGCAACATAAGCCATATCAAGAGCCGCACTCCCAGATCTTCTTATAGGTAGGTTAATTTCATTTTTATGCTTACCCCCTGTAGCGAATAGACAGCTATTTATTTCTTTCTTCTTAGAGGTTCTAATTCTTTGATTATTAAAAAATGCACCATTGTCTTTTTCGCCATAAAACATTTCATCTTTTATAGGATCATAAATTAATCCAGAAACAATTTCACCATCAGATTTTAAGGCGATTGATATTGCAAAGTGAGGAACCCCGTGAAGAAAATTTGTTGTACCATCAATTGGATCAATGATCCAAGTATTTTTTTTGTCTTTGTTAGACTCAGATCCATCTTCTTCACTAATTATAGAGTAATGAGGTCTTGCTTTTTTTAACTCTTCAATAATTATTTTTTCTGCTTTTAAATCAGCATTAGAAACAAAATCAGTAGGACCTTTGATTGATACTTGCAATTTTTCAATTTCACCAAAATCTCTAATTAAAGCTCTTGATGCTTTTTCAGCTGCTTTTATCATAACATTAAGATTTGCTGATATTGATTTCATAATATTTATATCTTTTTTATATATTCCATAGTTCTTGTATCAACTATAATTCGGTCTTCATTATCAATAAATGGTGGTACTTGAATATTTATTCCGTTATCTAGAGTTGCTGGTTTGTAAGAAGATGAAACAGTTTGTCCTTTCAATGCAACATCAGTAGTTGCAACTGTACACTCAACATGATTGGGCAGCTCTACATTCAAAGGGCTATCATTATAAAAACTTATACTTACTTCTAAGTTTTCAGTTAGCATTTTTCCTTTTTCTCCAATAATTTCTTTTTTAATATTAATTTGATCAAAAGATTTTGGATTCATAAAATGATAATCAGTTTCATCACTGTATAGGTAATTAAATTTAGCCTCATCTAATGATGCTTTTTCAACAGATTCGCTTGATCTAAATCTTTCATTTAATTTAGTATTTTTATTTAAACTTTTCATTTCTACCTGTGCAAAAGCACCACCCTTGCCAGGTTTAACATGTTGAGTTTTTAAAACTTGCCAAAGATCATTTTTATATTCAATCAACATGCCGACTCTAATTTCGCTTGCGTATAATTTCATTTTAATTTTTTAATAGCTTCTAATGGTTTGTATTTTTTATTATTCCAAATGTAGCCTGAAATAGCTAAAAAATTAGCTTTATTCAATAAAAGTTTTTTATAATTATTAAGTTTTATGCCACCAATTGCTACTATTGGTAAAGATGTTATTTTTTTAACAGATCTTAATATCTTTAAACTAGCTTTGTATTTAACTATCTTAGTTTTAGATGAATAGAATGCTCCAAAAGCCAAATAATTAACACCATGTTTAATAGCACTCTTTGCTAATTTAATTGAATTATGACAGGTAATGCCAATAATTTTATTCCCCATTATCTTTCTTGCTCTTTGGATGTTCATATCTTTTTGACCTAGATGACAACCATCAGCATTAAGTTTATTAGCTAATATTGGATCATCATTCACTAAAAACTTAACTCTGTATTTTTTACATATCTTTTTTATTTTTTTTCCAATTAATAATTTATTTTTGTTTGTTTCTTTTTTTAGTCTCAATTGAAAAAAATTTACTTTTTGAGTTTTTAACAACAAATTTAAATCTGTGAAAAAATCATCTTTTTCAATTTTATTAGGGGAAATTAAATAAACAAATTTCTTATTTGTTTTATTTTTTTTCAAGTTCAGCAGTCCATTTTCCTTGAGCCGCAAGTGTACACATATTGGCTCTGTGATTAAAGACTTCTTGTGTACCTTGAATATCTTTAATATTTTTTGACCAAAACTTTAGTGCACTTTGTTGCAAAGCTCTTCCATATGAATAGGTCATAATAAAATCAGTATCGTTATATCTGTTAATTAAATTTAAATGTTCAGTAGCATCTATCTCTGTTTGACCACCCGATAGAAATGCTATTCCAGGTACATCTGTTGGCACATTTTCTTTAAGACATTTTAAGGTGAGCTTAGCAACTTCCTCACTTGATATCTTTTTAGTAGATTTATTTCCTGGTAGAATCATGTTTGGTTTTAAAATTATTCCAGTTAAGTCTATATTATGAAGCATTAACTCTTCAAAACATTTTTTAATAACCTCCGAGGTCTTATTAAAACAATCTTCTGCTGTATGGCTTCCATCCATTAATATTTCTGGCTCTACAATTGGAACCATACCACACTCTTGAACAAGTGAAGAATATCTTGCGAGAGCATGAGCATTTGAGTAAATTGATAATTTACTTGGGTATTTATTTGATATATTGTAAACACCTCTCCACTTTGTAAATCTAGCTCCAAGTTTATGATACTCTTTTAGTCTTTCTCTTAAGCCATCTAGGCCTTCGGTAATTTTTTCCTCTGGTGAACCCGCCAAAACTTTTGCACCAGTATCTACTTTTATTCCAGGAACCGCACCAGAAGATGAGATTAACTCAGGTATAGTTTTATTTGAGTTTGAAGTTTGTTTAATTGTTTCATCATACAAAATTACTCCACCAATATAACTCTTCATTCCCTCAGAAGAGAAAAGAGTTTCTCTAAATAAAAGCCTATTTTCTGAAGATGATGGAACATTTATAGTCTGAAGTCTTTTAGTCATTGTTCCAGTGCTTTCATCAGCTGCAAGGATACCCTTACCATTCGACAAAATTTTTAAAGCAATTCTATTTAATTCAGACATGTTAATTTAAAGCCCTTATACCAGGAAGTTCTTTTCCTTCAAGATATTCTAAAAAAGCCCCACCAGCAGTTGAAACAAAATCAAAATCATTAATTGCACCCACACTATTCAATAAAGCAACTGTATCTCCACCACCAACTACAGAAAAAATAGTTTTAGCTTTATTCTTTTCAATAATTTTTTTCATTATTTCTAAACTTCCTTTAGCAAAACTTGGGTTTTCAAAGTAACCAGCAGGACCATTCCACAAAATAGTGTTACTTTTTTCAATGATATCATTAATATTCTTTATTGATTTAGGGCCAATGTCCAAAATTAATTCATCTTCAGAAACATCGTTCACTTCTTTTATTTTTGGTGATCCATTTAAATCTTTTCCTATAGTGACATCCTCAGGATAAATGATTTTGCAATTTTTTTTTATAGCAAGTGAAAATATCTCTTCTATTGTTTTATCACAATTATCTTCTTGAATAGACTTACCAATATTATAGCCTTTGAATTTAAGTATGTTGTTAGCCATACCTCCCACAATTATAATATTATCAAATTTAGGAATCAAATTTTTAATAATATTGATCTTAGTTGATATTTTGGAACCACCAATAATGCAAGTTATAGGTTTTTTAATCTCAGAGGTAATTTTACCCAAAGCATTAATTTCAGAGTTTAGCTGAAGGCCCGCATATGAAGGAAGAAATTTTGTGACTTCAAAAATCGAGGCATGAGCTCTATGTGAGCACGAGAAAGCATCATTAACATATATGTCAGCTAGACTTGCCAAATGTTTTGCAAATTTATTATCATTTTTTTCCTCCTCCTCATAAAATCTAATATTTTCTAACATTACAATTTTTATATCTTGATTATTAAACAGCTCATCTGAATCTATTTCTTTAAGGTTTTTGGTAATTAGCTTCACACTCTCATTTAATTTATTTTTTAAATCTTCACATACAGGTTTAAGAGAAAGACTACTTACAATTTTACCTTTGGGTCTTCCTATGTGAGATAATATTATGATCTTAGCGTTATTCTTTAATAAAAAAATAATAGTTGGGATGATTTTATCTATTCTTGTTGTGTCGGTAATTTTTCCATCATTTAATGGAACATTCAGGTCGAGTCTTAGAAGTATTTTTTTTTCACTAAGATTTAATTCATCTTTTATACTTCTCATCAAGAGATTTTATGAAGGTATTCTGCAATATTGCACATTCTATTTGAGAAACCCCACTCATTATCATACCAGGCTGAAATTTTTCCCATTTTGTCACCAACTACATTTGTTAAAGAAGCATCTATAATTGCTGATGCTGGGTTGTGGTTAAAGTCAATTGACACTAGCTTTTCAGTGGTAATTTCTAAAACTCCTTTAGATTGTTTTTTAGAAGCAGCAGTAAAGGCATCATTAATTTTTTCTTTTGTTATTTCTTTTTTTGTACAAAAAACAAATTCTATTAATGAAACATTAGGTGTTGGAACTCTCATGGCAACACCTTCAAGCTTTCCTTTTAATGAAGGGATAATTTCACCAATTGCTTTTGAGGCCCCTGTAGATGTTGGAACAATTGACTGACTAGCAGATCTAGCTCTTCTTGGATCTTTATGTGAGTTATCTAAAATTCTCTGATCACTTGTAAAAGCATGAATAGTAGTCATAAATCCTTTTTCAATTTCAAAATTTTTGTTTAAAATATCGGCAACTGGTGCAAGGCAATTAGTCGTACATGAAGCCGCTGAAACTATTTGATCGTCTTTTGTGAGTATGTTTTCATTTACACCATACACAATTGTTTTGTCTGCATTTTTACAAGGTGCTGAAACAATAACTTTTTTAGCTCCATTATTAATATGTGCTAATAATTTCTCTTTAGAGTTAAATTTTCCAGTACACTCAAAAACATAGTCAACATCAAATTTTTTCCAGTTTATGTCTTCAATATTAGATTCTTGCGAAAATGTAATTTTATTTTTATTTATAATTAAGTGATGTTTATCAAAATTTAAATCTGCATCAAATTTTCCATGAATAGAGTCGTACCTTATCAAGGCACAACTTGCCTCGGAATTAGATCGGTTATTAATGTGTTTAATTTCTATATTCTTATTTTGGCTTTCGATAATTGCTCGTATTACCATTCTGCCAATTCTTCCCATTCCATTTATTCCAACTTTTACTGTCATATTTAACTTTTTACTAGATTCTTAGTTTTTTTGGAAATATTTTCGGCAGTTAATCCAAAATATTTATAAATTTCTTTATATGGTGCACTTTTACCAAATGTATCAATTCCAAAAGTCAAACCTTCCGTTCCAACATATTTTTTCCAACAATCAGTCGATGCCGCTTCAATTGACACTTTAAACTTTGTTTCACCAAGAATTTTTTGTTTATATGACTTTGATTGTAAATCAAAAAGGTCTTGGCATGGTACCGATATTACTTTAGCATATATTTTATTTTTGGCTAATTTATGGCTAGTCTCAATTGCTAAATTAACCTCGGAACCGCTAGCAAGTATAGTTAAATTTATCTTTTTATTAGTTCTGAAAACTTCGTAAGCCCCAAAAGAGCATTTATTCATATTTGAATATTTTTTTCTAATGGGATTAAGATTTTGTCTAGTTAAAGATAATACACTTGGCGTCCCAGAATCTTTCAATGCTACTTCCCAACATTCAATAGTTTCCATTCTGTCTGCAGGTCTAAATACATTTAAGTTAGGTATAGATCTTAATCCAGATAATTGTTCAATTGGCTGGTGTGTTGGCCCATCTTCACCCAAACCAATTGAGTCATGCGTCATTACATAAATGACACGCAGTCCCATTAATGCTGACAAGCGAATTGAAGGTTTGCAGTAATCTGAAAATATTAAGAAAGTACCACCATATGGAATAAATTTACTATGAAGAGCAAGACCATTCATTATTCCAGACATTGCATGCTCTCTTACACCGTAGTGAATATAGTCGCCATTAAATTCAGAAGGCTTGATAGTATTATGATGTTTAGTTTTAGTATTATTGGATCCAGCTAAATCAGCTGAGCCACCAATTAAAGTGTTATTTTCTTTGGTAAGAGCAATCAGGGTTAATTCAGAAGCCTTTCGTGAAGCTAAGCTTTTATTTTCTTTAATAGAATTTTGTTTTTCTGCTTTTAAAGTTTTATGAAAGTTATTTTTTAATACTCTTTCTACA
>Ga0209710_1000800_pt1 | contig 26649 bp, 35 predicted proteins | sample ArcticOcean_MG_C_5_FD_187436 | JGI IMG/M metagenome (GOLD analysis project Ga0209710, IMG submission 187436) | Marine microbial communities from western Arctic Ocean - ArcticOcean_MG_CB4_138 (SPAdes) (version 2) | ecosystem: Environmental > Aquatic > Marine > Oceanic | place: Arctic Ocean...
TCATGGGGCATTTGCACAAAGCAATTAAACCTGTCAATCAATTAAGAATGATTGAAGATGCTGTTGTTATTTACAGAATAGTAAGAGCACCTGAAAGAAGAATATTTTATGTTGATGTAGGTAATTTACCTAAAGTAAAAGCAGAAGCTTATCTTAGAGATGTTATGGCAAGATATAGAAATAAACTTGTCTATGATGCTTCTACTGGTGAGATTAGAGATGACAGAAAACATATGTCAATGCTTGAAGATTTTTGGCTACCTCGTAGAGAAGGTGCAAAAGGCACCGAAGTTCAAACACTTGCAGGTGGACAAAATCTTGGTGAAATTTCTGATGTAGAATATTTTCAAAAGAAATTATATCAATCATTGAATGTGCCTATATCTAGAATGGATTCTCAAAACGGATTCAACATGGGTAGAGCTGCTGAAATCACTAGAGACGAATTAAAATTTACTAAGTTTGTTCAAAGATTAAGAAAAAGATTTACTCAAGTATTTAATGATATACTTAAAACACAATTAGTTTTAAAAGGTATTATTACAATTGAAGATTGGGTAAAGATCAAAGAACATATACAGTATGACTACTTAAAAGATGGATATTTTTCTGAACTAAAGAACGCAGAAATACTAAGAGAAAGATTAAGTCTTGCTAACGAAGTTAGTCCTTACATTGGTAAATACTATTCTGTTGAATATGTGAGAAAATATGTATTAAGACAAAGCGATGATGATATTATTGAAATAGATCATCAGATCGCAAACGAAATCAAACAAGGTATTATTGCTGCGCCAGAAGGACAAGAGATGGAAGATGACGATAATACTGATATAAATAGTAATGGAGAAGAATAATTATGTCAAATGAAAATGTAGTTAAGATGGTAGATTCACTTACAGACGGCGACAATGTTGCGGCTCAAGATGCATTTAAAAGTGCTTTATCTGATAAGATAGGACAAGCACTAGATGATAAAAGACAAACAGTTGCAAACGATTGGTTAAACAGCGCTCAAGAATTAGAAGCAGTAGCTGATGCTGCTGGTCTAGACAAATTAGGATTAGAGGCAGACACATCTGCTGAAGAGCCTGTTGAAATAGACAATGACGAGGAAGAAAATGAACAACCTATCGTTCCAGAAGTTTAAAAAAACTATCAATGAACGCAGGTTTGTTGAACCTGAAAAAGGAGATTTATCTCCGACAATGAAGGTTGCTGTGAACGACATTTATAATATGATTGATAATACACCCGATCCTCTTGAAAATAAGATTGAAGGTATTATTGAAACGATTGCAAAAAAACACAATATTAAAGTGTCTGCTATAGAAGATTACTTTGATAACGAATTAATAAATTAAGGAGATAAAAGATGGCTTTAGCTGCAAGAATAATAAAAGACACATCCATCCCAACCGGTGCTGGTAGTGCTGGTGGTCTGGTTACTGTGTTAGTAAACATGAGTGAAACTGGTACTGATGCCGACAATCTCATAGTAGATGCAAGTGGTTTAACAGGACACGCTAACGGTGCTAAATTAGACATTACAAGAGCATGGTGGGCACTATCTGATGGTGATGCTGATGATGCTACTGGTCATGTTATAATTGAATTTATAGCTGCTGGTGGTTCAAACGCTGATACTATAGCACTTAATCTTTCTGGTTCAGGATACTATGATGGTTCTGCTGGAAAAATTACTAACAACGCAGTAAACACTAGTGCAACAGGCGGCGATATACAGTTAAGTGCTTTAAGTACTTCTGGATTCGTAATGTTAGAGTTAAGAAAAAATGAGACATTTACTGCCTAATTCTTATGACGATTAAGAATACAACTGTTGTTGATACCACAGATAAAGCAATAATGCAATCTGCTGGTGTCGGCAACGAAGGCAATCAATTAGTGATTGACGCCAACAAACTAACTGACGGAACAAATGAGTCCAGATTAAGTTTAATAGAATGTCACTATTTGATAGAAGGCACAGGAACACTAAAGATTAGTGCTGGCGAAGAAGTTAATGACTTATCGTTAACTGGTAAAGGTAAATATGGATTACGACCAGATCAATTAAAGTTTGGTAATGATAAACAAATAAGATTAACAACGGACTCAAATGTAAAGAGTTATTTGTTAGTAACAGAATTTAGGAGAAATAATTAATGGCCGATGTCGTAACAAGTCAAACAGTAGTAGATACAACAGGTACAAAAACTGTTATGAAGTTTACTAATATAAGTGATGGATCAGGCGAAACACTTGTGACAAAAATGGATTCTAGTGCATTAACATTTATGACCGAAGATGATACTAAAAAACTTGCAAAAATTTGGTGGTCTATCAATACTACAAATGGTAAATCAGGAGTAGAACTATTGTGGGCAGGTAGTGGAACAAGTTCTGCTAATGCAACAATAGGATTCTTTTCAGGAACAGGATATCATGATTACTTTACATCAGGTAATTCTATTCCTAACAATGCAACATTAACAAACAATACTAGTCCTGCTGGTGATATAATATTATCAACAAAAGGATTTGTTGCAGGTGATAACTATACAATAATATTAGAAGTGAGATAATGACAAAAAAGAAAAAAGATTATACCAGAGCAATTCTAGAAAGAATTGTAGGAACAAAATCTAAAACTTATCTTGCAGATGAATTTAAAAATGCATTTGCTGAGAAGTTAGGGATAAAAAAAGAAGAACTTAAAAAGGAAATTGTAGATAAAATCTATAATAAAGAAAAGGTGGACAGATGAAACTAATTACAGAAACAATTGAAGATATCGAAGTACTAACGGAAGCAACAACTGACGGTGGTAAATCATATAAGATAAAAGGTGTTTTCATGCAGGCGGATATCAAGAACCGTAATGGTCGAGTTTATCCAGTCGAAACACTTGCAAAAGAAGTTAGACGATACGCTAACGAATTTATCAATAAGAAACGAGCATTTGGCGAACTAGGACATCCTGATGGACCAACAGTAAACCTTGAGCGAGTTTCTCACATGATAACTAGTCTTAAATCTGAAGGTAAAAACTTCATTGGTGAGGCTAAAATAATGGACACCCCTTACGGCAAAATCGTTAAGAACTTAATTGACGAAGGTGCTCAATTGGGTGTATCATCAAGAGGTATGGGTTCAATACAACAATCGAACGGAAGAAACATTGTTGGAAAAGACTTCTATCTTGCAACAGCAGCCGATATTGTCGCAGACCCTAGTGCACCTGATGCTTTCGTAGAAGGTATTATGGAGAACAAAGAGTGGGTATGGGACAATGGAATACTGAAAAGTATGGAAGTTGAAGCATATAAGAAAGAGATAGAAAGAACTAAACGCTCAGAATTAGCGGAAGTTAAAACTGATATCTTTAAGAACTTTTTATCAAAACTTTAAACCTACGCAGCTTTACTTCAAAGCGAGTGGATTAAGATGGTAAATTGTATAAATAATAGTAACTGAAAATTAATTAATTTTTAATATCAAGGAGAGACCGAATGTCTGAAACCGAAGTAAAAAAAGAGTTAGACGAAGTGAATGCTGCAAATAAAGATGCTGCACCAGCTGAGCCTAACCACCTTAAAAATGACGCAGAAGATTTGGGTAAGGCAGTAGTAAGACCTACTGATTCCGAAAGCCAAACAGCTGCGAAGAAGGTAAAAAAAGTATCAGATCAGGTTAATAAAGATGCTAACGATGGTTCATTACCAAATGATAATAAACCAAAGATGGCTGAAGAAGAAGTAGAAAGTCAAAGCGATAAACTTGCTGAGACAACTACTGACGCTTTAGAGATTGACCTATCTGCTGATGTCAAAGCACTAGTTTCAAGCGATGCAGACTTATCCGAAGAATTTAAGGAAAAGGCTGCAACAGTTTTTGAAGCTGCTGTTAAGACTAGAATAAAAGAACAGGTAAAGGTACTAGAGGCTCAGTATGATGATAAACTTTCAGCTGAAAAAGAAACAGTAAAAGAAGCTATGGTCGAAAAAGTCGATTCATATCTAAACTATGTTGTTGAAGAATGGATGAAAGAGAATGAGTTAGCAGTAGAAAGAGGTATTCGTACCGAAATCGCTGAGGACTTCATCACTGGACTTAAATCTTTGTTTAAGGAACACTATATTGATGTTCCCGAAGAAAAGTACAATGTACTTGATGACTTAACAAACCAAACAAAAGAATTAGAAGCTAAACTTAATGAGCAGATTGAAAAGAATGTAAATCTGACTAAAGAAGTTTCTGAATCTCATAAAACACAAGCGATCTTAGATGTAACTGCTGATTTAGCAGAAACAGAAAAAGAGAAGTTTGTTTCTATGGCAGAAAATGTTGAGTATGATAGTGCTGAAAAATTTAGAGAGAAGTTAGAGACTATTAAAGAATCATACTTCCCTAAAGGAAAAACAGAAGTAGCAGAAGAAACACAATCTGTTGATTCTGTGGCGGCAAACGAACCTACTGATTTCTCAGCAGGTAAGTCGAATGCTATGGCTGCATATACGGCCGCAATATCGAAGAACCTTAAGGCGATAAACCTTTAATGTTCTTAATAACTGTAAATAATAACAAGGAGAGATAAAAATGTATCTTACTGAAAACTTACAAGAAAAGTGGCAGCCAGTCCTAGAACATCCCGATTTAAAACCAATCGAAGATGCTTATAAGAAAGCTGTTACAACTGTTATTCTTGAAAATCAAGAAAAAGCAACAAGAGAAGACCAAAGCTTTATGGCTGAGGCTGCTCCTGTAAACGCAACTGGTTCATCTGTGGATAACTTTGATCCCGTTTTAATATCACTAGTTAGAAGAGCAATGCCTAATCTTATTGCTTACGATATCTGTGGTGTTCAACCAATGACTGGTCCAACTGGTCTTATCTTCGCTATGAAGTCAAGATTTACTAACCAGACTGGTACTGAAGCATTATTTAACGAAGCAGATTCCGACTTTTCTGCTGAAGATGCTGCATCAAACACAGGTTCACCTGACACACATACAGGTTCTAACCCTGCTACACTAAACGATAGTCCTTCTGCTGGTTCTTATTTAACTGGTTCTGGAATGACTACTGCTCAGTCAGAAACACTAGGTGATGGTACTGATGAGTTTGCTGAAATGGCATTCTCAATCGACAAAGTAACTGTTACTGCAAAATCTAGAGCTCTAAAAGCAGAGTACACTATGGAACTTGCTCAAGACTTAAAAGCAATCCACGGTCTAGACGCAGAAACAGAACTTGCAAACATCCTATCAAGTGAGATTCTTGCTGAGATTAATAGAGAAGTTGTTAGAACTGTTTATATTACTGCAAAACCTGGTGCTCAAGTAAACACTACTACTGCAGGAATATTCGATCTTGATACCGACTCAAATGGTCGTTGGTCAGTTGAGAAGTTCAAAGGGCTTTTATATCAATTAGAGAGAGATGCTAACGCTATCGGTCAACAGACAAGAAGAGGCAAAGGGAACATGATTATTTGTTCTGCTGATGTTGCTTCTGCTTTACAAATGGCTGGTGTATTAGATTACGCTCCTGCTCTTAGCAATAACTTGAATGTTGATGATACTGGTAATACTTTTGCTGGTATACTTAACGGTAAATTCAAAGTGTATGTTGATCCATACTCAGCGAATGTATCTGCAAGTCAATTCTATGTTTGTGGTTATAAAGGTACTTCACCTTATGATTCAGGATTATTCTATTGCCCATATGTTCCACTACAAATGGTGAGAGCAGTTGGTCAAGATAGTTTCCAACCAAAAATCGGTTTCAAAACTAGATATGGTATGGTTGCTAATCCTTTCGCAACAAGTAACGGACTTGGCGCAGTAGATGTTTCAACACCTGCAGCTGGGGATCTGAACTTATACTACAGACGAGTTAAAGTTACAAACATTATGTAATTTCGACTTATCTCGAATATATAAAAGGGGGCGTTTATCGCCCCTTTTTTTTAGCCTACTTTTTACTCTTATAAATATTAGTATGACAGATATAAATGTATTTACTAGAGAGCCGTCTAAACAAGATTTTGCTAGTCCTGTTCAGTTTAGGTTTAAGATAACCAAACTGCCATTAGTTGAATATTTTGTACAGACAGCAAACATTCCAGGAATAACTTTAGGTGGCGCTACACAACCAACACCACTTGTTGATATACCAATACCAGGTGATAAGATAACTTATGCTTCTCTTGATATGTCATTTCTTGTTGATGAAAATTTAAATAACTATAAAGAGATACACGACTGGATGGTCGGTTTAGGTTTTCCTGATAATCATAAACAATTTCAAGACTTACAATCTACTGGTTCAGATAGATTTCCTGGGTCTAGTAGAAGTACAGCCGTAACAGGCACCTCTGTACCACAACCTTTAAATGAGGGTGGTATATATTCAGATGCTACTTTAACAGTATTGAATAGTAAGAATATTGCCAAAACTGAAATACGATTTAAAAATGTTTATCCGACTAGTTTGGGTAGTTTGAGTTATGATGTTAAACAATCAGATGTTGATTATCTAGTTGCTCCGATTAGTTTCAATTATACAAACTATGAAATAGTACAAATATCCTCTAGTTAATATTAATCCAAAATAAAATGGTCAAAAGCCTTGACATTTGTTCCAAAATATGATATAATACCACTATGACATTAGAAGAATTACAGCAACAGGTAGATAAAGATTTTAAGCTTGATGATACAGAGTTAGATGCTGAATCAATTAAGATACCTTTATTACATAACAAATATTTACAACACTTTAACAAGTTTTCTTTATTATTAAAGAAGGCAGAGTATGACCACAAATCAATGGTAAGAGAGAAGTGGGAATACTATACTGGCAAAGCAGATCAATCTGTATATGCACAGAAACCTTTTGATCTTAAAGTTCTAAAATCAGATGTTCATATCTATATGGATTCAGATGAAGATTTACAAAAGGCAGACCAAAAAGCAGCCTATCTTAATCAAGTAGTTAAGTATCTTGAACAAGTTTTAAGAAGCATAAACAATAGAACATTTTTAATTAAGAACGCAATAGAATGGAAGAAGTTCACAAGTGGAGCAATCTAATCACCCTGCTTGTATTGGTCTTTCTAAAGTAGGCAACTATGGTCGAGTACATACACTATGGAACGATTGTAAAGGTAGTCGTCCTACACCATGGTATATGAGATTAATCCCTATGAGATATATTAAGTGGGATAGAAACGGGAGTTATTTATTTAATGGAACATCAAAAGATATTCGCAACTAATCTATTTTTAATAGACAATTTTGTACCCAAAAAAGATACTCAAGGTATGAAAAGTTACATTGGTAATCTATGGAAGAATAGAGACTATGATAATAACTGGCAAACTAAGTCAGCTGATTTACACAAACAAGTAGTGTTTTTTAATTTTTGTAAAATCGTTACCAACGCAACTAAAAAGATATTAGATAAATTAGAATATGAAGTAGATGATATCGTAATAACAGATATGTGGGCAAATGTTTTAAAAGGTAATGAACATCACCCAATGCACACACACTCAAACAATTTTTTAAGTGGTACATACTATTTACAATCTGATGAAAATGCTAGTATTGTTTTTCATGACCCTAGACCAGCAGCAGATGTTATTGTACCTAGAAAGAAAGAAACAAATATGGATAACTCAAGCCTATTAAGTTATGCATCAAGACAGAATAGGGCAATAATATTTCCATCATGGTTACCTCATTGGGTTCAACAAAACAAGTCTAGTAATAAACGCATAAGTATAGCGTGGAATATACAAGTTAAAGGACAGTTAGGAGAACACCATGAGTTTCAATCAGCAAGTTTCTAATTTTATATATTATTATCCTAAAGTATTAGATTCACAAATTTGTAATAGTATATTAACTCACTATAATAAAGATACTTTCAAAGGGTGGAAAACATCTACCTTCTCTACAACAAAATCAAACACAGGCTCATCTAAAGTTGATATGAAAGAATATTGGATAGGACCAAAAGATATGTTCTATAAAGATATACAAAAAGGTTTTGAAATGGCAGTTGATGATTATGTCAAAGAAAATAATAAAATAAATGTTCAAGAATACACACGATTTAGAATTAACTGTTATGAGACTGGTGGTTTTATGAAAGAACATATAGATAATATTCATCATAGTCATGGACAGAAACAAGGTTATCCACATCTAACATCTTTAATATTTTTAAATGATGATTACGGTGGTGGCGAATTTACATTATGTGGTGAATCTTTAGATAAAGACAAAGGATCAGCTGTTGTGTTTCCCTCAAATTTTATGTTTCCCCACGAAGTAGAAAAAGTTACTAGTGGTGTGAGATATAGTATAATGACTTGGGTTTTATAATCTATGGACACTCTTATAATAGAGAAGAAGAATGAGGTTTATATAACCGTTGATTGTGACCCAAATGTTCAGAGAGAGTTATCTGAATTTTTTACATTCTATGTTCCTGGTTATAAGTTCATGCCTGCATTTCGTAATCGTATGTGGGATGGTAAGATAAGATTATTTTCACAAAAGACCAAAGAGATATACTTTGGATTATTTCCTTACATTAAAGCATTTGCCGAAGAAAGAGAATATCATATTGTCTGTGGTAAAGATGTTGAAGTAAAAAATAAAGTAGATAAAGATATTGTTGAGAAGTTTTCTAATAGTCTAGGTCAAAAATTTGAAGCAAGAGATTATCAAGTAGACGCTATATATCACAGTTTAAAGCACAATAGGGCACTCCTACTTAGTCCTACAGCATCAGGTAAGTCTTTCATCATCTATGCTCTCATTCGTTACTATACACATCTAATCAAAGATGAGACTAACAATCGAATATTGTTAATCGTACCTACAACCTCATTGGTTGAGCAGATGTATTCTGACTTTAAATCGTATGGTTGGAATGTAGAAAAGAATTGCCATAGATTGTATAGTGGATATTCAAATCAAACAGATAAGAAAGTTCTTATATCAACATGGCAGAGTTTATATAAATTACCAAAAACATATTTTGACCAGTTCGGTGTAGTGTTTGGTGATGAAGCTCATTTATTTAAATCTAAATCATTAACAGAGATTATGTCTAAACTTATTGATTGTAAATATAGAATAGGCCTAACAGGAACACTTGATGGTGCTCAAACTCATAAACTTGTATTAGAAGGATTGTTTGGTGCTGTGAATAAAGTTACATCTACTAGAAAACTTATGGATAAACAACAGCTGTCAAATCTTGTTGTTCGTTGTTTAATATTAAAACATACAGATGAAAACTCTAAGATAGTTTCAAATGGTAAATATCAAGATGAAATAGATTACTTAGTAAGTAGCAGACCGAGACAAAATTTCATTCGTAATCTAGCACTTAAATTAAAAGGTAATACTTTGGTGTTATTTCAGTTAGTCGAAAAACATGGTAAAGATTTACATAAGATAATAAAAGAAAAGGCTGAAGAAGGTCGAAAAGTTTTTTATATCTTTGGTGGTGTAGAAGCAGACGAAAGAGAAGCGATAAGAGGTATAGTAGAAAAAGAAAAGAATGCTGTTATCGTTGCAAGTTATGGCACATTCTCTACTGGTGTTAATATTAAAAACTTACACAATATTATATTTGCTAGTCCATCTAAAAGTAGAATAAGAAACCTACAGTCTATAGGCCGTGGGTTAAGATTAGGCGACAATAAGGTTAATGCGACATTGTATGATATAGCAGATAATCTAACTTATAAATCAAAAGAAAACTTTACACTAAAACATTTCCAAGAAAGGATAAACATTTATACCGAGGAAGAATTTGAGTATGAGATACACAATATCGACCTGAAGGAATAGATAAATAGTTATATGGATAAATTAATAGAACAACCTAATGCTAATGTAGTTGATTACCGAATAGTTCGCTTGTCTGATGGTAGCGTTCTTGTTGGTAGTATATCAATAGACAAAGACTTTTTAAGAATACACAATCCATTAGAACTTAAAACAACACCTAGAATTACAGGTGAAGGGGTAAAAGAAGATTCAGTATTATCACCATGGATACCTTTTACAGAGGATAAACTATTTGTAGTACCAAAAGAAAAAGTAATGGTTATATCAAAAGCAGCCAAAGAGTTGGCAAACTATTATGAGGTTGTATTACATAAACTCTCTAGTGTGAAAACAAAAGCAGTTTACTCTCCTGCTGAGATTGAAAGAATAATGGAACTTGCAGATGAGATGGAAGCACAGTTAGAGGAAGAAAGTAATTATGAAAATGATGATGTTGGGAATAAAACAGTACACTAAGCTTAGCCCATCCCAAAGCGACTACATAGTCGATTATACACATAATCCTATGAATGTCAAGCACAACAAAAAAACTTATTGAGTTGCTTGCATTTTGCTAAAAAATATAGTATAATACATTATAGAAAGTTGAAAATATTATGATTAAAAATAAAGCACAAAAACCACATTATGTAGATAATAAAAAGTTTTTAGAGGCGATGGTTGAGTACAGAGAAAAATGTGCTGATGCTGCAGAAAAAAATAAAAGTAAGCCAGATGTTACGAATTATATTGGTGAGTGTTTTTTAAAGATTGCAAATCATTTATCGTATAGACCTAATTTTATTAACTATACATTTAGAGACGATATGATATCAGACGGTATAGAAAACTGTTTGCAATACATGAGTAACTTTAATCCAGAGAAGTCAAACAATCCGTTTGCATATTTTACACAAATAATTTACTATGCATTTATAAGAAGAATACAAAAAGAGAAAAAACAAATGCTGATTAAATCTAAGTTGATTGCTAATGCAGGTGCAGAGAATATGATGGACCAGTTAGCAGGAGATGATAAAGTATATCAAAGTCAAATGTTAGATTTCTTACAAAGAAACGCAGTTAAAGAAGAAGAACCAAAAAAAGAAGTTAAAAAGAAATAGATTATGAAAATAGCACTACTTAACGACACCCACTTTGGTGCTCGTAATGACAGCAGTATATTTGATGAATACTTTTATAAGTTTTATGATGATATATTCTTTCCTTACTTAAAACAGCACAACATAAAAACACTTATACACTTAGGTGATATAGTTGATAGAAGAAAATATATTAACTATAGAATAGCACACAACCTTAGACATAAGTTTTTAGACAAACTGTGGCAGAATAAAATAGATACACATATACTAATAGGTAATCACGATATCTATTATAGAAACACCAATAAAGTAAATGCTGTAAAAGAACTATGCACAGCACCTGATGGTGTTAATGAGCCTTGGATATATGAAGAACCTAAAGTAGTAGACTTTGATGGTCTAAAAATATTAATGATGCCTTGGATTAATCCAGAGAACGAAGTAGATTCTTTAAATACTTTGAACACAGCAGAAGCCGACATATGTATGGGTCACTTTGATTTAAATGGATTTAGAATGATGGACTCAATAGTACAAACACATGGTTACGATAAGAATATTGTATCACGATTTGAAACAACATATAGTGGTCATTTTCATCACAAGAATGATGACGGTCAAGTATTCTATTTGGGTAGTCAATATGAAATGACATGGTCAGACTACAACAATCAAAAAGGGTTTCATGTATTAGATACTGAAACAAGAGAAGTTGAGTTTATTCCTAATCCACATACCATATTTAAAAAGTTAATGTACAATGATACCGAAACAAACTATGATAAAATGGATATATCAGACTACAATCAAAAGTTTATTAAGTTAGTTGTTGTTAATAAAAAAGACAATCAAATGTTTGATAGGTTGCTTGATAGATTATATAATAATATAAGTGTACATGAGCTTAAAATACTAGAAGATTATTCTGATCTTAGTCACACCAATGTCAGCGATGATGTTGTTGAGGGGTCTGAAGATACAATTACACTTGTTAATAATTATGTAGATCAGTTGCCAGTTGATTTAGATAAAGAGAAACTAAAAGTTATGATAAAAGAAAAGTTTATTGAGGCACAGGATAGTGATATAAAAGATGATAGTATTTAAAAAAATAAGATACAAGAACTTTCTATCAACAGGACAACAGTTCATAGAGATAGATTTAAACAAATCAAACGCCACATTAGTTGTTGGTGAAAATGGTGCAGGTAAATCTACTATGTTAGATGCTTTATGTTTTGGTTTATTTCAAAGAGCATTTAGAGCAATCAAGAAAGATCAATTAATTAATTCTATTAATGAAAAAGAATGTGTTGTTGAAGTAGAGTTTACAATAGGTAAAAAAGATTACAAGATTATAAGAGGTATCAAACCTAACATATTTGAGATATGGTGTAATGGTGATATGCTAAATCAAGATGCAGCTCAAAGAGATTATCAAAAACATTTAGAATCAGTAATACTTAAATTAAATTTTAGATCATTTACACAGGTTGTTATATTAGGTAATGCTTCATTTGTACCATTCATGCAATTAAGAGCAAGACACAGACGACAAGTAGTAGAAGAAATATTAGATATTGAAATCTTTTCTAAAATGAACCTATTGTTTAGAGAAAAACAAAAATCTCAAGATGAGTTAATCAAACAAACAGACTTTAATTATCAAATGGTAGATAGTAAGATTGATGATAAGAAAAATTATATTGATGATATAGGTAATCGAAGTAAAGACTTAGTAGATTCTAAGAAATTAGAAGTAAAGAAATCACTTATCGATATAGAAAACTATGAAGAAGATATTAGAAAAGTTAAAACAGAGATTGCTGGTTTACAAAAAGAAATACTAGATGCCACAAAGATAAATGCTAAACATCAAAAATTACATACAATGGAAGCAAAGTTAGAAAACACTTGTAATAAACATAAGAAAGATTTAAGATTCTTTGAATCACATGATGATTGTCCTACCTGTCAACAAGTAATCGACAATGCATTTAAAACAACAATGATTGATAAAAAGAAAGATAAAGTCATAGAGTTAGATTCAGCATTAGGTCAGATTGAAAAAGAAATTAAAACTACAGAGATGAAGCTTGATAATGTCAATAAGACAATGGTCTTAATAAGAGAAAAAGAGTTATTGATTAATCGTTATGAGACATCTATAACCGAAATAAACAAACAAAAAGAAAAGATACAACAAGAGATAGATGGTCTATCAAATGAAAATCAATCGACTGCTGTTCAGACAGGCGAACTAAATCAACTACAAGAACAGTTAACCGATTTAGAAAAAGATAAGATATCACAAAAAGAAGAAATGGTTTATATAGATACCGCTAGACATCTTATGCAAGATACAGGTATCAAAACTAAAATCATTAAACAATATCTACCAATAATGAATCAGTTTATTAATAAGAACTTGGCTGATATGGACTTCTTTGTTAATTTTAGTTTAGATGAAGAATTTAATGAAACAATTAAATCTAGACACAGAGACGAATTTAACTATCATTCATTTAGTGAGGGTGAGAAGTTAAGAATAGATTTAGCAATACTATTTACATGGCGTGAAATTGCTAAATTAAAAAACTCTACAAATACAAATCTACTAATACTAGATGAAATATTTGATAGTTCATTAGATACCTCTGGTACTGATGAATTTATGAGAATACTAAAAACCACTATGGACAAAGAAAATGTTTTCGTTATATCTCATAAGGGCGATACTCTAATTGATAAGTTCCCTAGAGTAATGAAATTTGAGAAATATAAAAACTTTACAAGGATGGCAGAATAATGGCAGAGAAACTAACACCACAAAAAATAGAAGAAGCAGCAAGACACTTTGACAATATACAAAAAGGTAAAGTGTTAATTAAACCTGAAGAAAAATCAGTTGATGATAAACTAAAAGATATGCATGAGTATCTAAAGAAAAAAGATCCAGAAACATATCCTTTAATACCACCAACAGACCCTAGACTATTAATGAAGATTGCACCTTTTACAGATGATATGTTAAAAGAGTTTAAAATCATAGATAGAAAAGAATTAGCAAAGAAAATGATTAAGAGTATGAATAAGTATGGCGGCATAGGCTTATCAGGCAATCAAGTAGGACTACCATTTCGTATGTTTGTTATGGGTCATCCACAAATAGAAGAAGGCAAAGAAAGAGCAGTTTTTAATCCTATTGTTAATGATGTTAGTCCCGAAACAGTCTTAATGAAAGAGGGTTGCTTATCTTTTCCTTTCTTATTCTTATCAATTAAAAGACCAAAGTGGGTTAATGTAAGATACACAGATGAGAATGGCGAAGAGGTTGAAGAATTTTTACATGGTATGTCATCAAGAATATTTCAACATGAAAACGAACACATGAACGGATATGTCTTTACAGATTTAGTTAGTAAGTTAAAGTTAGAAAGAGCCAAGAAATCGCAAAAGAAACTAGTCATGGAAACTATAAGAAATCAACAAAACAGATTGAAGGCACAAGTTGAAACTAAATAGAGATTTCTTTGAAAGTGTAATAGATGTAGGAAGTGGATTCTTTTTATCTATTATAATACAGTTGACAATATTTCCTTTGTTTGATCTACACCCAACAATATTTGAAAACTTTTATATTGCAATAATATTTACAGTTGTTTCAATGACACGATCAACATTGTGGCGAAGATATTTTAGAAAGAAAAAGTATGCATAAATTAGCAGTAATCATAGCACTAAAAGAAGAAACAAAAGATGTTAATTATGAGGACATCTATATAAGTGGTGTCGGTAAAGTAAATGCCACAATAGCTGCTATGAAAGCAATAAACGAAGGTGCCACAGAGATTGTCAATTACGGAACAGCAGGTGCAGTTAATGATCTGCCTGGTATTGTAGAACCTTATAACTTTAAAAAGGGATTAGTTCTATGTACAGGTTTCGTTGATAGAGATATGAATGCTACACCTATGGGGTTTGAACTAGGACAAACACCTTATGAGAAAAATGTAATGATAGGCCACACAGGATTAATATGTGGTACTGGTGATACATTTGCTACAAATAAACCTGATATAGATTGTGATATAGTTGATATGGAGGCTTATGCAATTGCTAAAGTTTGTGCCTTACATAACATAACATTTACTTGTTACAAATATATTTCAGATAATGTAGATGAAAACTCACCTGTTGATTTTGCAAGTAATGTATCAAAAGGTAATAAAGAATTTAACAAGATTATAAGTTTACATATATGAAAACAATTAAAGATAGAGTTGATAACTTTTTTAAATGGGTCAAAGGCTCAGAGTTAGTTGAACTAACAGATATAGATGTTTCAGAGGATCCAGTTAGACCTGAATTAGATTTAGAATTTCGTACTAGTTATGATAGAAAAATTTATGGTTTAAAATATGAAGATAGTATTGAAGGTATTATATGTGTAGCATATACAAATGAGATACCACAGACAATAAGAGAGTTAGATATGTTAAGTAGACTTGCAAACAACACAGGTACTATTGCTGTTGCATATACTGTATGGTCTAGAAAAAGAGGTGCAGGTAGACAGATCATAGAAAAGTTTTTAGACTTTATAAAAGATCAAAATCAAATAACACAGTTGGTTACATTGTCGCCACTAACACCTATGGCTACACATTTTCATATAAGTAATGGGGCAAAGTTGTTACAGATTAATTCAGAAACACAAAACTTTGAGTATCAATGGCGATTAGTAAACTAGAATACAAAAAATTAAAAGAGTATTATGACTTTCAAAGAAAGAAAGAATACAATAGAGAACAATTATTACATGCTATAAAACATATAACTAATAAAGCAGATATTGAAATATACTTTGACGAAGTATGGGCTAGACTTAAAGAAAAAGACTATCAAACACCATCAGACGATTGGGTGCCAGAAGATTCACAATGGCAAATAGAAGGAGAAAAGTAAGATGAAAGCATGGCAAAATGGATATGAATTAGATACACTAATTGATTGGACTAATAAATTTGAAACATATAACAAATATTGTTTTAGTCCTTTTAGTAAAGCAAAAAAGAATGGCATGGCAAGTGCTTTAAGTAAAGGTTTATTACACGAACAAGAAGGAGTTGTTTATGAGGCAAGAACAGCCAAAGCAACATCAAAAGTAAAAATGTTTGGGGCAGGACCAGAGATTGCAAGTGTGATACCTGGTGAAAAAGTAATATCAAAAATATCTTATTCAAGTGATACTACTAAAGAAAATATATCTAATATTTTAAAAGATTTTAAAGAACCTACATGGTGTCATATATTTGAAGAAAATACATTTTTAAAAAATGCAGTAGAAGAATCAGGGTTTAGAAAGATAGGAACAAAGGTAAGTACATTTAGTGATATAGTAGGTGTCTATTATAGAGGCGATAGACAATTTACTCCTGTGCCTGAAACTGAAAACATTAATATTCTTAAAACTAAATTGAAGTTTGACCATGATGTTATAGATGACTTAGCACAATATCTTATTGATATGAACTTAGAATATACAAATCACAATAGTAATTATAATAAAGGTAAAGCATGGCAGGCATTATCGTTACTAGGATTTGAAAAAGATAGTACATATGTTGATAAAATGGCAGACTTAAAAGAAGATAGACCTTTGGTTAAAACAGACCTATATGATAAGTTAGGAAGTAAAGTTGACCACTTTCTAGATAAGATACCAGGTAAGTTTGATAGAGTTCGTTTTATGACACTTAAACCGGGTGGGGGTGAACTTGCAAGACATACCGATCAGACAGACCCAACATGGGGTACAACCGATGGCAAAATGATACGATTACATATACCGCTTAAGACAAACGATAAAGTTATATTTACATCATGGGATAATAATGGTGAAAAACATATTCACAATATGCAAAAGGGAGAGTGTTGGTTTTTAGACACTAGACGGCCTCACACAGCAATTAACGGTGGTGATGATATTCGTATTCATTTAGTTGCAGATGTATGGGCAAGTGATGATGTAAGACAGGCTTTACTTTTAAACTGATGTGTGATACAATATACTTATGCGATTAGATACGCCTGTTGAAGAATATAAATTAAACGGTAGAAACATACTTGTTAAACGAGATGACCTTATGGGTGATGGTCAAGTATTACCACCTTGGGGAAAGATGGCAGGTATTGACGCCTTACTAGAAAACTTAAATCCTAAATACCCTTTAATACATCTTGCAGTAAACGGATCGTGGTCTGGTTGGGCATTATCGTATCTATGTAAAAGAAGAGGTATTAAGTTTATCTATGCATATGCACCATCTAAAACATATTCTCAATTTATATTAGATAAGGCAAAAGAAAATGATTGTGAGTTTCATGAACTGAAACCTAACATGATGGCGATACTTTATAATAGAGTAAATTCATATGCTAAAAAGAATGATATACAGATGTTACCATATGCTTTTGACCATATAGATTATCGTAGTAATCTAAAAGAACGAGCTGAAAAAGTATTTAAAGAACATTTAGTAGATCATTTAGTTATATCAGCAGGGTCAGGTGTAACAAGTTCTGGTATAGTACAGGCATATCAACCAGGTAATGATTTATTTTCTAACTCAAATAAACAAGCACATATTATTACAGTATCAAATATCAATACAATATATGAAAAGTACAAAAGTCATAGTATTGCTTCAAGTTCTATTAATGTGGATAAAACAAAATATGAATTTGATGATATGATGAATGAGTATGAAGTGCCTTTTCCTTGTAACGGAACATGGGATCGAAAAGCATGGTGGTGGTTAGAACAAACAGAAAACAAACTAAAGGGTGATATATTATTCTGGAACATAGGTGGTAACATATGAAAATCTGTTTTGCAAGCTTAAGAAAAAAGATTAACTATACAGATGTATTAGAATATGGTATGGATGTTTTTTATGAATCTTTTAGATATTATAAAGACAACAATCCACAACATGAATATTCTTATTATAATTTTGCATGGGGTGGTAAAGGGGCAGAAAGAAATCCTGATGTTATAAAGAATGCTGATATTATTATATTTCCTGCTGTACAAGAATTTATTTACTTTGCAAATGCTATGCATCCTAGAGACATAGAGAAATCTCAAAGTGAGATTAGAAAAACATATGACCATCTAAACAATAAAGATATCATACTACTTACACAAGATAGAGGTGTTGATGAAAAGTTAGTCATGCAGTATACCTTTGAAAACGAAGTTAAACCGAAGTCGTTTAAAGTAATAGATGAAATGGATTTTACATTATGTCTACAGGGTTTAAAATACCACTTCATTAAAAACTATTTTAGATTTGAAACAGATAAAAATACAGATTTTGTTTATTGGGGATCTGATAAGAGTAAGGTTGCTGGAGGTGAAAAGTCTGGTGATAGTAGATTAAGTATTATTAAGTCTATTGTAAAAAATAAAGAAATCAGTTCTACCATTATAGGTAGATGGCCATTTAAAGTAGAAAAGAAATGGATACCCTTGAAAGAGACTTTAGGTTATCTAGATAAAAGTTATAGTACATTATGTTTTAACTGGATAGATCAAACTGCCGTAACCGGTAGATATCATGAGGCTTTGGCGTGTGATGTCTTTCCGTTTGTCTGGAAAGATTATGATACTAATAACATACTAGTTTCGGATAAATTTCAAAGGTGCTTTACAATTGATGAATTTTATGATAAGATAAAGTATATTATTAAAGATGGTAATATGTTAAACAAGATTAAAAGTGATTTTCTAGATAAACTACCTAGTCAAGAACAATACTATAAAGAATTTGAAAAGATATTAAATGATTATATTAAAAGATAAAAAAGATATTAAATTTGCACCAGATACATTCTTAAATGATTATGAATGGGAATCTCATGGTCAGTATGATAGTTTAGATTTTATTAATCCTAATGTAAAAGTATTGTCAGTTCAATTTTCTAAAGTAGGAGAAAAGAGTTACAAAGCATTTCCTAACTTAGAGTGGATCATAGTTAGACAACATGGGTTTGATAATGTGAACTTAGAAGAATGTGAAAAAAGAAATATAGGCGTTGTTAATACAAGACCATTCTCACAGTCAACAGCAAACTGGATTAATCAATATATTATACCAAATGATAATGTTGCGATTGTTGGGTATGGTGATATAGGTTCTAAAGTAGAAGCAGTTAATTATAAAGTGTTTAAAAGAAGTGATAGTATTGATAATCTTTCAGAGTTTAATACTTTAGTTGTAGCAGTTCAACCAGAAGGTAATGATAATCTTATTAATGATAGTGTTTTGAAAAACTTTAAAGGTAAACTAATATCAGTTAGTCGCTCTAATGTTATTGATAATTACGCTCTACATGAAAACATTAATAATATATCTCATGCTTATGTTGATACCTTAGATAGTAATTTAAGAGAAGAACTATTAGAAACTAAAAAGGTAACTTATACTAAACACACAGCCTTTGAATACAACTTTACATATGAAAACAATACACAATACTTTATTAACTTACAAAACACAATTGATAAGTGTCTAGATAATAATATTGATAACGCTATTCTATCAAGAGGAGAGAGGGTACTATTTTGACCGATATACTACAAGAAACACATGACAGTTGGAAAACAAAAGGTTTTCCTTTTTATCCTACAAATGAAAAGTGGCGTAAAGAAATCTTTAATCTATTAGTAAACTTTAGACGAGACACACTTATTGATAGAAAGAATAAAGTTATAGGTCAATCAGCACATGGTCTTAATCTTGCATGGTCGTATATGGAACACGCTTGGGGTATTAAGTGTGGTAAGATGAAAACACCTATGGAGATATGGGAAGATGAAGAACATCTTAAAAAAGGATTAAACAAAATATTAACAGGCACATTCTTTCAAAAGAAACCTGCACACAAAATTACAGAATCAGATATGCGTTCTATGTTAAGACGATATACTGGTACTCAAATGGTTTCTAATTTTAGACCTACTGCAGCTGCAGCTCTTTATGATGTATTCGTAGATAAAGATAGTCCACTTGAAGGTACTGTTGCAGGTACAGTATGGGATCCATCTATGGGTTATGGTGGTCGACTACTTGGTGCGATTGCTGCTGGGGTAAACTATATCGGTACTGATCCATGTATTCCTACTTATGAGGGTCTAGAAGGTATATTAAAAGACTTTGGTAATACTCACAATACATATTCATTAAACAGACAAGGTAGTGAAACATTTATACCAGAAGATGAAAGTCTTGATTTTGTATTTACAAGTCCACCTTACTTTGGTTGGGAAGCATATGGTGACGAACCAGAACAATCTAGTATTAAGTTTGATACATCAGAGATGTGGAAAGAACACTTTTTAAAACAGACTATTGCCAATGCTCACAAAGGTCTTAAAACTGGCAAAAACCTTGCGTTGAATGTTGCGAATACAAAACAGTACAAGACATTTGAAGAAGATACTGTAGCACTCTCAAAATCAGTAGGATTTGAACACACAGACACATGGTGGCTATCTCTTAGTACTCAACAAGGAGGATCTGCTGTATCAACCCTAGACGGTGATATTACTGAAACTAAACAAAAACAACAATACATGGGCGAATTTGAAAGACCTGACATACCAGGTCGTAAGTTTGAACCAGTTTTTATCTTCAAAAAGTAGATAAAAAGTGCGACATTCTGTCAGCACTCTATAAACCCTTGAAAAATAAGGGTTATTTTATTTCAAAATAAACGGTAATAATGCTTGACATTTACACCGATTGGTGATAGCATAGCATCATGTTAGAAAAATCATTGAAAAGCAACACTTTTTTTATTTTCAAAAAAACGGTATTAGTGCTTGACATTTACACCGATTGATGATAGCATAGCACCATATTATGAAAAACATGAAAACAAACAACATTAACAATCAGGCAAAATCTTTTCTTGCCAAATTACTTGCGACTGAAAATATATCAGTTGAACACAAAAAAGTAAAAACAGCTTACTTTGATGTTAAGCATAGATTACTTGTATTACCTATATGGAAAAATATGAATGAAGATATTACAGACTTATTAATATCACACGAAGTCGGTCATGCATTATTTACACCATCATCAGGATGGCAAGATGCTGTTACTAAAAAAAAGATTCCACATTCTTTCTTAAATGTTGTTGAAGATGCTCGTATCGAGAAGTTAATCAAAAGAAAATATGCAGGTTTATCACAAACATTTATTAGAGGTTATAGAGACCTTATTAATAATGACTTTTTTGGTACTAAAGATAAAGACCTTGATGATATGCTTCTTATTGATAGATTAAATGTTCATTTTAAATCTTCTCATGTAGAAAGTCCTATTACATTCTCTGATGATACTGAACTTGACTTTGTTAATAGAATGGAAAAGTTAGAGACATTTGATGATGTGATTAATCTTGCTGAAGAATTATCAAAGTATTGTAAAGAAGAAGCTGAAGAAAAACAAAAAGAAATGGAATCTGAAACTGCTGACGATGGCGACTATGATGGCGAAGAAGATGAAGATATGAGAGACGGCGAAAGTCAATCTCAACCTGATGATAACAAAAAAGAAGAAGAAGAAAAATCAGGTTCTAAAAAATCAGATGAAGAAGGCAAAGAAGATAAAGAAGAAAAAGATACAGATCAAAAAGATCCTATTAATTCAGATGATCCAAAAGGCGGTCAACAGAGTGATGAACAGTTAGAGGGTCCACCTTCACAACCTGCAAAGATACCAGAAGATATATCTGCTGAAACTGATAAGTCTTGGGAAAACAAAAAAGAAAATTTATTAGATCCTGCGTCTAAAGATAATGAATATCTTAATATTCACAATTACAAAAATGTTAATGACTATATTATAGATTACAAACAAGTCTTAAAAGATTTTAGTCCAAGATTTAATGTAATTAAAGATACACAAAGATTAAGTTCAATAAACAAACTTCTTTCAGAATACAGAAAGTTTACAAAATCACAATCTAAAAAAGTTAGTTACATGGTAAAAGAGTATGAAATGAAAAAGTCTGCTTCTGCTTATTCTAGAACCAAACAAGATAAGTCTGGCGTAGTTGATCCACTTAAACTACACAGTTACAAATACAATGATGATATATTTAAAAGAATGGCAATTACACCTGATGGTAAAAATCACGGTATGATGATGTTTATAGACTGGTCAGGTAGTATGCACGATAAGATTACTTCTACTATACATCAATTAATGAATTTAACAATGTTCTGTCAAAAAGTAAATATACCTTTTGAAGTATATGCTTTTAGTAATGATGGTTATTCTAATAGAGACCTTGCTAAAGAGGGTAAGAGACATCCTAGTTATCAAGATAATGACATTTCAGTTGATGAAAGATTATCTTTAATAAACTTTGTATCTTCTAGAATGAATAGTAAAGAATATGAAAAAGGTATGATTAACTTATTCTTAGTTGCTACTAAAAATGATCCTAGATATGATGGATATTTGTCAAGAAAAAAAGTAAGAAACATGGATTTTGTAGAATATAATAAACACATGGCATCAATTGATTGGGTTCGTAACTTACCAAGAGAACCTCAAGGATATAGTATGTGTTCTACTCCATTAAATGATTGTATCATGGCTGCAATGCCTATGGTTACTGCTTTCAGAAAAAAATATGCTATTGATAAAATGAATACAATCTTTTTAACTGATGGTCATAGTGACGGCAACGATAGAAAGATTTTCTTTAATCCTACCGAACAAGAAATTAAAAACAATTCTATATGTAAAACTGATCGAGGTTACTTTGTTGGTTATACTTCTTATAAAAGTAATATGATCCTTAGAGATACTAAGACTAAAAAAGAATACTTAGTAGATTCTAGAGATATGACACATAGTTTATTAGATTCTTTAAGAGAAAGAACTGGTACTAAAGTTTTAGGTTTCTATATTTCAAGTGGTAAACAAGTTGATCGTTACACTATGGATACCTACTTTCCTAGTTATTCTTATGACGGTAGAAAAACTTTTGATAGAAAAAAAGTAATGGCTGAATTTAGAAAAAATAAATGTCTAGTTGTAAAACACAGCATAGGCTATGATGAATTTTACCTCCTTGCTGGGGGTGAGATGCAAGTAACTGATGGTCAAATGGCGACACCATCAGAGAACGCTAAAAAGAGTGAAATAAAAAGACTGTTTGCTTCTAATCTAAAAACAAATAGAGATAGTCGAATAGTCTTAAATAAATTTATTTCGCAAGTCGCTTAATTGATAAAGGAGAATATATTATGGAAAATAATACAATCAAACTAACGCCGTCCCAAGAATCGTTTGTTAAAACTGCAAATGAGCAGGGCTTTACAAACACAATTACTAGAAAGGATATCATATCCTTAAAAAGTAGTCATAGTGTAAAGTGGCCAACTTGGTTAGTGAAGAATACTGCTTATAGAGTAGGCAGAGCTTCATACAGTTTACCTACAATAGGTCAAACTATGGAATCAGATACTACTGAAACTGTTAGTGAATAATCAAAAAATCAAAATGTGGGGGTTTTTGACCCCCATATCGACTAAAAAGAACAAAGAACGAACAAAGAAAATGAAAAAAGCGCAGAAAATAACGATAAAAAAATGGTTAATATGCTTGACTAATGCTTTAATTCATGATAGCATAGCACCATACTAAAAAACTACTTTATGAAAGGACTACAAATGACTACATTAAATCAAACTCAAAAAGAGACTGTTGAAATTTTGTACAAAAAGTACAAAAAAACAAATGTCTCAAGAACCGAGATCAACGAATTAGTTGATAACGGCACAATCAAAAATCCATCTTGGTTAAAATCTAATCAATACAAAGTTGATAGAGGCGTTTATGCTTTACCAATCGATGGTGATATTTCTTCTCAACTAAAAGAAGAAGTACAATCCGAATTACCTAAAAATGAAACTGCACCTGCTACTGAAATAGTAAGTCAGGCTGCATTTATCGTTTCATCTTTAACAGGCGATATCGTACCTTCTAAAGATCCTGTGTTTGTACCATGGGGATATTTCAAAGATATTCAAAAGATTGTCTCAAGTAAACAATTTTACCCAATCTTTATTACAGGTCTTTCTGGTAACGGTAAGACTATGAATGTTTCACAGGCTTGTGCTCAAACTAAAAGAGAATGTATCCGTGTGAATATTACTATTGAAACCGATGAAGATGATTTACTCGGTGGTTATAGACTGCAAGACGGTCAAACTGTCTGGCAGAATGGTCCTGTTATCGAAGCAATGCAGAGAGGTGCTATACTTCTTTTAGATGAAATCGATCTTGCATCAAACAAGATTATGTGTTTACAACCTATTCTTGAAGGCAATGGTGTCTTTCTTAAAAAGATTAACAAGTTTATTAAACCTGCATTAGGGTTTAATGTGATTGCGACTGCCAATACTAAGGGTCAAGGATCTGAAGATGGCAAGTTTATCGGTACTAATATTCTTAACGAGGCATTCCTTGAGAGATTTCCGATTACTGTTGAGCAGGCATATCCTACAAATAAGATTGAAAGTAAAATCTTATTGAATGTTATGTCCGAAAAAGGTTTGACAAAACAATCAGATGAGAAGTTTGCCGAGAACTTAATCACTTGGGCAGACATCATTCGTAAAACTTATTACGAAGGCGGTGTAGATGAGCTTATATCTACTAGACGATTGGTTCATATCGTAGAGGCATTCATTATCTTCAAAGATAAAATGAAGTCTATTGAGATGTGTACTAACCGATTTGACCTAGACACAAAAACTTCCTTTATGGACTTATATACCAAAGTTGATGGCGGCGAAGATATCACCGCTTGGGGTAATCCAGTCCTAGAAGAACCAGATTCCGATGATAGTGAGGAAGATAACCCTAGTTACTAGAGTTATTCAAAATCTATTTCATAATGTAGTTGAGGGGCGGCTGATTACCGCCTCTCTTAAATCTACCTCAGGCGGTCGCTTGACAAAGATACTATATTGTGATACGATAATATCAACTAATAAAAAACTTGAAGGAGACTTATATTATGCCAAACAAAAAGACTAAACTAAAAACTGAACAAAAATGGTCAGTTTCACTATCGGGTGCTTCAGTACCAACCTATTTGCAAGAACTTGCTAAAAAGAAAAATGTAAGTAATGCTCAAATAGTAAATGGTCTGCAGGATTATTTACAAGAAAATCCTAAATTTGCAAAAGAATTTATGGATTATTCTGCAACAATATCAACAAGTAGAAAAGTTCAAGCAACTGATTCAATACTTGCAAAGAAACTAACTGAAGTTGCAATATTGATTAAAAAATCAAAGAAACCAAAACAAAATATCTCTTTTTTGAGAAATAAAATTAAAGAAGAAGCTGGTGAAAAATTACCCTATTAACAAATAAATTTAAATCAAATAAACAATTTGAAACTCACGCCCTAACAAAAGTTATAGGGCGTAAGTTTATTTTAGAGAATATAGCAGACGATGGAGAAGTTGGTAAAATAGCAGAACAAAAACTATTTGGTAAAGTTGCTCCTGCTGGTAAAGCAGATTTCTATGTAAACGGTAAACCAGAAGAACTGAAAGCTTATAAATCAGGATCAATTCATATTCTTACAAGTATATCAGGATATAAAATAAAACAAAAAGCAACTGACAAAATGAAACGATCCAGTTTACTATACTATGAAAAAACAAATGGTACAATAATATTTGATACACTTTATAGACTTAATAATATGAATGAAGAAGTATTTAAAAAATCATTAAATATTAGAAAAAATAAGTATGGAAAGTATGAAGCTAATATAACATTAAAAAATTTAGAAAAATCATTTTCAATAAAAGAGGTTGCCTAGTAGGCTTGACAATGAATAGAAAATATGATATTATATAAACAATGAAAAACAAAACTGAAAAAAACATAATACCAAATTCTGTTAAAATCGGATATGTTAATTATGAGTTCGACTTTTGGCCTGACACTTTTGCGACTACCGAAGAGGCACAAGGCGAGTTCTTTCAATCACAAGGTAAGATTGGTTTAAAATCTTCTACCTTAGATAGTATTCATGGTGTGAATACAGTTTTACATGAGATTATGCATGGCATAGTTTATCAGTATGGATTAGTAGAGCATCTTGGTGACAAAGAAGAAGTTACTGTTAATACGATAACAAATGGCTTAACAACTGTACTAGTTGATAACCCATGGTTAATAGATTATATACGAGGGCAGGTTAAGAAATGACAATATCAGTTGATGTAAGAAATAATAATGTAGATAAGGCAATGAGAATACTTAAAAAGAAGTTATTAAAAGAAGGCCTTATGAAAGAATTAAGAGATCGTAAACACTTTACTAAACCATCGCTTGTTAAAAGAGAAGAAAAGAAACAAGCAATTAGGAGAGTGAAAAAAGAACAGAGATTAAAAGCCATCAAAGACGGCTATTAAAAAGAATTACTTGGTATGATTATGTTGCCCATGCCAAATAATGTAATAAACAAAGGCGACAAAGACTTGAAGGAGTTAATATATTATGGGTAGAAAAGCCTTAACAAAAAAAACAAAAGTACTAAACTTGTTATCAAAAGGAAAAGCAGTT
>Ga0209710_1000801_pt1 | contig 26639 bp, 22 predicted proteins | sample ArcticOcean_MG_C_5_FD_187436 | JGI IMG/M metagenome (GOLD analysis project Ga0209710, IMG submission 187436) | Marine microbial communities from western Arctic Ocean - ArcticOcean_MG_CB4_138 (SPAdes) (version 2) | ecosystem: Environmental > Aquatic > Marine > Oceanic | place: Arctic Ocean...
CATGTATTGGTATATTTGCAGCAAAAACAGTACAAATGACCAAGATGCCAGAATTAGTAGCATTAATGCATTCTTTTGTAGGATTAGCGGCAGTATTAATTGCTATTGCGGCAGTATTAAACACAGGGGAGACCCACTCTGCGGTCCAAAGGTTTGAACTATTTATCGGTGCATTTATTGGCGCCATTACATTTACAGCATCTGTAATTGCATTTGGAAAATTATCAGGAAAGTTCGGCGCAAAAGCGATTGTATTTAGAACCCAACATTGGATAAATTTACTGTTAGCTTTAGGCATGATTTTGTTTGGTACAATTTTCTTTCAGACAGAATCGCTAAGTGCATTTTTTCTTATGGTTACAATTGCACTCATTCTTGGAATCACATTAATTATTCCAATAGGAGGGGCAGATATGCCAGTTGTTGTTTCAATGCTTAATAGTTATTCTGGCTGGGCAGCTGCAGGAATTGGATTTACTTTAAATAATTCAGTATTAATTATTGCAGGGGCCTGCGTAGGCTCTTCGGGGGCAATCTTGTCTTACATAATGTGTAAAGCAATGAATCGATCGATTATTTCTGTAATGCTAGGTGGGTTTGGGTCAGATGTTGCAACAGACACAACATCTCAGAATGAGAAGCCAGTAAAATCTGGCTCTGCTGACGATGCATCTTTTTTACTAACAAATGCAGACACAGTGATTATAGTCCCAGGTTATGGCTTGGCAGTTGCTAGAGCCCAACATGCCTTACAGGAATTGACATCTAAATTACTTTCAAAGGGTGTCGATGTTAAATATGCAATTCATCCAGTTGCTGGCAGAATGCCTGGCCATATGAATGTTCTATTGGCAGAGGCAGATGTTCCATATGAGCAAGTTGTAGAGATGGACGATATTAATAGCGAATTTGGACAAACAGATGTCGTTTTAGTTATTGGAGCTAACGATGTTGTTAATCCAGCAGCAAAGACACCAGGTAGCGCAATTTATGGAATGCCTATTCTAGAAGCGCAAAAAGCAAAAATGATTATAGTTAATAAAAGATCAATGGCGCCAGGGTATGCTGGGCTTGATAATGAACTTTTCTATTTAGACAAAACGATGATGGTTTTTGGCGATGCAAAGAAAGTTGTAGAGGACTTAATTAAGTCAATCGAATAAAAAAAGGGCTAATTTAATAAGCCCTTCTTAAATATTTTTTACTCAGATGTTAGTGGTGGTAAATCAGAGCTAACTGTTGGGGATATTCCATCGCCACCTTGATAAAAAGAATAAGCATAATATCCAGCTAAAAAGATTATGACTAATACGATAATATTCTTTAACATAATTTAATCCTTAAAAAAATTAATCACAGAACTACACTAACACACTATAATTAAAACATACATTAATAACAAGACTCTATGACTAGCATTATTCAAACTTACATAAATATTTACTTTACAGAGATTATTGTAGGAGTGCTTATTTTTTCAATTATCATTGTTTTAATTTCAATTTTTTATGTGTTACTTAGTGAAACAGATAGTCGGGTAATTAAAAAATCAATAATCAATAATCAAAAAAAAATTCAAAAAATTAAATATACCAAACAGTTTATAAAAGGTGTTGATGGAATCGATTTAGATTTAAAAGTCAATAACAAAAAAACTTATCGTAAAATATAATTTTAATATTCCAGCAAATTAAATAAAAACCTTCCTGAATGGTGGTCCCCATATCGCTGGGACCAAGCGGTAATAGTAATACAACAGGAGGAATAAGAACTATTACAATCAGTAGACGCCTAAAATATAGAAAAGGTCAGTTTATTTTGAATAAATGATTAAAAATAAATGAAAATCCTGACTTATGCACTAAATGCATCGTCTAAGAAGTAACAGGGGGAAATATGCAGCCAGAAGATATTATAAAATTACTGGAAAGTGTCGAGTTATTAAAAAGAAGAAAAGGGATAGAAGAACTATTTTATTTTTTAATACCTCCAACAAAGGATAACACAAGTGAATCGCCTTATCAAAAAACAAAACTATGGAAAACTATTAGGAGACGAACTTGGGATGGCGAAGAAACAGATGAAATTATTATTAATTTCATTGAGTACATAATGAGGCGTTTTAAAACACGGGATAAGAAAATTTTGACTACAGAAGAGCTTAATCAAGAAAAAGCAGCCCCAGCAATAAAAAATTTAGAAGCATTTGCTTTTTGGAAATGTAATTTATTAATAACAGACTATGAAAGAAAAATGGGAAGACGAAGAGAGAAAGAGGTTGTAACAGACAAAGCAGAAGAGCTAGGACAGAAATATAATCAAGGAAAATATTTTGAAACAAAACGTTTACTATCATTTAAACAAGAAAAAGAATCAACACCTCAACTTGAGAGTTTAGTAAAAGAGGAAAATAATCATAAATTAATCGCAGATTGTATTCAAAATAAATTAAGAGAATTTGCTAAAGAAAGAAGCCCAGATGGAGCTGAAGTAATTGGTATGCAAGTAAGTGGGACAACTATTGCCCAAATTGCAAAATTTAGAAGAAAAAGTATAAGTGCTACAAAAGAATTTATAAGGGTTAGTAAGATTAGAGCAAAACCTTATTTGGAACCCTGCTCTAAAATCAATACATATTCAAAAGCAATAAAAATTAAGGAAAAATAGAAATGACAAAAGAAACTAAAAAACAAAAGCAATGGATTGATGTTTTTGATGGCAAAAAAATTAAAGATGTTGACAATGAAACAAAGCTTAATGCAAGGATGGCTCGTGCAGCGATAATGGAAAATGAAGAAAAAATTGAAAAAGAATGGAAAACAAAAGACCATGAAAAATTATTAAAAAAGATATTAAAACGAGCAGAAAAGATAGGATATTTAGAAAGCCGATCATTCGATTTAAGAAAATTCACAGAAAATAAGAGTAATTGGCTAGCGCCCTTATTAATTGGCGGTAGTTTTTTTGCTTATGCAATGAAAGATGGAATACACATAACAGATATTCAAGAAGTTCCAAATACAAAAATTGAAGCAAGTGAAACATTTTGGGATATTGTCATGGATGAAACAGGAAACAGGTTGACCGCTTTCTGGCCATCACAAAGAAAACAGATATCTAAAACAAAAATAGTTAAAGCTGCTAGTTGTTCTCCAGAAATACTAACTTTAGATGGTTGTCTTAAATTACAGAATAAACACCAAGCACAATTTAATATAGGGTTAATTTATGAGCAAGGATTGAGTGGGGTTGAAAAAAATTCAGATAAAGCATATGAGTGGTATCAAAAATCAGCTGCTCAAGGCAATCAAAGAGCAAAGTTTAATATTGAATATATGATAAGTAAGAAAATGATAAATAAATAATTGTTTCAGCCTGACTTTTGAATAAGTGGTTACGTCTTATAGACGTAACCACTTTTTTTTAAGGAAAAATAATGCAACTCAAAAAAATAGTATTAGTTTTAGCACAACTGGGATTAGTTTCTGCAATTGGAGTGACTGTAGCCAAACAAAACGATGAGCCAATTAAAAAAATTGATCAAATAGAAAAAAAAGTAAGTTCAGAAAATTGCAAACAAGAAACTTTTTGGACAACTTGGTTTGATGGCTCAAATCAATTTAAAGGATTTGGAGTGCTTCCTAGCCAAAAAGAAATTTCAAAAGCGCAGTATAGGTTTGCAGAAAATTATCATAATGGCAAAGTATTAACAAAAGATTATCAACGTGCATTAGATTTATTTACTCGTGCAGCTGATTCAGGCCTAACTCAGGCAAATTTCAAATTAGGCCTAATTAACCATTATGGTCAAGGTAAGGCAAAAGATTTATCAGAGGCTTATACATATTATGAAAAAGCTGCACTACATAATAGCCCTGAAGCTCAATTTAATTTAGGGTTAATGAATCGATACGGACTGGGCCGAAATAAAGATCAATATAAAGCTTATGAATGGTTTTCAAAATCAGCAAAAGATCAAACAACTTTAGACATCAATCAATGCCAAATTAAAGCAACTGGTGTCACTGAGGCACAATTTAACCTAGCTCAAATGCATCACTACGGGATTGGTACGATTAAAGATATGACTTTAGCTGCTCAATGGTATGAAAAATCAGCAGCAAATAATATGAAAGAAGCACAATTTAACTTAGCAAAATTATTGCTATCTGGAGAGGGGATTAACTATGATTTTGATCGAGCTATGGAAAATTATAAACTTGCAGCAGAGCAGGGCCTTGCTGAAGCACAACTTAATTTGGCTCAAATGTATCACTATGGGCCAAGCCACATCCAAGACCATTTCGAGGCCTATGCCTGGTATAAAAAATCAGCAAAACAAGGAATGCATGAAGCAGAGTTTAATTTAGGCTTGATGGCTCATTATGGTCGAGGGACCAATCAAGACTATGTTCAAGCTATGAATTATTACATGAAGGCTTCTTCCAAATCAATTCCTGAAGCTGATTTAAATATTGCATTTTTACATCACTATGGTTTAGGTACATCAGTAGATCTTGATAAGTCTTTTGAATATTTTACAAAAGCAGCAAAGCATAATTTTCCACAAGCACAGTACCATTTAGGACTCATTTATCAAAATGGACAGCCTGTAAAAAAAGATTTAGACCAAGCAAATTATTGGTTTGAAAAAGCTGCTGAACAAAACTTAGATGAAGCAAAATTGATGACCGCAGCTTTAGCTTTAAGGGAGCCAAACGATGTCGATCTTTATATAGTTAACTAGGGAGAATTATGTATACACGCAAAATTTTTTACATGGTCTTATTAATTGTATTAGCACTATCTTTTTTAGTACAAGCAGTTGAGAGTGGAAACCAAAAAAGAATTGAAAAGATTAATGTTTCAGTTCAGTAGATTTCTCCGTGGGGATTGGGGAGGCTTTGGCCTTCCCTTTCTTTTTTTAGTTTTAATACTTGTATTTATTTTGATTGGATGTTCAACGCCCATGGTTGATGTTGGAAAGGCAAACGTTGTAATTAAAGAACCAATTAAAACCACTCATAAAGGAGAGTTGTAATGAAATTAGAGAACGCTTTTATGTTCATACTTATTGTTTTTCTGTTTGCTCTGCCTTTCAGCTACGCTAATGCTGCAGACCCTCAAGAAATTAAATATAAAAACTGGACTGTTGATTTCTTTATTGATGACATTATACGATATTCTACAAATGGCTCTGTGGTTAATGGGCATAAATTTGGATGGCTTATTAAGCCAGGGGCATGTAATGTAGATGTTCTATATTTAGTAATATCTACACATAAAACAAATGCTGCTACTCTTAAACATAAACTTAATGGGAAAATTGTTCCTTTAAAAATTTCTTTTCCTGAAATAACTAAAATCCCCAAAACAGTAAAAATTAAAACAGATTTCTTATCTGCGATGGACTATACCCCAACGTTAACAGTAGCAAATTTTTCTCATTTTCATATGGGCCGTACTCTTGATTTAAGAATGAGAGAGTTAAAAAAAATAATAATTGAAGTAGACACTCCTTTTTCAAAATTATTTGATATTACATGGGATGAATATGATCTGAATGGATATGTTGCTGCCAGACAAAAAGCACATGAAATCTGTGAACAACATAGCATCAAGCAAGTAGCATTTAATTAGTTATTTTAAAATCTAAGACCAAAAAACTGTAAGTACTAGATTTAAGCTTATAAAATGCTTATTATTTTATAAGTTAATATATTCCTAACAGGCCTCTCACTTTTCTAGTAATATGGCTTTATGAACGCTCCCCAAGGTACAGAAGAATGGCTTAAAAAAAGACTAGGTAAGATTACTGGATCAACTATTCATAAAATAATGTCACTTAAAGAAAATTCATCAACAAGATCGAAATTATTGCAAGATTTAACTCTGGAGCGTATATCAGGCTCACCAACGAAAAATATTGTGACAGGGCCAATGGCTAGAGGTCTAGAGCTTGAATCAGAAGCAAGAAATGCTTACGAATTAGAAAATCAAAAAGTAATTTTAACTGGATTTATTGATCACCCTACAATAAAAGAAGCAGGGGCAAGTCCTGATGGCTTAGTTGGAGAAGATGGCTTAATCGAGATTAAATGCCTTAATATAAAAAATCACAATGAAATTATAAAAAAACAAACTTTACCCAAGCAGTACAATCTTCAAATTCAATTTCAGTTGGCATGCACAAATAGAGCATGGTGTGATTTTGTAGCTTACCATCCTGAATCTGACCATTCTCTTTATGTAAAAAGAGTTTTACCAGAATATGATTTAATAAAAGAGATTCATGAAAAAGCAATTATTTTTGTTGGCGAAGTAGAAGAAAAATATAGAGCAATGAAGGTAAGAAATTCAGAGGAGCTTTATAAGTATTTATAAATAATAATTTTTATGATTAATTTAAAGAGAAATAGTAAATTAGAATTAGTAGAAGCAAAAGGGATTCGTAGTCGCGCCTCTTCAATATATACACCTAATCAAATAGATGATTTTAAAATCAGCCGTGGTAAATTCAACGATTTTTTAACTTGCCAACGATGCTTTTATTTAGATCGAGTTAAAGGCCTTCAAAGCCCTGGTATGCCAGGGTGGTCATTAAATGAAACTACAGATATTTTACTGAAAAAAGAATTTGATGTTTGTAGAGCAGAGCAGAAACCTCATAGAATATTTATTGAGAATGAATTAGACCATCTTGTACCCTTTAAACATCCTGAGATGGATAATTGGAGAAATTCTTTAAGCAAAGGGCTAATATCTCGCTTTAAAGAGACTAATATAATTTTATCTGGAGGTATTGATGATATTTGGCAGAACACTAAGACAAAAGAGTTAATCGTTGTTGACTATAAGTCCCAAGCTAGCAATTATGAAGTAAGAACAAATTATTATTTAGCATCGCCTTATCATGAAGGCTACAAAATTCAGATGGATTTTTATAATTACTTATTAACTACTATGGGCTTTCAGGTAGGAACGCTGTCATATTTTCTTGTAGTAAATGCGGACCGTGGGGCAGATGGCTTTCATGGAAAGTTAGATTTTAGTGAGACATTGGTTCCATATCCCCATAATATTACTTGGATAACATCAAAGGTAGATGAAATGCTTGAACTAATAAATCAAAAGACAGTGCCTGAATCTAATCTTAGTTGTGAAAATTGCGCATACTCTAATCAGAGAGCTAAAATATATTAGATATTATTTTGTTACAGAATCTTTATCTAATGTATCCGCCAGACCATGATTTACAACTGAATGACCCATTTCATCTTCTCTAACCACTTTAATAACATCAATTAATCTAGCATCACTTTTTAATTTCCAATATTCAATTGCTATTTGAGGGGCTGGTATATTCAGTTTCGGATTCTTTTCAACCTGTTCTAAATAGCCGGTATAGCTAATGACAGCCTCTTCCTCAAAATATCCTACTAATCTATGAGCAGTTCGAGGAAAGAATACATATAAAATAAAATAGAAATGCCAGAATAAGGCTTGAGCGAATAAAATCATTGCTCGTTCAACCCAATTCGGCTTTGCAATTTCAATAAAAGTCATGAGGTGCATCCGTTCATTTTCTGCTTCATCAAGCAGTAATTTTATCCAGCCACGATCATTTTGCATCTTCCTTAAGCACTTTAAATGTATCCACATCCCAGCTACCATTCCTGGAACACCGGCTACAGTTTCTAAGACTACTGCCCTATGCCCATATCTTTTGGCAAAGAAAGTATCAGCAAAAATTCGTAAGAATTTAGTAATACTTAAGGCAATGAAATCACTAAGTGTTTCGGGGCGTCTATGTTCAATCATAAGTTTATTTTTTAGCTTTATCTTTTCTAACGTTTTTGATAATAAAATTCATTATATCGATAGCATTTTGTTCGCCACCTGCCATTGTGCTAGAGGTATAATATTTTCCGTCTATTATCATTGTTGGAACACCAGTTGCACCTGCCGCTTTAAATATTTTAAATGAGCGGGATAATTTAGATTTCATAGAAAATGAATTAAAAGCTGCTTCTACATCTTGTGTATCAAGTTTTCCGTTAAGAGCAATCCAATTAACAAGTGCTTTTATATCATTATGTTTGAATAATTTTTCTTTATGTATGGCATTAAATAATTTTTCATGAAATTCACCTAAAATACCTAAAGACTCCAAAGCGTAATAGGCTTTTGCAGATGTAACCCAATCTTTTCTTGGTATTGCAGGTATTCTTTTAAAGGTAACGTCTTTAGGTAAATTATCCGCCCATTTATCTAGATAAGGATCCATGTTAAAGCAATGAACACAGCCATACCAAAATAATTCAATAACTTCAATTTTGTCTTTTGATTCGGTAGGAATTGCTTCTTTAGTTGGTTTAAAATTGACACCAGGTTCGGGTTGGACTGCGAAAATAAAGTTAGAAAATGCAATTAGAAATATAAATATTAATTTTTTCATAGTACCCTCTTTTAAATTTTTTTTAGTTAGATTTAGGCTTGGTAAGTTTAATTAAGTTCGCCTTAAATCCTTCTTTAATTAGTTTTTCACGAACATCTCTTGTTTTTACAAGCTCACTATATGGCCCAACGCAAACACGGTGGAAAGCATTATCACCAATTTTCGCTGACATAATAACTGATTCAAACCCCATTAAGGCTAATTTAGCTTTTAAATTATCTGCCGGACTAACTTCGGAAAACGCACCAACTTGTAAATAGTAATTTACATCCCTATTTTGGTCTGGATTAGCCTGTATATCTTCAGCTGCATAGCTTGAATTATCACGAGGCAGTGCATCATAAAAATCAAACCCAGTGTCTTCATCAATATTGATAACATCTTCATCCCCAAGTGCAGAATTAATTTCTATACAAGCCCCTACAGTATCTTTAGATACAAAAGGGCTTTTACCATTTGTAATAAAAAGAGTTACAGCAATAGAAACGATAATACCAAAAAGCAAACCAACAAATACCCCATTAGTAAAGGGAGTTCCCTCAGCTTTTTTTGCGTGTTTAGTTTTATAATCGTCTGCCATAATTTTTTCCCTTTTACATTCTTTGTGGAGCTTCAATTCCTAATAATTGCAAGCCATTCCTTAATACATACTTTGCACTATTGATTAATGATAGCCTAGCGAGTTTAATTTTTTCATCTTCTACTAAAAATTTACTGTCATTATAATAGCTATGAAGCTCTGCTGCACAATCTTTGAGAAAGTTAGCAATTTGATGGGGCGCAAGCTCATTAGTAGCTTGCAAAACAACCTCAGGATAAATACTAATGCTTTTAATTAATTTTAATTCAGCCTGGCTGTCTAAAATAAAAGAATCATCAAGTTTTAGTGTTGAACTATCACCCCCCCATTGCTCGAGCACTTTAGATATCCTTGCATGTGCATATTGAATGTAAAAAACAGGGTTATCATTATTTTGACTTTTAGCTAAATCAATATCAAATACTAATTGCGAATCAGGCCTTCTTGCCGCTAAAAAATATCTAGTTGCGTCGCATCCTACTTCATCAATTAACTCTCTTAAAGTTAAATAACTACCTGCTCTTTTCGAAATTTTAACCTCTTTATTTCCTTTAATAACAGTAATCATTTGATGAAGGACATATTCTGGCCAATCTCCTGGGATATTTTTATTTAGGCCTTGAAGCCCAGCCCGCACCCGACTAATTGTACTATGATGATCGGCCCCTTGTTCATTAATAACCTTCTTAAAACCTCTTTCCCATTTGTCTAAATGATAAGTAACATCAGGTATAAAATAGGTATAGGCACCATCTGTTTTTTTCATCACACGGTCTTTATCATCACCAAAATTTGTTGTTTTTAGCCATAGTGCACCATCTTTTTCATAAGTATGCCCTTCTTCAATAAGCGCATTAACAACTTTTTCAACTTTACCATCTTTATAAAAAGAAGACTCTAAACTATATACATCAAATTTAGTTCTGAAGGCAACGAGATCTTGGTCTTGCTCGTTTCGCAGATAGGCGACACTAAATTCTTGAATGGATTGAGTATCCTCAATTTCCCCAGATGCCTTAAAGCTTTGACCCTGACATTCTACTGTTTTCATAGATAAAAAAGCTTTTGCAATATCATTGATATAGTCCCCATGGTAGCCATCAGTTGGAAATTTAGGATCATTGGTCGGAATACTTTGGCATGATGCTTTTACAGAGCGCATCAAATTATTAATTTGCTCGCCAGCATCATTGTAATAAAACTCACGAGTAACAGCCCAACCAGATGCTTCAAAAAGACGAGCTAAACAGTCACCGATTGCCGCCCCTCTTCCATGACCAACATGGAGCGGCCCTGTGGGATTTGCAGAAACAAATTCAATTTGCATTTTTTGATTACTACCAGTTTTGTTTTTACCATAAGCATCTTTTAAGCTTAGAACACTGTTAATGATTTCATTATTAGCTTTGTTACTTAAAAAGAAATTTAGGAAGCCTGCCCCTGCTATTTCAATTTTTCTAATAAGATCGGAAGGAGGAATTCTTTCTAAAACCATAGCAGCAACATCGCGTGGGGATTTTTTTAATTTTTTAGATAATACCAGGCATAAGTTTGTAGAAAAATCGCCATGGCTAATTATTTTGGGTCTATCAATGACAATGATGGACGAATCAGTGTAATCACTGATTTCTTTAACTACTAAAAAAAGTAAATCGGTCAGGTGTGCTTTCACAAGGTTACAATATTAGATAAAAGAGATATTTTACCCTATCAATTGAGTTATTTTTAAGGAATAAATTGCAAATAGATAATGAGTGATAAACAAAAATTTTTAAAAGTAGCTATTGATGTGCCGATTAATCAATTATTTGATTATTTACCAAATGAAAATTCTTTTTCAATTGGTCAATATGTAACGATTCCTTTTGGAAACAGAAAGGTGATCGGGGTTATTTGCGAAATCACATTCAATTCAGACATCCATCCATCTAAATTAAAGTCAGTTATAAATGTAGACCCTGAAATAATTTTTGATTCCCAAATGATAAAATTATTAAATTTTGTTTCGCAATATTATCATTATCCGATTGGGCAAACAATAATGTCAGTTGTCCCCAGCCGTTTAAAAAAAAATTTAAATCAATTACGTCAGTTTGAATTAATTTATCAAGCTACAGAAAAATTAACTAAAGAATTTATTAATCAATTACCAGTCCGCCAACTGAGGATAAGGAAAGTTGCAGAGGCAATACTTGTAAGGGATACAAGACAAGCGGATGTAATGAAGTTAGTGTCTAACTGGTCAGAATGTATTCATCAGTTAGAAGCTCATGGATGTTTGAAATCAAAAAAATATGAACCTGAAATTGGTATCTCAAAAATTGAAATACCATCATTAAATGATGAACAAAAAGTAGTATTAAATGAGATTACAAAAAAAAAGGGCTATCAGGCATCTTTAATTTTTGGAATTACTGGAAGCGGTAAAACAGAAGTTTATATGCAATTAATTCAACATAGCTTAAAGGAGCTAAAGTCCCAAGCTTTGATTTTAGTCCCTGAGATAAATTTGACTCCACAATTAGAGAATAGATTTCGTACACGATTTCCAAATAAAAAATTAGTCAGTTTGAATAGCCATTTAACTGATATTGAGCGACTAGACAATTGGAGAAAGGCAAAGTCAGGTGAAGCTAATATCGTTATTGGAACAAGGCTGGCGATTTTTACACCAATGCCATTTATTAAAATAATTATTATTGATGAAGAACACGACATGTCTTTTAAACAGCAAGATGGATTGAGATACCATGCAAGAGATGTTGCAATAGTTCGTGCAAAAAACATTAATATACCAATTGTATTAGGAACTGCTACGCCATCTTTGGAGAGCTGGCATAATTCCATGCGGATAGATAATAAATATAATTTGTTAAAGTTAAGTTACCGAGCAGTTAAAAATGCATCCCTTCCTGAAATAAAAACTGTTCTTGTAAATGATAAAACCAAAAATGGAATTTCAAGAGTATTAGTTGATGCAATAAATGATCGACTTAAACGTAAAGAGCAATCATTAATCTTTATTAATCGTAGAGGCTTTGCCCCAACACTATTTTGTTCTTCATGCAGCTGGGTTTCAGAATGCAAAAGGTGTAGCTCTAAACTGGTAGTTCATCGGAAAACAAATAGATTGAAGTGCCATCATTGCGGACACGATCAGAATATAATTGATCGATGTCCCAATTGCGACAGCATGAGTTTGCTACCGCTTGGTTCAGGAACACAAAAGGTTGAAGATGTTTTGAACAAACTTTTTCCTGAGGCATCAATTCTAAGGGTTGATAGAGACACTACAAGGTCGAAGAAATCATTAACCTTACTTCATAATAAAATGAATAACCGAGAAATTGATATCCTAGTCGGAACTCAAATGTTAGCTAAAGGACATGATTTTCCTTTTCTGACATTGGTTGGAGTTCTTGATGCAGATAATGCTTTGTATAGCCCAGATTATCGTGCCCCAGAAAAATTATTTTCACAATTAATTCAGGTGTCTGGACGAGCGGGCCGTTCTAATATAAAAGGCGAAGTTCTTATTCAAACAGCATTTCCAAACAATCCAGTATTTGAGGGAATCAAAAAGCATAATTATGAAATTTTTGCTCAAACTCTTCTTCAGGAAAGAGAGCAAATAGGACTCCCCCCTTTTAGCTTTGCAGCTATGTTAAGAGTTGAATCTAAACAATTAAAATACGCTGAACAATTTGTAAATGATGCAGCTAAATATGCTGAATCTTTATCAAATAAAGTTGTAATTTATGACCCTGTAAGGCCTTCAATAGAAAGACTAAAAGGCTATGAAAGATTTCAATTATTTATTCAAGCTAATGCACGCAAAGATTTGCAAAATCTATTAAGACAATGGGCTACTTATTTAAGAAAATATCCTTCAGCCAACAGAGTTAAGTGGTCTATTGATGTTGATCCTATAGAATTTTAACTGGTTTATTTAATTCATATACAATAACAATATGATTAAATCACCTCCGAAAGTTATGACTTTTTCTGCAACAGACCCAACCGGTGGCGCTGGATTACAAGCTGATATTTTAACTATTTCAAGTTTAGGCTGCTATCCAGTATCAATCGTGACTGGCTTTACGGTCCAAGATACCATTGGTGTTAATAAATTAATTCCTATTGATTCTGAACTGGTAAATGAACAAGCCCGACTTATATTAGAGGATATGGAAGTAGAAATATTTAAATTGGGATTATTGGGCAGCAAAGAAAATATTGCTACTATTGCTGAAATTATTTCAGATTACCCAGACATCCCTTTAATTATTGACCCTATTTTGGCTTCTGGGCGTGGAGATGCATTTTCTGATATTGATGCTAGAACTATGATGATGGAATTATTATTTCCTGAATCTTTATTAATAACTCCAAATAGCTTAGAAGCAAGGCAGTTGGTAAGCGATGAACAAGAGCCTTCAAACCTTGCTATTGATGCATGTGCAGATCGCTTTAAAAAAATGGGGTGTGAAAATATTTTAATAACAGGCACTCATGATAATACAGAAAATGTAATTAATACTTTGTATAACTCTTCAAATCAGATAATTCCGTACCATTGGGATCGACTCCCTGGAAGTTATCATGGTTCAGGGTGTACATTAACTGCTGCCATCTCTGCTTATTATGCCTTAGGCTTATCAATTGATGAGGCAGTAGAAGAGGCCCAGCATTTCACATGGAAAACTTTAAAAAATTCTTTTAAACCTGGTATGGGACAATTAATTCCAAACCGATTTTTTCGGGGTAATGATTTTGAAGGCGATGGAAAATTTACACATCATTAAAGGCCTTTATGCTGTTACGCCTGAGCAAACAGATTTATTTTTATTAATCTCTCAAGTGGAGTCTTGTATTAAAGGCGGTGCAAGACTGATTCAGTATCGATGTAAAAAACTTTCTAAGATTGAGCAGAGTAAGCAAGCAAGAAAAATTAAAATAGTATGTGATTACTATAAAGTACCATTAATTATAAACGATGATATAGAGTTATGTCGTATTTTAGATGCAGATGGAGTACATTTAGGAGAAAATGACGATAGTTTAGAAAAAGCACGTTTGGTGCTGGGGCCTTCAAAGATAATAGGAGTATCTTGTTACAACTCTATTGATCGAGTAAAAAAAGCAGTAGATAAGGGCGCAACTTATATAGCATTAGGGGCATGTTTTCCAACGATAACAAAACCAAATGCCCCAACAGCTTCATTAGATTTAATAGCTTTAGTTTTAAAAGAATTTAAAATACCTGTAGTTGCAATTGGGGGTATTACTCTTGAGAATGTAGAATTTCTTACAAAAGAGGGCGTAAGTTGTATTGCACTGATTAATAGTTTATTTAAAGAAAATGATATTGAAGGAACAGCTAGGCAATTTTCGAGTCTTATGAAAAATGAGGAATTATGACAGATAAAAATAAAAACCTATTTGAACTATCTCAGAAATTTATTCCTGGAGGAGTAAATTCGCCAGTTCGAGCATTTTCTTCAGTTGGAGGGACGCCAATTTTTTTTAAAAAAGGCTTAGGAAGTAGGCTTTGGGATGAAAATGATAAGGAATATATTGATTATATTAATTCGTGGGGGCCAATGATTTTGGGCCATGCTCACCCAGAGGTTATTAAAGCAGTTCAAAAGACTGCAAAAGATAGCTTATCTTTTGGAGCACCAACTTCAAAAGAGTTAGATATGGCTGAAATTTTAGTTAGGTTGGTTCCAAGTATGGAGCAGGTTAGGTTGGTAAGTAGTGGAACCGAAGCAACTATGAGCGCAATTCGTGTTGCAAGAGGATTTACGTCAAGAGACCGTATCGTTAAATTTGAGGGTTGTTATCACGGGCATGCAGATGCATTATTAGTAAAAGCTGGCTCAGGCGCTTTAACATTTGGTCAGCCGAGTTCTGCTGGTGTCCCTAAAGATGTAGCAAAGCACACCCATACACTGCCGTTTAATGACACTGTGGCTTTAGAAAAATCCTTTAGGGAGATGGGGGATGAGATTGCATGTGTAATTATTGAACCCATTGTGGGGAATATGAATTTAATTTTACCGGACATTAAGTTTTTAAAAACATTGAGACAACTTTGTACAAAATATGGGACCGTTCTAATTTTTGATGAAGTAATGACTGGGTTCAGAGTAGCATTAGGAGGAGCTCAGGAATTATATGGGGTGACCCCTGATATGACAACATTAGGAAAGATCATAGGTGGCGGATTACCGGTTGGTGCTTTTGGAGGTAAGAAAGATATTATGCAAAAATTGGCGCCACTAGGACCAGTTTACCAAGCAGGCACTTTATCTGGTAATCCAGTTGCAGTTGCTGCCGGCTTAAGAACACTCGAACTAATTCAAGAACCAAATTTTTATCAGGAATTGACTTTAATGACTAAAAAATTAGTTACTGGAATGAATATGGCTGCAAGTAAAAATGACATTGAATTTTCTGCTAGAAGTGTAGGAGGAATGTTCGGTCTTTATTTTAGAGAGTCACCCCCAAATAGCTTTGATGAAATTATGGAAAGTGATCGTGAAAAGTTTAATAAGTTTTTTCATTCCATGTTGAAACAAGGTATTTATTTTGGGCCGTCTGCATTTGAGGCTGGCTTTGTTTCGGCAGCGCATACAGAAAAAGATATTAATGAAACAATTAAAGCATCTCACAAGGCATTCGAAAGCTTAAATGATTGAATTAATTTCTTTCAAATCATTGAGTAAATAGATAAATAAGCATAAAATTGGCGGTTCCGTTTAGCAGAGTAAAGAATATAAAGAATAAAATTTTAATGGCAAATCAAAAAAATTTAAAACAAGGCTTATATAACCCAAAAAATGAACACGATTCTTGTGGCGTTGGGTTTATTGCCAATATTAATGGAACGAAAAGTCATCGTATTGTTCAGCAAGGTTTAGAAATTCTTACAAATCTTACGCATCGCGGTGCAACTGGATATGATCCAAAACTTGGAGATGGCGCTGGATTATTGATACAGATACCTGACAGTTTTTTTCGAGAAGAAATAAAAAATTTAAAAAAAGAACTACCTGAAGCTGGGCATTATGGCATTGGAATGATTTTTCTACCTCAGTCAAAGTCTGCAAGAGCAAAATGTGAAGTAGTTATTTCAAGAATTATTGAAGAAGAAGGCCAAGTTGAAATAGGATGGCGAGCGGTTCCGGTTAATAATAAAAATATTGCTACTGCAGCTCGCGATGTTGAACCGGTTACTAAGCAAATTATTATAAGTAGAAATACAAATTGCGCTTCACAAGATGAGTTCGAAAGAAAATTATTTGTTATCCGTAAAAGAATTGAAATTGAAGTCAATAAGCTAAATATTGATGACCCAGCAAAATTTTATATAACTTCAATGTCTTCAAGAACAATTGTCTATAAAGGCATGCTACTTGCATGTGAAGTCGGCATTTATTTTGAAGATTTATTAAGTGAATTAATGCAGTCTGCATTAGCGCTAGTACATCAAAGATTTTCTACAAATACTTTCCCTTCATGGGAGCTTGCTCACCCTTATAGAATTGTGGCTCATAATGGTGAAATTAATACTGTTCAAGGCAATATAAATTGGATGAATGCTCGTCGTGAAAAAATGCATTCTTTGCTTCTTGGGAGAGATTTAAAAAAGCTATGGCCATTAATTGAGGATGGGCAGTCAGATACAGCTTGCTTTGATAATTGCTTAGAGCTTTTAGTTGCTGGTGGGTACAGCCTTCCTCATGCAATGATGATGTTAATCCCCGAGCCATGGGCAGGAAATTCACTTATGAGTGAAGAAAGAAAAGCATTTTATGAATACCATGCGGCCTTAATGGAGCCTTGGGATGGCCCTGCAGCTGTTGCTTTTACTGATGGGAAAATGATTGGAGCAACATTAGATAGAAATGGATTGCGACCTGCTAGATACTTACTGACTGACGATGGAGACTTAATGATGGCCTCAGAAATGGGTGTTCTAAAGTTTCCTGAAGATAAAATTATAAAAAAATGGCGACTTGAGCCAGGAAAAATGTTACTTATTGATCTCGAAGAAGGAAAATTAATTGAAGATGATGAGATTAAAAAATCGTTATCTTCAGAAAAACCATATCAAGACTGGTTGAAAAAATCTCGTTATTTTTTAGGAGATTTAAAAGCTATTGATGTTAAATTTGAACACAAAGAAAGTTTACTAGATTTACAGCAAAGTTTTGGATATAGCCAAGAAGACCTCTCATTTATTTTAAGCCCAATGATTGAAACAGGACAAGAAAATTCTGGATCTATGGGTAATGATTCCGCACTGCCAGTTTTGTCAAATCGCCCTAAAATTTTATACAATTACTTTAAACAATTGTTTGCACAAGTGACTAATCCGCCAATAGATCCAATTCGTGAAAGCATAGTGATGTCATTAGTAACATTTATTGGGCCTAAACCTAATCTTCTAGGAATTGAGGATAAAGAGCCCCCTTTTAGATTGGAAGCTAGTCAACCAGTTTTAAGTATCGACGAATTGGAGCAACTAAAACAAATCGACTCATTGACGCAAAATAAATTTAAATCAAAAGTAATAGATATTACTTTTGTCACAGATTCGAATGAAGACCATGCTGTGGTAATGAGTAAAGCTTTAGAAGGTATTTGTAAAAAAGCAGACCAGGCAATTAATGATGGATTTAATATAATAATTCTTTCCGATAGGGATTCATCTACTGAGAGATTAGCAATTCCCGCCCTACTTGCATGCTCGTCTACGCATCAATATTTAGTTAAATCTGGCAATAGAACAAATGCAGGATTAGTTATAGATACTGGCTCAGCAAGAGAGGTGCATCATTTTGCTTTATTAGCAGGTTATGGCGCTGAAGCCATTTGCCCATGGTTAACATATGAAACAATAAAAACACTCACTGATGATTTCTTTACGGCTCAAGAAAATTACATTAAGGCCATAGGAAAAGGCTTATTTAAAGTTATGTCTAAGATGGGGATATCAACCTATCAATCATATTGTGGGGCTCAAGTTTTCGAGGCAATTGGATTAAATGAGCATTTCATCGAAAAATATTTTACTGGGACCGTATCTAATATTAACGGAATTGGTATAGATCAAGTTGCAATGGAGGCTGTGAGAATTCACCAATTAGCATATGGCAATGACCCAGTACTAAGCAATGCTTTGGATGCCGGAGGAGAGTATGCATTTAGGATTAGAGGCGAAGAACATATGTGGACCCCTGAATCTATAGCTAAACTTCAACATTCAACTAAAAAAAATAATTATGAGACCTATAAAGAGTATGCAGAGCTTATAAATAATCAAGCCCATAGACATATGACATTGAGGGGCTTATTTTCATTTAAAGTAAAAGATTCAATTCCTTTGGACGAAGTAGAGTCAGCAAAAGAGATTGTTAAAAGATTTACAACAGGGGCAATGTCTTTAGGTTCGATATCTACTGAAGCACATTCCACTTTAGCCATTGCAATGAACCGAATAGGGGGTAAATCAAACACTGGTGAAGGGGGTGAAGATATTAGACGAAGTATTCCAATTTTAAAAGACACTACAATCTCTGACCATTTAGATTCAGATATTATAATGACAAATATTAATTTAAAAGCAGGAGATTCGTTACGTTCCAGAATTAAGCAAGTGGCGTCTGGAAGGTTTGGAGTAACTGCAGAATATTTAGCATCTGCAGATCAAATTCAAATAAAAATGGCACAAGGGGCTAAACCAGGTGAAGGAGGCCAGCTACCCGGACATAAAGTTAGTGATTATATAGCTAAGCTTAGATTTTCTGTTCCTGGTGTAGGGCTAATTTCACCGCCGCCACATCATGATATTTATTCTATTGAGGACTTAGCTCAATTAATACATGATTTAAAAAATGCAAATCCAAATGCTAGCATCTCAGTAAAATTAGTTGCAGAAACTGGTGTTGGTACTGTCGCAGCTGGGGTAACCAAAGCCAAAGCAGACCATATTGTTATAGCAGGTCATGATGGCGGAACTGGGGCATCTCCATTAACTTCGATTAAGCATGCAGGTGGGCCCTGGGAAATTGGATTAGCAGAAACTCAGCAAACCTTAATATTAAATCAATTAAGAAGTAGAGTAATACTGCAAGTTGACGGTCAATTAAAAACAGGCAGAGATGTAGTTGTAGGGGCGATGTTAGGAGCCGATGAATTTGGTTTTGCGACTGCGCCACTTGTAGTTGAAGGTTGCATAATGATGAGAAAATGTCATTTAAATACTTGTCCAGTTGGCATTGCTACACAAGACCCAGAATTACGAAAAAGATTTTCTGGTCAGCCAGAACATGTAGTTAACTTCTTTTTCTTTGTTGCTGAAGAAGCAAGGGAAATAATGGCATCTCTAGGTATCAGTAAATTTAATGATTTAATTGGGCGTTCTGATTTACTAGATAAGCAAGAAGGTATTGAGCATTGGAAAATAAATGGACTTGATTTTAATAAAATATTTTATCAGCCTAAAATGGAAAATAATACTGCAAAATATAATACCGAAAGACAAGATCATGGCCTAAAAAATGCTCTTGATAACGAACTAATTAAAAATACAATTTCTGCAATTAAAAATAAATCAAACATTGAGTTTGATACATCAATTACCAATGTTAATAGGACTGTCGGTACTATGCTTTCGCATGAGGTAGCAAAAAGATATGGCAATACAGGCTTACCAGAAGATTCTATAAAGATAAACTTAAATGGAACCGCCGGACAAAGTTTCGGCGCATTTTTAGCTAAAGGGATAACCTTTAATTTAAGGGGCGAAGGTAATGATTATGTTGGCAAAGGACTTTGTGGTGGAAAGATTATTATACAACCACCCAAACAATTTAGAGGGCTAGCTCAAGATAATATTATTGTTGGAAACACTACCATGTATGGGGCAACATCTGGAGAAACTTATTTTAATGGCATTGGCGGCGAGCGTTTTTGTGTAAGAAACTCAGGAGCCTCTGCTGTAATAGAAGGTGTTGGAAATCATGGATGCGAATACATGACTGGTGGAACTGTAGTAATTTTAGGTAGAACAGGTCAAAATTTTGCAGCTGGTATGTCTGGAGGAGTTGCCTATGTCTACGACCCTAAGAAAAACTTTAAAAGCTATTGTAATTTATCGATGGTAACACTTGAAAAAGTAGAAAAAGAAAATATTGAAACTGCTATTCCTCAACATCTAAATTTGGCAGATGAGATAATTTTAAAAACTCTTATTGAAAATCATTGTCAATATACTGAAAGTAATATTGCGAAAAAAATATTAAGTCAATGGGATGCTGAATTAGAAAATTTTGTTAAAGTTATGCCAATTGAATATAAAAGAGCACTGAGTGAAATGAAAGACACTAAAACAAAGGAAGCGGTTTAATGGGAAAGGTTAGAGGATTTTTAGATTTTCCACGACAAAGTGAAGGCAATCTTCCAGCTGAGGAACGAGTAAAGAATTATAAAGAATTTATTTTACATTTGTCAGATGAAGAAGCCAAAGTCCAAGGGGCTCGCTGCATGGATTGCGGAATTCCATTTTGCAATAATGGATGCCCAGTAAATAATATTATCCCAGATTGGAATGATTTAGTTTTTAAGAAAGACTGGGAAGGAGCAATTGACGTACTTCATTCTACAAACAATTTTCCAGAGTTTACTGGGCGAATATGCCCAGCTCCTTGTGAGGCAGCATGTACTTTAAATATTAATTCAGATCCTGTAGGTATTAAATCAATAGAACATGCAATTATAGATAAAGCTTGGGAGAATAATTGGGTTCTTCCTCAAATATCAAAAATTAAAACTGCAAAGAAAATAGCTATTGTTGGATCAGGTCCAGCCGGTCTTGCCGCAGCCCAGCAGTTGGCAAGAGTCGGCCATGATGTAGAGGTTTATGAAAAAAATGATCGTATTGGAGGTCTTCTTCGATATGGAATTCCAGATTTTAAGATGGAAAAATTTCATATAGATCGAAGAGTTGATCAAATGGAAGCCGAGGGCGTTAAGTTTAAGACAAATCAAAATGTTGGTGTAACCGTTGACGCTGAAAGATTAGTAAAAGATTATGATGCGGTTGTTTTAACAGGTGGGGCAGAATGGCCAAGAGATCTTCCTGTGCCAGGAAGGGAATTAGAAGGCGTTCATTTTGCGATGGATTTTTTACCATTTCAAAATAAAGTTGTAGCAGGCGATAAAGTTTCTGATCAAATTAAGGCAACAGGAAAGCATGTTGTGGTTATTGGTGGTGGCGATACTGGGTCAGATTGTGTAGGAACTTCAAATAGGCACGGTGCTTCTTCAGTAACGCAGTTTGAATTAATGCCGCAGCCACCGGAGCAAGAAAATAAATCTATGATATGGCCATATTGGCCGTTAAAGATGAGAACATCTAGTTCACATGAAGAAGGTTGTAATAGGGATTGGTCAATTGCTACTAAATCATTTGTTGGTAAAGAGGGAAAAGTAAAAGAATTAATTGGTGTGAAAGTAGAATGGCGTGATGGAAAAATGCAGGAAATTCCTAATACAGAATTCAAATTAAAAGCAGATTTAGTTTTGTTGGCTATGGGCTTTATGGGCCCACAGCAAACAATGTTGGATAAGTTTTTAATCGAAAAAGATCAGCGTGGCAATGCTCAAGCCTCAACTGAGGGAGCTAACGCTTATTTCACATCAAGAGAAAAAGTTTTTGCTGCTGGAGATATGAGACGTGGTCAATCACTCGTTGTTTGGGCAATAAGAGAAGGGCGTCAATGCGCGCGAGCCGTAGATGAGTTTTTAATGGGCTCTTCAGTTCTTCCGAGATAGCCTGTACAAATCAATATGACATCTATTATCAATGATGTATTTTTAAAAACTCTGTTAAGAGAAAAGACTCCTTACACTCCGACATGGATAATGAGGCAGGCTGGTCGCTATCTACCAGAATATCGTAAAACTAGAAAGCAAGCAGGAAGTTTTTTAGATCTCTGTAAAAATAAAGATTTCGCTACAGAGGTGACAATGCAACCCCTAGAAAGGTATCCTAATTTAGATGCAGCAATCCTATTTTCAGATATTTTGACTGTACCTGATGCAATGGGGTTGGGGCTTTATTTTGAGGAAGGCGAAGGCCCAAAATTTAGAAATCCATTGCAAGATGAGAAGGCAGTTCAAAAGTTAGATATACCAGATGTTGAAGAAAAATTAGCATATGTTTTTAATGCGGTTAGCTCAATTAAGGAAGCCCTTAAAAATAGAGTTCCATTAATTGGATTTTCAGGGAGTCCCTGGACACTAGCGACTTATATGGTTGAAGGTAAGGGGAGAACAGATTTTTTAAAAATAAAAAAAATGTTATATAGTCGCCCTGATTTAATTAATCATATTCTTAAGATAAATACTGAAACTGTCACTAAATATTTAGCCTGTCAAATTGATGCAGGCGCAGATGTTGTTATGATTTTTGATTCTTGGGGGGGTGCTTTAGCACACAGCGAATATGAAAGTTATTCTTTAAATTATATGAAAGTTATTCTTTCAAACTTAAATTTATTAGGATATGAAGACACCCCTAAAATTTTATTTACTAAAGGTGGGGGTCAGTGGATAAAATCTCAGGCTAATAGTGGGGCTGATGCTCTTGGCATTGATTGGCAAACGCATCTTGGCACTGCCAGAAAAATAGTGAACAATAAAGTCGCATTACAGGGTAATTTAGACCCAGCTATTTTATTATCAAATCCTAAAGCAATAGAGAGATCTGTGAAAAGAGTCCTCGATGATTATGGTCATGGAGAAGGACATATTTTCAATTTAGGCCATGGTATTACACAATTTACACCCCCTGAAAATCTCCAAGCACTATTAGAAACAGTTCGAAATTATAGTGCTCAGTATCACCAAGATTAATTTATTGAGTAAAACTATTTCTTTCAGTAAATTTCCATTTGCGAGTAATGTTTATGATATCCACTTCTTTAAGAATTTCTGCAGGGAATTTAGCATATGGAGCACCCAGCCTGACAATATTAAGTGCTGCTTCATCAAGCTTTTTATAGCCAGAAGATTTATTAATAAATAATTTTTCTATTCCTCCATCTGAATTAAGTGCCACAGTTAGCCTTAATGAGCCAAACATTCCTAATTTAGATGCTTCTCTTGGATAATTCATTGACCCAATTTTTTCTACCTTCTGTCTCCATGCTTCAAAATATAGTCTATATATGTAATCTGTAGTATTGGCCGAAATTGACTTAATTCTTTGTTGATTTTTATAGTTTTCTGATTTAGCGGAGAAGTCTATATTACTTATATCAGATAAAATTTTCGACACATCGCTTAATTCACTAATAGATTTATTAGAAACTTCTGAAGGTATAATTTTCTGAGTAGAGCCACCTTTATTCTTTATTTGTTTATCTGAAATAACTAAGAGTTTCTTCAATGCAAACTTTTCATTATTGGCTAAGTCTTTTTTGATCTTAGAAGCTAAGTTGATTGGGTTTACTATAGTTATTTCCATATCATCGAAAGCTTCTTGATTGTCAGATTGAAATATTTTAAAAGAAAAATTATTTATAACAATAAGGTGCAGCAAAACGGAAAAAATAATGGCTAATAACAAACCATATTTTTGAAAATTATTCATTTTTTTAATAGCTGAGCTACTTTATTTTGAAGCCCTGAGAATCCTCCATTACTCATAAAGATAATGTTATCACTGGGGCGACAAGATATAGAAATTTTATCTGCTAATCTTTCAATATCTGTTATTACAGTTGCATTGGGAATATTTTTAAATAATATTTTAGGATCCCATGATAGATGTTTTGAAAAACAAAAAATAATATCTGCCTCCTTTAGGCTTTTAAGTAAATCCTCTTTCATTTTTCCTAATTTCATTGTGTTTGATCTTGGCTCAATTATTGCTAATATTCGATTATTACCTATTTTATTCCTTAAACCCTCTAATGTAGTTTTAATAGCTGTTGGGTGATGTGCAAAATCATCATAAATGTTTATCCCTTTAATTGATGCTAAAAGCTCCATTCTTTTTTTCACATTTTTAAATTTACTCAAAGCACTAATTGCTTTATCCGAAGATATCCCAACATGTTTGGCTGCTGCAATTGCAGCTAAAGCATTGAGTACATTATGATGTCCAATTAAATCCCATTTGAGATGACCTTGAGATTTTCTGTCAAAGTAAACCTCGAATTCGTTTTCATTTATTTTTTGATAAGTCCAATTACCTTTAGACCCGAAATCTTCAATTTCTGACCAGCAACCTTGTTTTAATACTTTTTTGATGGACAAGCTGTCATTATTAAAAATAATTTTACCAATTTTTGGAACCGTTCTTATCAAATGATGAAAATGTTTTTCAATATGCTCAATATTTTCAAAAATATCAGCATGATCAAATTCAAGATTGTTTAAAATTAAAGTGTTGGGGTGGTAATGAATAAACTTTGATCTTTTATCAAAGAACGCAGTGTCATATTCATCTGCTTCAATCACAAAGAAACTAGGAGAGTTTTTATTATTATCAATTGGCAGTTTGGCTGAAACCATAAAATTATTTGGGATACCTCCAATTAAGAACCCTGGGGCTAAACCATTAAAATCTAATATCCAAGTTAACATTGCAGTTGTTGTGGTTTTGCCATGAGTCCCAGCTACTGCAAGGACCCACTTATTATGTAAAATATTTTCATACAGCCATTGAGGGCCTGACTGGTAAGGTAGTTTATTATTTAATATAGACTCGATTAAAGGATTGCCACGAGAAATAATATTTCCAATAATGAATATATCTGGTTTTATTTCAATTTGGTTTGAATCGTAGCCTTCAGTAATTTTTATATCTAATTGCTTAAGTTGAGTGGACATAGGTGGGTAAACATTTTGATCGCATCCCGTTACCTTATGTCCATGAGCTTTTGCCAGGGCAGCAATTCCCGCCATAAATGTTCCACATATACCCAGTATATGAATATGCATACTTCTTACCTTAAATTAGAAGCTAACCATCTTTTAATCACATCAACAGAAACATTTCTGCGTTTAGCCATATCGTTGACTTGATCTTCATCAACTTTCCCAACACTAAAGTAGTTAGACTTAGGGTGGGAGAAGTAAAAACCACTTACTGATGAAGCTGGCAGCATAGCCATGCTTTCTGTTAATTCCATTCCAATTTCATCTGTTTTCAATAGCTCAAATATATCTTTTTTTACTGTATGTTCAGGGCAAGCTGGATATCCAGGAGCAGGCCTAATACCTTCGTATTTTTCTTTTATCATATCTTCTGTTGATATTTCGTTGGTGGTTTGGTATCCCCATAAGTCCTGCCTTATTCTATCATGCATGTATTCTGCAAAGGCTTCAGCTAACCTATCAGTAATAGCTTTAATCATAATTGAGCTATAGTCATCTTCCGCTTTTTCAAATATTTCCTCATAAATCCGGACATTAATCCCAGAAGTTACAGCAAACATCCCAATATAATCTTTTAAGCCACTTGATTTGGGAGCAATATAATCAGATAGGCATTGATTAGGGTTTGGATTTCCTTTTACATTTGGTTTTTCAGTTTGTTGTCTTAAACAATAATAGGTAAAAATAGGACTAGTTCTATCTTCATTTTCATATATTTCTATATCATCGTTAACTGAGTTTGCAGGGTAAAAACCAATAATACCATTTGCTTTTAATTTTTTTTCATTAATTATTTTATTGAGCATTGTTTTAGCTTCAATAAAGAGTTGAGAGGCGCTTTCTCCAACAACTTTATCTTTAAGGATAGCTGGATACTTACCATGTAAATCCCATGTTTGGAAAAAAGGAGACCAGTCTATGAATTCAGCAAGTAGTTTGAGATCAATATTTTCAAAAACTCTACGACCAATAAATTTCGGTTTTTTTGGTTCAAATTTTAGCTGCAGTTTATTTTCTCTAGCAGATTTGAGTGAAATATATTTAGCCCCTTTTTTATTTAAGTGTAGCTCCCTAACATTTTCATAATCTTTAGATAGCCCTATAAGATATTCAACTTTTTTTACAGGATCCATGAGTGATTGCATCATTGAGACCGATCGGGAGGCATCTGGAACATGAATAACTGGCCCTTCATAGTGAGGAGCAATCTTTACGGCTGTGTGGGCTCTGGAGGTTGTCGCACCACCAATTAAAAGAGGGACATTATTATTGTTAAAGTATGGATCTCGTTGCATTTCACTTGCAACATGAGTCATCTCCTCAAGTGAAGGAGTTATGAGCCCAGACAGGCCAATAATGTCTACGTTTTCTTCTTTGGCTTTGGCGAGTATTTCTGAACAAGGTACCATAACGCCCATATTAACTACTTCAAAGTTGTTACATTGCAATACGACTGAAACAATATTTTTACCTATGTCGTGAACATCACCTTTAACCGTTGCAATTAGCATTTTCCCTTTTGGTTTTGCTTTAATGCCAGTTCTTTTTTCTTCAGCTTCTTTTTCTTTTTCAATAAAAGGGACAAGGTGTGCTACAGCTTGTTTCATTACTCGAGCAGATTTAACTACTTGGGGTAAAAAC
>Ga0209710_1000810_pt1 | contig 26367 bp, 27 predicted proteins | sample ArcticOcean_MG_C_5_FD_187436 | JGI IMG/M metagenome (GOLD analysis project Ga0209710, IMG submission 187436) | Marine microbial communities from western Arctic Ocean - ArcticOcean_MG_CB4_138 (SPAdes) (version 2) | ecosystem: Environmental > Aquatic > Marine > Oceanic | place: Arctic Ocean...
TCAGCCTGGAAACAAAGCCGCCACCCCCTAAAATATAGTTACCAACATAGAGTGGAAAGTAATCAGCATCGCCACGTTTAACGCCTGGATAACCCAAAAGAACATGTGCTTGACTAGCTGGATGCTGAATTGATTTTTTAACTGCCGCTTTTGGAAATGGCACTGCAGGAATGCCGCTATCACCAGCGGTTTGAGGTAGGCCTGCTGATAACACTTCAGCAATGGCTGTTGCCTCTGCCTTTGTTAAATCACCAATTATCGCAACAACAGCCCCTTTTGCATTGTAATGCTGCTCATAAAAAGCTTTCAAATCTTTGCTAGTCAACGCTTTCACCGTGTCAATTTCACCGTTCTCTTGTAAATGATAAGGGTGCGTCCCATACAGCGCTTGCATAAATGCTTTATTGGCAATGTAGGATGGGTTTGTAGCAGCCTCTTGCAACCCAGACACGATTCTCGTTTTTTCTCGCGCCAAAACCGCTTCAGGAAAGTCTGGCTGATGCAATATACGATTGAAAATTTCAAGCGCCTTCTCCTGCTCGCTTCGCAGTGTGCGTAAACTAAAAGAGGCACGGTCAGCATCGACACTACCACCTCTTTGCGCTCCAATATCAGCAAAGGCATTGGTAATAGCTTCCTCATTCATACCAGCAGCACCGAGCGGCATCAAATGTTTAGTCACGCCGGCCAAGCCCGACGTGACTTTTGTATCGTATGCACTACCCGCAGGGAAAGCAACACTCAAATCTAAAATGGGTAAATCATGATTTTCAACAAAGTAAACGCGGCTTCCCGCATTCGTTGTCCAATGCTGAATGTCGACAGCCGCATGACTAATGGACGAAACAAAGCTAGCAAAAACTAAGAAAATAAATGGTAATGTTTTCATTCTTAAACCTTAAAAAATAATACAACATTTTGTTACCTAGAAATCAAGAGAAAAGTGCTAATCGAGACGCGGTAATTTGTAACAACTTACCGTGACGGACCTTGGCCTTAATCATTAGCGTGCATGAGGCCGCCCTTGCGGCTTTTTATTTGGATTCATTGGCTGCGGATCCAATGTAACTACCGTCATATGATCTTGAATCAAGTATTTTTTAGCCACCGCTTTAACTTGCTCAGACGTCACACCATTCAACTTTTCAGCATAGCCATTCAACAAGCGCCAACTATACCCCATCGTCTCTAGCTGACCAATTTGCATGGCTTGATAAAACATAGAATCACGCTTATATACATCCGCTGCTACTTCTGCAGCTTTCACACGATCTAATTCTTTTTGCGTCACGCCACTGGTTTTAATCAACTCAATTTGCGCTAGCAATGCCGCTTCTAGATTCACAACCGTTTTACCTTCTGCCGGTGTGCCAGACAATTCAAATAAGGATTGCTGCCCTCGTGATGCACTACCGTAGCCAGCATCAGCACTTAAAGCGATAGACGTATCACGCACGAGGTTTTGATGTAGCCGTGCAGAAGCATTGCCGCTTAACACCCCCGCCAGCACTTCAAGCGCATACGTTTCCCAGTCTGCATCCGTGCTTTTTCCTACATTTGGCAGTATTGGTGCATGAAAGCCCATGGTTAGATAAGGTAGTTTTCCCGGTGCTTTGACTACGGCACGACGCTCACCCAGCTGTATAGGCTCTATTTGTGGTTTACGCGGCGGTAAATTTTTCGCTTTTATCGGCCCAAAATATTGCTTCACTAATGCAAACACAGCCTGAGCTTTCACATCCCCAACAACCACCAAGGTTGCATTATTAGGTGCATACCAAAGTTGATACCATTCACGCGCATCATCTGCGGTCATATTTTTTAAGTCATCCATATGACCAACAACAGGTCGGCCATAAGGGTGTGCTCGATAAGCTAACGCTTGAAATTGCTCGTTCACTTTTGATTGGGGTTTATCATCAGTGCGCCAACGACGCTCCTCCATCACCACTTTAATTTCTTTAGCAAACTCCTCATTAGTAATGATTAAGTTAGCCATGCGATCTGCTTCCAACCTCAGGGCTAAAGACAGTTTTGATTTTTCTAACTGTTGAAAATAAGTCGTGAAATCCATACCCGTAAAAGCATTTTCTTTACCGCCCGCTGCGGCAATCAAGCGTGAAAACTGACCCTGTTTAACCTGCTTGGTGCCTTTAAACATCATATGTTCCAACACATGTGCCACGCCCGTTTTACCATTCACCTCATCTAAGCCACCCGCTCTGTACCACAGCTGTGACACGACCACAGGTGATCGATGATCTTCTTGCACAAAAATCTGCATGCCATTCTCAAGAGTCAGCGCTTCTACTTTCACATCAGCTGTAGCACTCCCTGAAAAAACAAATAGACCAAACCACAAACCAATGACACTAAAGAATTTCTTATACACCTGGACCTCATCTTCTTTTACATTAAGACAAACTAAAAACCACCCATATCATAGCAGGTCGGTAAGTCCCGACCTGTTGAACTACAGTTATGATGATTGAATATTGTGACAGCAATATCAATCAAAGCGTTCAGTTTAAGTTATGCCTATATTCATTATTATTCGCTTAGTCCTTAATACCCATTGAATAGTTAGAAGCTTCTGATAGAAGTGCAGTAAAATAAACCCTATCCCTTTTGAAGAATTGTTATGTTTGATTTTTTTAAAAAAAAGAATGCGCCAGAAACGGTAGTCAATGATAAAGCACCTGATTTGGACGTTTTAGAAACGCCTACTGCTGAAGAAGAAAAGCTAAGCTGGTCAGAAAAACTTAAAGCAGGCCTATCTAAGACCAGACAAAATCTGGGTGGTCAAATTACCAGCTTATTTAGTAGTGGGAAGATTGACGAAGAAACCTATGAAGAGTTGGAATCCATTCTACTCACTTCTGACGTCGGCGTTGCCGCCACACTAAGGCTCTTAGATAATTTAAAAACACGTGTTAAAAAAGAGCGTTTGGAAGACACAACAGCGCTTAAAGCTGCACTTAAAACTGAATTACATACCATCCTTTCCCCATTAGAAGTCACTCTCGATACAAGTGAAAAACGTCCGTTTGTCATCATGCTGGCCGGTGTTAATGGTGCGGGAAAAACCACCTCTATTGGTAAACTGGCCAAACTATATCAGTCTCAAGGCAAGTCTGTTTTGATTGCTGCTGGTGATACATTTAGAGCAGCCGCGCGCGAACAATTGCAAGTATGGGGTGATCGTAATAATGTCCATGTCGTTGCCTCTGAAGGCTCAGACCCTGCTGCTGTTATTTTTGATGCAGTGAACTCTGCTATTTCTAAAAAAATTGATATTGTGATTGCCGATACGGCTGGACGCTTACCAACGCAAATACACCTCATGGAGGAAATCGCTAAAGTAAAACGCGTGATTGGCAAAGCCTATCCAGGGGCACCTCACGAAGTGATGTTAGTGCTAGATGCCAACACAGGTCAAAATGCGGTCAGCCAAGTCAAAGCATTTGATGATGCATTAGGCGTTACTGGTTTAATTTTAAGTAAATTAGATGGTACTGCTAAAGGTGGTGTGATTGCCGCCATCGCCGAAGCGCGTCCCATTCCAATTCGCTTTATTGGTGTTGGTGAAGCGATTGATGATTTACGCCCATTCATTGCCAATGAATTCATCGACGCGCTATTTGATGAATAATCTATAATACCTATATGACTTCGATTTCAATACCACGATGATTGTTTTTGATAATGTGACCAAACGCTACCCCGGTAGCCAAGAAGCCTTAAGCAATGCTAGCTTTAGCATTGAACAAGGTGAGATGGTTTATGTCACGGGCCACTCTGGCGCAGGTAAAAGCACTTTATTGAAGCTGATTGCCGCTATTGAACGCCCTACGAATGGTACGGTACTCATCAATAACCAGAATGTGAGCAAGCTGCGCGAGTCAGCATTACCATATATTCGTAGAAAATTTGGTCTCGTTTTTCAAGACCATAAATTATTGTATGAGCGTAACTGCTATCACAATGTCGCATTGCCGCTTGCCATCAATGGCATTACAGGTGCTGATGCGGGCAAACGCATTCGTGCTGCGCTCGATAAAGTGGGTTTGTTAAATAAAGAAAAAAGCATGCCAATCACGCTTTCTGGCGGCGAACAACAACGTTTAGCCATTGCGCGCGCCGTTGTTTCAAGGCCGTCGATACTGATTGCCGATGAACCAACAGGTAATCTGGATAAGAATTATGCGGATGACATCTTGACGTTATTTAGCGCATTTCAACAAGTGGGTGTGACCGTGATTATCGCAACACATGATGCGCTTGGCACTGCCAACGAACATAAAGTATTGCATTTAGATCATGGTCGACTTATGTCGCCGCAGGTAGCCGGATGAACATCTGGTTAACACAGCACTCTCAAGCCCTGCGTCTAGTGATTTCACGGTTAAGAGCGAGTCTATTCGGCAATCTATTTATTGCCTTAACCATTGCGGTAAGCTTAGCTTTACCGGTTATTATGTATCTCGTTCTCACTAGCTTTAGCGGGCTTGTCGGTTCCATTAAAAACGACTCACATATGAGTTTATTCTTAGCGGCTGATGCAACGCTAACCATGGTTGATAGCATTCACAATACCTTAGCAACTCATTCTGCCATTAAACAATTTAAGTTCATCTCAAAAGAAGCAGCATTGAAGCAGCTTGCCAACGATAGTCAAAATGAATACATTATCCAGACATTAGATGAAAACCCATTACCTGATGCGTTTTTTATTGAACCTGCGGCATTAGAAACTACGGCCATCAAGCAGTTAAAATCTGACTTAGCCCAGTTAGATGGTGTCGAAACTGTTCAAATTGATGATGCTTGGTTAAAACGCCTGAATTATCTATTGGCTTTAGGCGAGAATGCATTATTGGTGTTAGCAATGCTACTCGGCTTTGCTTTATTTGCTGTCATTGGCAATACTATACGTATGCAAATTTTAACGCAACAAGAAGAAATTGAAGTTAGCCAACTCATCGGGGCAACACACAGCTTTATTCGTCGCCCTTTCTTATACTCAGGTGCTATTTATGGATTAGCTGGCGCATTACTGGCGCTGATAATGACGAGTTGCGTTATTTTGTTATTCAACCTATCCATTGCCTCTTTGGCGGCAGAGTATCAAACTGATTTTAGTTTGCGTTTACCAGATTTCACCACATTAATCGTCACTTGCTTTAGTGCTATTCTTATCGGACTCATTTCAGCCTATATCGCTGTATCAAAATCACTCTTCAATTCAATTAATTGAATTGACTAATTGACCCGTCTTTGCAACTTTCTTCAAAACTAGCACTCTCAAGCTATGAGTGCTAAAATAGAATCTGTATTATTAAATTATTCAAGTCAATTATTTAAGAGGAGTATGACCATAAACGCTTTAACACTACCTTCAATTTCATCCCTTGATAGTTATGATCAATATATGCGTACTATCAAAACTTTTCCTATGCTTACCGCAGAGGAGGAGCATGAGTACGCCAAGCGTCTAGCTGAATTTAATGATTTAGACGCTGCGCAAAAGTTGATTGTGTCGCATCTGCGACTAGTGGCAAAGATTGCACGTGGCTATACAGGCTATGGTTTACCGCAAAATGATTTAATCCAAGAAGGCAATATTGGTTTGATGAAAGCCGTTAAACGGTTTGATCCAGATAGGGGCGTTCGCTTAGTTTCATTTGCAATCCACTGGATTAAAGCAGAGATTCATGAATATGTTATTCGCAACTGGCGCTTAGTTAAAACAGCAACAACCAAAGCACAGCGTAAATTGTTCTTTAATTTACGCAGCATGAAAACAAGCATTAATACGCTCAGCATTGAGGAAGTGAATGAAATCGCCACTAGGCTCAATGTAAAGCCGGAAGAAGTGATGGAGATGGAGTATCGCTTAAATGGTCAAGAGATGTCTTTAGACACCCCTGTAGCCGCAGATAGCGAAGAAACCTACAACCCAATTACCTATCTAGAAGCCGATACGCTAGAGCCCTTAGATTTTTTAGAGCAAGAACAAAATGAGCACTTACAATCTAGCGCCCTAAGCGATGCATTAGCGGGTCTCGATGATAGAAGTAGACGTATTGTAGAGGCCCGCTGGCTGAATGAAAAAAACAATAGTACATTACATGAGCTAGCTGGAGAGTTTGGTGTTTCAGCCGAGCGTATTCGTCAAATCGAACAAAAAGCGATGCAAAATGTAAAGAAGGCAATGTTAGCATCTAGCTAGCTTACTCACCCATTAAAAAATAGCCGCTTATAGCGGCTATTTTTTATCTTACGAGACTCACTCACGGCTTACTGTCGGCTTATGCCGTATCTTCTGCTACATACGCTTCAAAAGCTAATGCGTTGTTCATCTGAGATTCTAGCATTTGCAAATCCTCTACCCGTGTACAAATACTCTTTCCGATATTTTCAAGCTGCAAAATACGGTCTTCTAATGTATCAGTCGCTTTATAAATACGTTTAATACTCTCTAAACGGCGGCGCAATTGCAATTGATGCTCACGTACTTGCTACTCCATTGGGGATATCACCGCTTTAAGCCAACTTTCAACATCTTGATTAGCAACCTCATAAACATCAATTACGCGACTCGCTAGCGACCCAAAAAACATCGTCGTTAAATTCATTTTCTCATGCGCAATCATATTGAAGGTTGTATTAAACTGCTCTTTATAAGCAAGTTCAAGCCTCTCTAATTCTTTTTGATACTGCAAGGTTGAAATGGCTGGTGGTTCTGATTTTCGTAATCCATGTTCTTTAGAAAACTTGTCATACATCACATCCATCATTGTTTTGATTTCTGCAAGTTATTCATCTGAAGAAACCAACCGTTCTTTCAGCTCCTCAAAGAATCCACTCATGGCATCTCGCAGTGTTTTGGTGAGTTTAGTAGCAACCATTGTTTGCGGGTATCTTGCACCTTCACCTTTAAAGCATCCAGACCTAGCAGGGTAATTTATTTATTTATTTATTTATTTATTTATTTATTTATTTATTTATTTATTTATTTATTTATTTGTTTTGAGAAAATACTTCTGAGTGCTTGAAAGCGTTGCAACCCTTTTTCAAAGTTTTCTTTATCTTTTTTAACCTTCCTCATCACATGTGCCACAACATCTTCGTTTTTACCACACAACCCGCGCAGCTCATCAAGTTGCTCAACAATCCCAGATAGTCGTGCCTCTAAAATGATACTGGCATTACTTACAATATCTTTCATTTCGCCCTGCACGCTGTGCATAAATGATGCTTTTTTTAGCTGGAATCAACTCTTCTGAAAGTGCTTTTTCGAGTGTCAGCAATCGGCTTTGGTCAAGCAAGTCTGCATCACCATTAATCTAAACTAACAAGCCTTTTTGTGCTGAAGTTGGGAAGATATATTGCTCATCTAACACTAATAACTCAGCCGTTTTTTTAACTTGCTTCACACGCCCCGCTTCTACCTCAGCTTCAATTTTAAGCGCATCCCACAAGCCATCAATCTTATTAAGAATAACCATGCGGCCTTTTTGTTTCCAACGCGCGCCACTGACGAATTATCGCCAAACATCCGCTTCAGATTTAGTGACGCCAGTATCTGCGGCCAGTACAAACAAGACCGCTTGCGCATTAGGCAACATGTTTAAGGTAAGCTCAGGCTCCGTGCCAGTCGAATTAAGACCTGGTGTATCAAAAATGACTAAGCCCTGCTCTAACAAAGGGTGTGGCAGGTTGATAACCGCATAACGCCAACAAGCAATATCAATCAGCCCATCTTTACCGATATTCAGCGCATCATCACTATTATTAGGATCAAAAAACTCATACTTCTCAGCCTCTTGAAGCGTGGCGCGTTTCGTTTGACTCAAATGCTTAAATGCTTTTTCCATGCTCTCATTAGAATTGACATCAAACTCAATCACCTTCCACTCATCTAGATAACGTTTATACTCGGTAGCCGTTGCACCAAAAGCGCGTGTATCCATAGGCAGTAATTGAAGTGAATGTGACTTAGATGAATCGTATAATAATTCTGTAGGGCACATGGTGGTACGACCTGCACTGGAAGGCAGTAAGCGCTGCCCATAACCAGCGAAGAAAATAGCATTAATCAGCTCAGACTTGCCGCGAGAAAACTCAGCAATAAAAGCAACATTTAACTTGTCTTCGCGTAATCGAACTAACAAGCCCTCAATACGTTGATCAATTTGTGCGTCGTTAAGCTCTTGCCCACTAAATCAGCTACGATAGCTGATGATACTCTCAACAAGCTCCCGTCTCTATTCTAATTAAGAAGCAAGGTGACCTTCAAAATTCGTATCTGCCATATTTAATTTCCTCAAAACCAGCTTACTTTTTGTTATCATCCGACTCCACCATGCCCATTAATAAATTCAATGGATTGAGAGGCTTTTGCCAGATATTTAAACTAACATCTGATAAAAGGTGCTTTTTTTAAGACAAACGGTGGTTAAAACGAATGTTTTGTCATAAAAGTAGCCAAAGTAATACCGTTTGATCATGTTCTGCTATCATTCTATCTTAGACATAAATTTTATATAATGAGATTAAAATGAGCGGGCTTAACGCCAACACCCCAAACCCAGTAGACATCAAACTACACCAAGTTTCTAAGTTGTTAGAAATCAAGTTCGACAACAATACAGAGTGCCAGTTATCGTGCGAGTTTTTACGTGTTTACTCGCCTTCAGCAGAAGTCAAAGGGCATGGCGCTGGACAAGAGGTGCTACAAGTCGGCAAAGAAAATGTGAATATCACTAGCATTGAACCCGTTGGCAATTATGCAATCAAATTGTTTTTCACAGATGGTCATGACACGGGTTTATATTCATGGGATTATTTATATCACTTAGCCGAAAACTACGAAGCACTTTGGTTAGAATACATTGGACAGTTAGATGCTGCAGGCCATAAAAGAAACCCTTCAGCTTAAGAGGAATAGGTATGAGTGATAAAGAAACACACTTTGGCTTCAAGTCCATCAAAGAAGAAGATAAACAGCAAAAGGTAGGTGAAGTCTTCCATTCTGTAGCGAAAAAATATGACATCATGAATGATGTCATGTCTGCTGGTTTGCATCGACTTTGGAAACGATTTACCGTCAATACTAGCGGTGTAAAAGCGGGTGATAGTGTGCTCGATATCGCCGGTGGCAGTGGTGATTTATCTAAACTCTTTAGTCAAAAAGTGGGGCCTACTGGCCAAGTGATTCTCACCGACATCAATGCATCTATGCTGTCTGTCGGCCGTGACAATATGATTGATGCAGGTCTACAAGTGCCAGCGACACAATGTAATGCAGAATTTTTGCCCTTTGCCGACAACTCCTTTGATTGCGTCATTGTGGCTTTTGGCCTACGCAATATGACCCATAAGGACCATGCACTGAAAGAAATGCAACGTGTGCTTAAAGTGGGTGGTCGCTTATTAGTACTTGAATTTTCAAAAGTATGGGAACCGTTAAGTAAAGCTTATGATGCTTATTCATTTAAATTTTTACCTTCTATGGGTAAATTAATTGCCAATGATGCTGACAGTTACGAATACCTAGCAGAATCTATTCGCATGCATCCAGACCAAGAAACACTCAAGCAAATGATGAGTGATGCTGGCTTAAGCAAAGTCGATTACTACAACCTCAGCGCGGGCGTCGTAGCTCTACATAAAGGTTACAAGCTGTAAGCACACCTTATGTTTAAATCCTTCACCGCTGAATTTTTACAACACATCACCAAGCAAAACAACTGGTCACGCCAGCACTTGCTTGCTTATGCTGGAAAAGTTGTGCAATTTAATATTGCATTGATCAAGACTAAGTTACTAATTTTAGAAGATGGTAGCCTAGGCGTTGCACCAAGTAATGCTGAAGCAGACGCCATCATCCATATTCCACCTAGCCTCGCTTTACGCCTCATGGCAAAAGATGAAGCTGCCAAGATGATAATCAAAGTAGAAGGTGATACCCACTTAGCCACTGATCTTGGCAAAGTGTTGCAGCACATACGCTGGGATGTTGAGGAGGATTTAAGTAAAGTCATCGGAGACATCCCTGCTAATAAAATAGCATCCATTAGCAAAACAGCCGCCTCTAGCGCGAAAAAACAGGTGATTAATGTTGTCGAAATGTTGTCTGAATACTGGCAAGAAGAAAAGCCAGTATTGGCAAAAAAATGGCAAGTTGAACAGTTCAATACTGACGTAGATGCACTACGCAGTGATTTTGCCCGCTTAGAAAAAAGACTAGCAAAGCTAAAGCAACATATTCAAGAAAGCACAGTAAGCTAACATGCATTACCTTCGTTTAATTTATATTATTTGGGTTGCGCTTTGGTTTCGTCTGGACGACTTCATCAGCCAAGAAACTAGGTTTCAACCACTGCAATCGTTAATTAAACTCTGTTTTTTTTGGCGTAGTAAAAAACAAGCACGTGGCGTTCGCTTGCGATTAGCCTTAGAAAAGCTGGGGCCTATCTTCGTTAAATTTGGTCAAGTACTCTCTACGCGTCGAGACTTACTCCCTGAGGATGTCGCTAATGAGCTCACCATACTACAAGATCAAGTGCCGCCTGTAGCTTATGTTGAAATCGAACAAACAATTACCGCCGCGTTTGGTCAGCCGCTGAATAAAATATACAAACAATTTAATACTGAATGTGTTGCCAGTGCATCCGTGGCACAAGTGCATTTTGCAACCTTAGTTAGTGGTGAGGAGGTTGCTGTAAAAGTATTACGGCCTCATATTGAAAAAGTCATCTCACAAGATATCTCAATACTTAAGTCATTAGCATGGCTGGTACAAATGCTTTCAAAAGAAGCAAAGCGTCTAAAACCACTAGAGATTGTCGAAGAGTTTGCAAGGCACACCAAGCATGAGCTTGATTTAACCTTAGAGGCGGCTAACTGTAGCCAGCTAAAACGTAACTTTAGCGGCCGCCATGGCGAAAAACAACTATTAATCCCAGATGTACATTGGGACTATTGTCGAAAGTCCGTTATGACAATGGAACGCATGCACGGCACATCGATTCGTGACACGAAAGTATTGACGAAAAATGGCCTCGACCTTTCACAACTGGCGCATGATGGCGTTGAAATATTTTTCACCCAAGTCTTCCGTGATGGTTTTTTTCATGCGGACATGCACCCTGGCAATATTCAAGTAACAGATGATGGCCGTTATATCGCTTTAGATTTTGGCATCATGGGAAATCTTAATGATGAAGATAAATATTACCTTGCCCGTAATTTTCTAGCCTTCTTTAACCGGGATTATCGTGATGTAGCACAAGCGCATATTGATTCAGGCTGGGTGCCAAAAGACACGAATAGAGAAGAGTTAGAAATTGCTATTCGTGCGGTTTGCGAACCAATTTTCAATAAACCCTTAAGTGACATCTCATTTGGGCGAACCTTATTAAGCCTATTTCAAATGTCACGTCGGTTTGGTGTCATCATACAACCACAGCTAATTATGCTGCAAAAAACACTATTAAATATTGAAGGTTTAGGCAGAGGCTTAGATTCAAATATTGATTTATGGCAAACAGCACGTCCATTCTTAAAACGCTGGATGAGCGAGCAGTTGGGCTTACGTAAAATGGTTAAAACCCTCAAAAATGAACTGCCATTTATATTAAAAACAGCGCCAGAAATGCCACGTTTAATTCATCGTTGGCTCAACCAACAGACCGACCCTGAACAAGAAGCGCCGCTAAACAGTGATATAAACAAACTCATTATTGTGCAACAACAGCAAGTAAAATGGCAAAAGCGCCTTACTATCAGTCTAACTCTGGTTGCCATCCTGCAAGTCGCTTTTGTCGCAGCAACCATGCTCAGCTAAACAGTAGTTACTTTTGGCAATGTTGGCAGAAGAAGGTGGATCGCTGACCTAAGCGAATATTCTTAATCAGATTGCTACATACCTTACATGGTTGATCAGCTCGGCCATAAACAAAATAAGATTGCTGAAAGTAACCTGGCTTACCATTCACTGCGGCAAAATCTCGCAAACTACTCCCACCAGCTTTCAGCGCGGCTGCTAGCGTTGTCTTTATTTCAGCCTCTAGCCGTTCACACTGTTTTAGACTCAATTGATTAGCGGGTAACTGTGGGTTGATTCGCGATCGGAAGAGTGATTCATTGGCATAGATATTACCAACACCAACCACAAGCTTTGCATCCATGATAGTGACTTTAATGGCAGCTTTACGCTTACGTATCTGTTCATACAGATACTGACCATTAAAAGCATCACTGAGCGGCTCTGGGCCTAATGAACTGAGTAACACATGTGTTTCAGGTGACTCGCCTGCCCACAACACTGCACCAAAGCGTCTTGGGTCATTGAGACGTAGTACTTGGTGGTTTTGGAATTGAATATCAAAGTGATCATGCTTTTCTGGCGGGTAATTTCTATCGAGCAAACTGATATGGCCAGACATACCCAAATGAATAAGCAGCGTACCATTTTCAAACTCAGCTAGGATGTATTTTGCCCGCCGTTTTAGGCTCAATAAAGATTGATTGGCTAAGGTCGTTGGTAAGTGATTAGGAATCGGCCAACGCATCGATGGGTTGCGTATCACAACCCGGCTTACCGTTTGGTTAATCAGCGGCAACAAGCCCTGTCGTGTTATTTCAACCTCAGGCAATTCCGGCATCTCAATACCGTTATTTGATATTAAGTGGAGGGTTCAACATGGTAAAGCCCACATCATTATTAAAATGGTAAATAAGACCTTCGTCGGGCCTTGCTAACAACAACTCTGGCGATTCCTGCATCTTATCAAACTGAATGGTTTTTCCATTACTGAGCTTCAGCTTAAGTGACGGGTAAGTCGTATGACGATCTGGTGTGTAAGTATCAATAGACTTGGCAGGGCTTTGTTTCCAACTAAACTCTAACCACTCATTCAAATCATTTTGCGTCGGCTTTGCTTCAGCAATACTTGCCTTCCACTCGCCGTCATTAATGTCCACATTCAAACCAGACTCTTCCCACTGCTCTAAATGTGAGAAATCAAAACCAGCCACTTGTTTAGCCTCGCTAGGCGCAAGAATGTTCTTATCAACCATCTCGATAGGCTGCGTGCTAGCTGCTTCAGAGTAGCCTGCACTTAACAAGTAAACACTATCTTTATAACTCAAATATTGTTCGTCCGTTACCGTGTTATATGTACCATATAAAAACTGTTCTGGACCAGTTTCATTAGTAATAGTTAACCGTACTAATGGGTTATCTAACCCATATTTAGCTAAGTCTGTTGCTGGAAACTTGTTTTCGCTTTTTGCCGCAACCACCGACAAAATCCGTTGTACCGAGATTTGATCTGCACGTTGTTTATATGGTGCTTTCATGTGCCAGTAACCATCTATTTTTTCAAAAATGGTTGGCGCCTTGGCTGGAAAATCAACCTTAACTGTCTTAATACCAGCCAGCTTCAATTGAGAAACTTCATACTTCGCGACATCTTCTAGCTCAGCTGTTGGGCGTAAATATAAAAAAGAAACCAAGCCAGCCACAACAGCCAGCATGATTAAATTCAGTATCCATCTTTTTTTCATGATTTATTTTCTTTATTCAGAATAAGCGGCTATTAAGCTTTTCTGCGTCTCCACCAGAACCAGAATCCAGCAATAACGAAGCCGAGGGGAATAATAAACTGGAAGCCATGAAACACTGTCCAAGCAACCATGCGTGCAGCATCGGTACTTGGTATTGCCATGTTGGCATCTTTCAATGGCATTGGCTGTATCGTAATCAACTCATCATCACCAGCTAACCAGTTAACAATATTAATTCCAAAGTCTAGATTGCCGCCATTAGTCACAAAGGTATTCGATAAAAAGTTAGCATTACCCACTACGACAATACGCTGACCTTTTTTACCATAGGTGCGCTCTAAAGTGACTGCTACATTGATTGGGCCACGTTTGTCCGTCTCGGTATCAAAAGTGACTTTCTTGTTTTTTACGCCAGATTCTATTTTCTCAGACTCTAACCAACCGTTTGGTGCAACATCGACCAAACGGCCGACTTTCCAGCCAAAGTCATACGATGCTTTTGCGTCCACTTCATGCGCTTCAGGGAATAATGTACGTAGTTGAAAATTACGTGTAATCGCATGATCACCATAGACACTATTAAAAGCGATTTTCGCATCGGCACCATATTGCTGTGCAGACATATCTACTGCAATACCAGGAGAGACTTTAATGCCTAAATATTCAGCGACTTCATCTAAGCCATGTAAGTTGTCATCATCCAATAACCACAACACATTACCGCCAGATTGAATATAAGCTTTAATTTTTTTCGCTTCAATTTCAGCTACGTCAACTTGCGGACTTGCAATCACTAGCATTGCGCCGTTACTTGGCACATCTTGTGCAATCGTTAGGTCAGGGTTGGCGAACTTAAAGCCTTTGGATTCCAGCTGTTTACCGAACTCGCCAATATCGTGATTTTTAATACCTTGTAAATGACGCTCACCATGCCCATCAAGGAACATCACTGGCTTGGTATTGGAACGTGACAAACGCACTAGCAAGTTCGTCATGTCTTGCTCTACGATCGGCGGGAAGATATGTTCAGTCCGTTTGTTATATTCAACAACCACTTCACCATCTTGTTTAATATTTGCCTCTTGTGCGAGCTTAGGCTCTTCTGTTGGATTGATAAACGTTAACCGAATATCTTGTTTTGCCCGTTGATAACGGGCAATAAAATCCAACATTCCTTTACGGAAGGTATCACCACGGCTTGGATCATCATTGGTGGCAAATACAGTTATATTCACTGGGTCCCTCATTTGCTCAAGGACCTCTACACTACCTTGCGTCAATAGATTGCGGCTCGCTTGCGTAATATCTTTAGCATAGCGATATTGATGGGCTAGATAGCCTAAAATCACCACTAAGATTAAAAACAAAATAACAAAAAACCAACTTTGCGCCAATGTTTGGAGCTTTATATTGCGACTCATTTTCATACTGGAACCTGACTAGCCTCTTAAACGGTCTGCGTCTAGACGACGAATCGTTAAAATTAAAAAAGTAAGAATAAACAAAAGGAAATAAACAATATCTGCGGTATCAATTAAGCCACCAGCAAATGATTGGAAATGCTTCATAAAGGAAAGCTGCGCCATGGTGCTGCTTGGATCACCCGCAAAAAATCGATCTAGGATCATCAATACAAACAAGGAAATAAAACTAAAGATAGCCGCCACAACTGGTTGCGCCGTTAAACTCGAAAAGTACAAACCCAATGCTGAGAAACTGGCTAGTAATAAAAACAAACCAATTGAATTAGCGATGATGTAACCAAAATCAATATCCGACCAAAGGTTAAGTGTAGAAAGCATCAGCGCAATATAAATGATCAAGATGCTTAAAAATACCACTAGGCCAACAAATTTACCCACTACAATCTCAATAATAGAGAGTGGCGCACTAAATAAAAATGGCAACGTTTGATTACGACGCTCCTCTGAAATAAGTCGCATCGACAATAATGGCACTGCGAATAGCATAATAAAAGAAGCTAAACCATACACGCCTTGACCGACAAACTGCGTTACTCCAACGCGTTCGGCGGGTCGAATAGCACCTGACATCACCTCAAAATAATTATTCACGCCATTTAAATAATAGGTACCAAAAGCAAACATCAACAAAGCTAAAATAACCCAACCCATTGGTGATGCAAACATGCTCTTTAGTTCTTTTCTTGCAATACTGACAATCATACTAAACCTCTCTACGACTGCGCCTTAAGCGGCAGTCGACTCCTCTGATGCTTCGGCAGTCTCTTGAGCGCCATCTTGGTAAGTCAACTGAATAAACACATCTTCCAAGCTTGTTTGATCTGGTGCGATTTGATACAAACCCCAACCATTTTTAACAGCCGCTTTCACAATCGCTTCCTGTGGCTCTGCACCCTCTTCTACACGAATGCGAACCATGTTGTTATCAGTCAACTCAGCATGTGAAACGCCTTTAATTTTAGCTACATCAGCCAGCTCAGGTGTTTTATTAAAGCCGACTAACAGCTTATTACCCATACGTTGACGCTTAAGCACTTCAATACCACCGTTAAACACCATTTTGCCTTGGTCAATAATTTGCACATGATCACAAACCATTTCTACCTCAGGCAAAATATGGGTAGAGACAATCACACTGTGCTCTTTACCAATTTCTTTAATCAAGCTACGGATGTCGCGAATTTGAACAGGATCTAATCCGACTGTTGGTTCGTCAAGAATCACAACCATTGGGTTATGAATAATCGCTTGTGCAATACCTACACGCTGTTGATATCCATTCGATAGATTTTCAATCAAGCGCTTACTCATATGGCCTAAGCCACAGCGCTCTTTTGCAACTTCTACCGCTTTTTTAATCTGCCTACCTGGGACATTGTGCAAACGCGCTGCAATGGTCAAATACTCATCAACGGTAAACTCTTTGTAGAGCGGACGCATTTCAGGCAAGTACCCAATCAGCTTTTTCGCCTCTTTCGGGTTTTCAATCATATCCACACCACAAATTTTGACACTGCCAAGACTAGGTGCCAAATTACCAGTGAGCATTTTCATGGTGGTTGATTTACCCGCACCATTAGGCCCTAAAAAGCCTAACACTTGCCCTTTTTTGAGGTTAAAACTCACATCACTCACTGCTGCTCGGCCGCCATATAGGCGCGTCAACTCAATTGCTTCTACTGTAAAATCACTCATAAAATCTCATTTATTACACTCTTGTAATGACTTATGCTATGAAACTAAACCGCTGGATAAGTTTCATGCAAAAAGTTATAGTACGATTAATGGATGCCTAATGTAAGGTCAATTACTCACAACCTTTAATTATGGATGAACTTGTACAAACTGTCACGGACTAAACAAGACTTTAGTTCAATGTGCTGGATATTAACAAAATGACGAAAATGATAAAACTAATTGTAGTACTTTACTTAAGCGCGATGAGCATCAACAACGCTATAGCGCAAAGCAGCGTCAAACCATCAATCACAGAAGCTAATGCAGAGTTTGTATATAAGTATCTTCTGGGAGAAATTGCGGGCCAACGTGGCGACTTATCATTAGCTAGCCAGCTATTCTTAGACTTAGCAAAAAAGACACGTGACCCTCGCCTTGCCGAGCGTGCTGCAAAAACAGCCGCCTATGGTCGCCAACAACGGCTGGCGTTAGATGCTGCCACTTTATGGGCTGAACTTGACCCTAGCTCATTGGAGGCGCAACAGGCCACTAGCCAAATGATGATTTCTACTGGTGACATACAAAGTGCAGTGCCTCATATAAAAGAATTATTAAGTAAAGAAGAATCGCGCGCTGCTACCTTTTTATACCTCAATGATTTATTAAGAAACCAAAAAGACAAAAAAGCAGTATTAACAACCATTAAAGAACTGGCTCAGCCTTACCCAGCATCAGCTGAAGCGCACTTTGCTGTTGCAGAAGCTGCCTGGTTTGCACAGGATATGGATGCCGCTGAAAGCGCTATTAAGCAAGCCAGTCAATTACGCCCAGACTGGGAAGTCAGTGCGCAAATGCAAGGTCAGATTTTAGCTAAAAAATTCCCTGAGAAGGCTGTCGACTTTTATAAAAGCTTTTTAAATAAAAACCCAACAGCGAACAATTTACGCATCGATTACGCCAAGTTGCTCGTTCGTTTGAAACGTTATGAAGAAGCAAAACCCGAGTTCATCAAGCTCACTGAGTTCGAAAAGGACAACCCTGATACGAATGCTGTCGTTGGCTTACTCTCACTGGAAGCGAACGAATTGGATATGGCGGAGCAGTATCTCCAACAATCGATGCGTAACGGTTTTAAAGATCCAGAGAAAATTTATATGTATCTCGGCATTACTGCTGATCGTAAGGAAAACAAATCGAAAGCTTTAGAATGGTATGGCAAGATTGACAAAAGTAATCAACACTATTTAGAAGCGCAACTAGCAACAGCCAGCATCATCGCACAGACAAAAAACACAGATGCGGCTATCAGCATGCTCGACAATTTGGCCGAACTCACTGCGGTACAAGAAATCGTTGTTGCGCAAGCGCAAGCCAGCCTATTAGTACAAGATAAGCGCCATCAGGAAGCTTTTGAGTTAATCAAAAAAACCATTAACACCATTCCCAATACACCGCAGCTCATTTATGACTACGCAATGGCTGCAGAGCGTATTGGCAAACTAGATTTAATGGAAAATGAGCTAAGAAAAGTGATTCAATTACAGCCTGATTTCTCAGCCGCTTACAACGCTTTAGGTTACTCCTTTGCAGACCGCAACATCAACTTAAAAGAAGCCAAAACACTCATAGAAACAGCACAAAAATTATCGCCAAGCGACCACTATATTTTAGACAGCTTAGGTTGGGTTGAGTATAGACTCGGTAATTACGCCGTAGCTGTAGAACACTTACGCAAGGCTTACAGCGTCCAAGAGGACCCTGAAATATCAGCGCATTTAGGTGAGGTTTTATGGAAGCAAGGCTTGCAAGAGGAAGCCAAGAACATTTGGGGGAAAGCACTAAAAGCATTCCCGGAAAACAGCACCCTCGTAAGCACTTATAAAAAATTCAACTCTTAAATCGTCACTTAACTATGCCTACTTCTGCCAGCCGCACACCGCTCTTGTGGCTTGCTCTAACACTTTCTTTTACTTTAAATGGTTGCGCTCTGTTTAATCAGAAACCACAAGCAGATACGTCAATCGAGTCATCCATATTACATGGCCGCCATATGGTGTTAGTCAATAATATCCAGCAGTTTTCAATAAAAGGTCGCTTAGGAGTGATGACGAACCCTAAAGGATTCTCCGGTAGAGTTGCTTGGCAGCATACGTCAGAAAATGATCATATTGATATATTTTCACCCTTAGGTGGCAAAGTCGCTTATATAACAAAAACATCTCAAGATGTGGCATTAACAAACAACAAAGGTGAGCAAGTGTCAGCAGAGGATGCTGAAACACTCACCGAGAAAACATTAGGCTTCAGATTACCATTAAGTGGTTTGAGTCATTGGGTCTTAGGCAAGCCAAGCAATACAGGCTTAGTCAACTATGTCACTTGGGATCAAAATGGCAGAATTAACAGAATGCAACAAAACGGTTGGGATATCACCTACAAAGACTATAGTATGCAGGAAGGTTACTTCTTACCAAAAAAAGTAACCTTAAGAACAGACACACTGATTATCAAATTGATTACTGAAAAGTGGTCTGACATCAAAACGCGATAGGCTTTAAACCCCAAGGCATGTCAGACTTTCAAACGTTTCTAGCCCCTGCAAAAGTGAATGTTTTTTTACACATCACAGGGCAGCGTGCAGATGGCTACCATACCTTACAGAGTGTATTTCAACTGCTAGATTTTTGCGACACCATTGCATTAAAACCAACAAGCACGGATAAAATAAACCGCATCACGCAAATTGTGGCTGTCCCTGAACGTGAAGACTTATGCGTGCGTGCGGCACAAGCCTTACAACAAGCCACGGGTTGTACACAAGGTGTAGACATTCGAATAGAAAAGCGCATTCCAATGGGCGGCGGGCTGGGTGGTGGAAGCTCTGATGCAGCGACTGTATTATTAGCATTAAATCACTTATGGGCATTGAATTTAGGTCGCAAAGCGCTGATTAAAATTGGTTTTACCCTAGGTGCAGATGTGCCCTTTTTCATCTTTGGCCAAAATGCATGGGCCGAAGGAATTGGTGAAATTTTGACGCCGCTGTCATTACCGTCACAATACTATGTCGTTTTAACCCCAGAAATACATGTATCAACTGTTGAAATATTTACACATTCGCGATTGACAAAAGACACGAAACCATTGAAAATAGCGGACTTTTCAAACAGTGCATATTCTAACCAGTTTAGAAATGACCTTGAAAAGATAGTTTGTGAAGAATTTACAGCAGTAGCATCTGCCCTCGAATGGCTTAATCAGTATGGTCAGGCACGTATGAGTGGATCGGGTGCATCTGTTTTTGTAACAGTTAATTCACTAGCAAAGGCAAATGCTATTTTTGCACAAAAGCCAGCTAACATACGCGGTTTTGTTGCAAAAGGGTTAAATAAGCATCCTTTGTATGCATTAGCGAATTAAAGTTCAGCACAGTTAACAGTTTATTGGGGAGTCGCCAAGTTGGTTAAGGCACATGGTTTTGATCCATGCATGCGAAGGTTCGAATCCTTCCTCCCCAACCAAGTTTCAACAGCTAAAAGCGTGTAGATTAATTGATTTACACGCTTTTCTAATTTTAAAAGGATACATGTGTCAACGACTAGCAACATGATGGTATTCACAGGCAATGCCAATCCTGCATTAGCAGAAGAAGTGACTAGTAACCTTGGTATCCCTTTAGGCAGAGCCGACGTTGGCCGTTTTTCGGATGGTGAAATTAGCCTAGAAATTCTTGAAAATGTACGTGGTCGTGATGTATTTGTATTGCAATCTACTTGCCACCCAACCAATGAAAGTCTAATGGAAGTCATGGTCATGGTCGATGCGCTACGTCGATCTTCTGCAGGTCGTATTACGGCTGCTATCCCTTACTTCGGTTATTCAAGACAAGACCGTCGCCCACGTTCAGCACGTGTGGCAATTACGGCAAAAGTAGTGGCTAACATGTTGACTAGTGTAGGCGTTAACCGCTTACTAACGATGGATTTACATGCGGATCAAATCCAAGGTTTCTTTGACATTCCAGTTGATAATATTTACGGTACGCCGTTATTGCTCGATGATGTTAAAGCACAAAAATACGACAACTTAATCATCGTATCACCGGATGTCGGTGGTGTAGTGCGAGCCCGTGCAGCGGCCAAATACATTGGTGCTGACTTAGTCATCATTGATAAACGTCGCCCTAAAGCAAACGTGGCCAAGGTGATGAATATTATCGGTGAAGTATCTGGCTTTACTTGTGTGCTGATGGATGACATGGTTGATACGGCCAATACGCTCTGCGAAGCCGCTGCCGCTTTAAAAGAAAAAGGCGCTGTTAAAGTAGTTGCCTATGCAACACACCCAATTTTATCGGGTAATGCAGTAGAACGTATTGAAGCATCTGAATTAGACGAACTAGTGGTGACCAATACCATCCCTCTAAGAGATGATGCAAAAGCAAGTAAAAAAATTCGCCAACTAAGCGCTGGTGCTTTGTTAGCAGAAACGATTAAACGGGTTAGCCAGGAAGAGTCAGTCTCTTCCCTATTCCAAGAATAGATTTTTCCCTGTTATCTGGTCGCGGATAGCAGATTTTTATGTAGTACATTTAGGAGTAATACAATGAGTATTGAAATTAAAGCAACCAAACGTGACGTAAAAGGTACGAGTGCGAGCCGCCGCCTACGTCGCGCTGGCGTTGTGCCGGGTGTCGTTTATGGTGGTAGCAATCCAGCGCAACCACTAGAGCTTGATCACAAAGCATTATTTATGGAGTTTCGTCATGAAGCTTTTCACGCATCTATCTTAAGCCTAGAAGTTGATGGCAAAAAAGAGGATGTGTTATTACGTGATTACCAACTACATCCAGTGCGCAACACAATTCAACACGTTGACTTTCAACGCGTTTCTGCAACTGAGAAAATTCACGTTAAAGTGCCTTTCCACTTTGTTAATGCTGAAACATGTCCGGGCGTTAAAACTGGCGGCGGTATTGTTGGTCATATCTTAAATGAATCTGAAGTAAGCTGCTTGGCGAAAAACTTGCCAGAGTTTATTGAAGTCGACTTAAGTGCGTTAGAAATCGGTGAATCAATTCACTTATCTGAAATCATAATGCCTGAAGGCGTTGAGTTTACACAATTGGCACATGGCGCTGACCCTGCAGTAAGCTCAATCAACCTACCACGTGCTGCCGTTGCTGAAACAGCTATGGAAGCACCAACAACAAAAGTAGTGGGCGAAGCACCTGCTGAAGATGGTGGTGCACCAGAAGCTGACGCTGAGTAAGTAAAACAGTAGTAAAATAACGCGTATCCTTAAACGGGGTGCGCGTTTTTTTATGCCTATAAGGCAACCAATAGCAAATCAACACTATGAAATTAACATCATGAAACCAGCAATTAAATTATTTGTAGGCTTAGGCAACCCTGGTGATAAATATATGGCTACAAGGCATAATGCCGGATTTTGGTGGGTGGATTTAATAGCAGCACAAATAGGTAGTAGCTTGAGCATAGACGCCAAAATGTTTGGTACCGTCGCAAAGTGCAACGAAAACACATGGTTGCTTAAACCAACGACCTTTATGAATGGTAGCGGGAAATCCGTTGCAGCACTGGCTAACTATTACAAAATAAAACCTGAAGAAATATTAGTCGTTCACGATGAACTAGATTTACCAGCAGGACAAAGCAAACTAAAATTTGGTGGTAGCCATGGCGGTCATAATGGCTTACGTGACATTCACTCTGCACTAGGAACACCAAACTATTGGCGCTTACGCATCGGCATTAGTCATCCGGGCAATAAAAACGAAGTCGTTAATTATGTGCTGAAAGCACCTAGCAAAGGTGAACAAAAAGCCATCGATGACAGTGTTGATGGTAGTAGCAAAGTATTTGATTACTTGTTAGCGGGTGATTTTGATCACGCCATGTTAAAGCTGCATACCAAACCTCAGCCTTAATGGTTATTTAACAGATGCCTTTTTAACAGAAGGCTTTTTAACATAGCTTTCAAACTGTGCGGGTGGTAATGATTTGGAAAAGTAATAGCCTTGTCCATAATCACAGCCAGCATTTAACAGAAATATCTTTCTGCGCTTTCGTTTCCATTCCCTCTGCAATCTCCGCCATTCCCAAATGATGTGCCATGTCAATAATGGCATGACATAACTCCATAAATAAGAACTAAGCGCTTATTCCCATTAAGTTCCTTTTTGTAAATTCAATAAAAGGTTAAAATAGCGCGTTAATTTAAATCAAAACAGTCGCTCAAAAAGCGTATTACCAAAGGCAAAATTCATATGCAGTGTGGAATCGTTGGCTTACCAAACGTAGGCAAATCAACCTTATTTAACGCCATTACCAAAGCAGGCATTGCGGCAGAAAACTATCCTTTCTGTACTATTGAGCCAAATACTGGCATCGTAGAAGTCCCTGACACCCGCATGCAAGCACTTATTGATATTGTCAAACCGGAAAATGTACAACCAGCAACTGTTGAATTTGTCGATATTGCAGGTTTAGTGGCTGGCGCATCAAAAGGTGAAGGCTTAGGCAATAAATTTTTAGCTAACATTCGCGAAACTGATGCCATTGCGCATGTCGTGCGCTGCTTTGATGATGGCAATGTCATCCATGTTTCAGGCAAGGTTGACCCCCTTTCAGACATTGAAGTCATCAATACTGAGTTAGCGCTAGCCGATATGGAAACGGTTAGTAAAACGCTTCAGCGCGAAAGTAAAAAATCTAAGTCTGGTGATAAAGATGCCATTGCGCTCACCAAACTATGCGAAAAAGTACAAGTCCATCTCGACACTGGCGCACCTGTGCGTACGCTGGATTTAGATGAAGATGAAACGCAACTACTGAAACCACTTTGCCTAATTACTGTTAAACCAGTGATGTACTTAGCCAATGTGGACGAAGCTGGCTTTGAAAAAAACCCATACTTAGACAAAGTCGTTGCACTAGGTAAAGAAGAAAATGCACCGGTTGTTTGTATCTGTGCAAAAGTCGAAGGTGAAATTTCAGAGCTAGATGAAGAAGATAAAATCCTCTTCCTAGAAGAGCTAGGGCAAGAAGAGCCGGGCTTAAACCGTGTGATTCGCGCTACTTACAGCCTATTAGGCTTACAAACCTACTTTACCGCTGGCGTAAAAGAAGTTCGTGCATGGACGATTAAAAAAGGCTTCACAGCCCCACAAGCAGCTGGTGTTATTCACACTGACTTCGAACGCGGATTTATTCGTGCAGAGATTACAGCCTATGATGACTTTGTGGCTAATAAAGGCCATAAAGGTTCGCAAGAGGCTGGGAAAATGCGTTTAGAGGGTAAGGAATATGTGATGGCTGATGGCGATGTGACCCTATTCCGCTTCAACGTTTAAATACACTGATAACAATCGCAAACTCCGTCGTTAAATCCGCTTGCCGAGCAAGTGCACTGTCTGTGCAGATTTGTCCAGGATTTTGTGATTCTTAGCCGCGTTTAAAAACATCGTAATCACACCACAATTTCTTTGACAATTCGACTCGAAAACACTAGAATTGCGGGCTTGCTGAAATCGAACAGTTTTTAAAGCTGGTTTAAAGTACTAAAGAATTTAAAAGGTTTATCTGGTGATGTAGCTCAGTTGGTTAGAGCACAGCATTCATAATGCTGGGGTCGAGGGTTCAAGTCCCTCCTTCACCACCAATACAAACAAGGGCTTATGAGTTTAATCACTCGTAAGCCCTTTGTTTATCCTTAGTATGTAGGGGTTATGTAGGCTTTTAACCTTCTAAGAAAAAATTACCATAAATTGAAAGTCCTAAAAATAGACAATAATGTCAATCAGTTAAATTGGCGGCGTGACAATATATCGTTTTCGCCCCTACTCCGCATTCAGAAAATAATTTGAATGGCAACTTTGGGGACAAAGCAGACATTTAAAGTCAGTGTGATGTGTCTACTTTTTTAAGGCAAGTCCATCGCCCCACTTGAGTGATGGGTTAGGCATTGCTTGATTCTCGAGCTATTTTAGCAATTCGCCAATGTATAAATAGAACAGTACTTGCTGCCAAAATATATAAAAACTTACATAGATGCAAGGCTTTTTCACTTTCATCAGTTATTACCATATGTAAGCAAATAGTTTCATTATTGCTTCATATAGAAATGCGTCATGAATCTATGGTGCTTAACTGGTCACGCAAAAACTGATATGCCTCTATCGCACGCAAGCGCGACAACTTAATATCAACAATTGGATTAGGGTAGTCTGTGCCAAGTTTTACTTTTGCTTTATTTAAGACTTCTTCCGGTGCATCCCATGGGTTGAAGAGATACTTATTGGGCATTGCCTTTAGCTCAGGCACAAAACGTTTTGTATATTCGCCATCAGCGTCGAACTTTTGGCCCTGAGTTGTCGGATTAAATACACGAAAGTAAGGCGCAGCATCAGCTCCGCAACCAGCGACCCATTGCCAGCTAGCGCTATTATTTGCCAAGTCAGCATCTAACAGACAGTCCCAAAACCACCTTTCACCATGGTGCCAATGCAAAAGCAGGTTTTTTACCAAAAATGAACCAACAACCATTCTCACTCGATTATGCATATAGCCCGTTTGCCAAAGCTCGCGCATACCAGCATCAACCAATGGATATCCAGTTTTTCCTTCTTGCCAGCGGCGTAAACTCTCCTCATTTTCTACCCACGGGAAGCTATCAAAGTTAGTCTGTAAGTTGTCAGTAGGTAACGCTGGGAAGTGATATAGCAGATTATAAGAAAACTCTCTCCAAGCTAACTCTCTAAGAAAATGTTCTTGATCATCACTACTTTCTAGGAATTTTGACGCGTACCACACTTGATTGGGCGACACCTCGCCAAAGTGTAAATGTGGTGATAATCGCGATACGCTTTTTAAGGCCGGGTAGTCTCGCCCTTGTTTATAGTTGGTCAGTTCACCTTCTAGAAAAGCACTTAATCTCTCTCGTGCACCAACTTCACCGACTTTCCAGAGAGGTATGAATTTGTCATGCCAATTTATTGTTGGTTTGAGCCCCAGTTCGCTTATCGATAATTTATCAGACTTACAATCATACAAATCAAGTTTAGCGGGAGCAGCTATTGGTTCTCGTGGTGGAACAGAATATAAATATCTCTTTTTATAAAAAGGGGTAAATACCTTATAGGGCGTATCGTCTTGCTTGAGCGTCTGCCAAGGCTCCCAAAGTAGTGATCCATTAAAACTATGAATTTCAATGTTGCGATTTTCTAGCTCTTTTTTTATCTGCGTGTCTCGAGCAATCCTCCAAGGCTCATAGCATCTGTTCCAATAAACGGCGGTTACGTTATGTTTGTCGACTAAATCACTGAGGATAATTTTAGGGTCACCGCTAAAAACAGATAATTTACCATTAAGTGACTTATTGAGTTCGCTAAGCGAGTTATGTAACCACCAACGGCTTGCTGCACCAAGATGTTGGTCGCCAGAATTTTTCTCATCGTAAATGTAAATTGGAAGAAGAAATCCATTTTTTGCAGCCTCAGATAAAGCTGGGTTATCGGTAAGCCGCAAATCTTGACGAAACCAATGAATGACGATGCTTTTGTTCAAAAATAACCTTTTATTTATTTGCTCTGTGATATCCACATCAC
>Ga0209710_1000813_pt1 | contig 26308 bp, 27 predicted proteins | sample ArcticOcean_MG_C_5_FD_187436 | JGI IMG/M metagenome (GOLD analysis project Ga0209710, IMG submission 187436) | Marine microbial communities from western Arctic Ocean - ArcticOcean_MG_CB4_138 (SPAdes) (version 2) | ecosystem: Environmental > Aquatic > Marine > Oceanic | place: Arctic Ocean...
TTTACAAAAAAAAATAGATGCCTGGCACATTACAAATAGAGGTAATGAAATCAATTTAGAAGAATATAAAAAATTTTTAAAAGAAATTAATTATCTAAAGGAAGTAGGTCCTGATTTTAAAATCAAAACTAGCAATCTTGATGAAGAAATAACTAGTATTGCAGGTCCACAATTAGTAGTTCCAATCATGAATGAACGGTACGCATTAAATGCTGCTAACGCAAGATGGATGAGTTTATATGATAGTTTATATGGTACCGATGTAATTGAACAATCTGAAGATAGTACCTCTCAGAGGTATGATCCTTTAAGAGGAGAAATGGTCATAAAATATGGAAGAGATTTTTTAGAAAAATATTTTTCTTTAGAGAATTTAGACTGGCATAATATTACAGGATTTAAAATTAATGACGGCTCTCTTGTTATATTAAAAGATGATGTTGAAACGTCACTAAAAAATAAAGATAAATTTATTGGTCATAGAGGAGAGGTTAATAATCCCTCTGCAATCATTCTCAAAAATAATAATCTTCATATAGAGATAATTGTAGATCCAAAAGCTTTTAGCGCACAAAATGATTCTGCAAAGATTAGTGATATTATTGTTGAAGCAGCAGTTTCAACTATTTGTGATAATGAAGATAGTGTTGCGGCGGTTGATGCTGATGATAAGATTTTTTGCTACCGCAATTGGCTTGGTTTAATGAGAGGCAATTTAAAATCAACATTTGAAAAAAATGGAAAGACTTATGAACGTAAATTAAATCCTGATAGAAGTTACATTTCTAAAGATGGTAAAGGATTAAAATTACATGGAAGAAGTCTACTACTAATAAGGAATGTTGGGCACCTTATGACTAACTCGGCAATCCTTTTAAAAGATAACTCCGAGATCCCAGAAGGAATTATGGATGCCTTTATAACTTCAGCAGCATGCCTTCATGATATAAATAAAAGAGGTAACTCAAGAAACGGCTCTATCTATATTGTTAAACCAAAAATGCATGGTCCTGATGAAACTTCATTTACAGATTTAATTTTTACTAAAGTTGAAGAAGTTTTAGGGTTAAAAAAAAATACTTGTAAAATTGGAATAATGGATGAAGAAAGAAGAACGTCTTCAAACTTAAAAGAGTGCATTAGAACACTTGAAAATAGAGTATTTTTTATCAATACTGGCTTTCTCGACAGAACTGGTGATGAAATGCATACCTCAATGGAAGCTGGCCCTATGATTAAAAAAGGTGACATGAAGTCCTCTAAGTGGATTGGCGCATATGAAAATAATAATGTTGATGTTGGTCTACAGTGCGGCCTTTCCGGTAAAGCACAAATTGGTAAAGGAATGTGGGCTATGCCTGATAAAATGAAGGATATGATGGACCAAAAAACTGGTCATTTAATAGCTGGAGCAAATTGTGCTTGGGTTCCTTCTCCTACTGCAGCTGCCCTTCATGCTTTACACTATCATGAGATAAATATTTTTGAAAAACAAAAAGAAATTCAAAAAAGAGAGCCTGCAAAACTTGATGATCTTTTAACAGTTCCAATCGCGGATAGACCAAACTGGTCAATGGAGGAAATTAATTCTGAAATTTCAAATTCTGCACAAACTCTTTTGGGATATGTTGTGAGATGGGTAGATCATGGAGTTGGCTGTTCAAAAGTGCCTGATATTAATAATATTGGCCTAATGGAAGATAGAGCCACTTTAAGAATCTCTTCTCAGCATATTGCTAATTGGGTACATCACGATATTTGTACAAAATCACAAGTTATGGAAATAATGAAAAAAATGGCAAAAATTGTTGATGACCAAAATAAAAATGATGGTGCATACACTCTCACTGGAAGAGGAAGCTACGAGATGATGTCTGAAAATTTTGATCAATCGATTGCTTTCAAAACCGCTTGTGATTTAATTTTTAAAGGTAAAGAACAACCCTCTGGTTATACAGAGCCTTTATTGCATTTAAATCGATTATTAAAGAAATCTAATCAGAATTAGTTTTAATTCCAGTTCTGTTTTTAAATGCTGAATATAAGGTTCCATCGTCTAGGTTCTCTATTTCACCACCAACTGGTAAGCCCTGTGCAAGTTTTGTAACTTTTGCATCAGTTTTTTTGAGGCTATCTTGAATGTAGTAAGCTGTAGTTTGACCCTCAACAGTTGCACTGGTTGCCAATATAACTTCTTCTATATTGTCTCTAACAACTCTTTCAACTAATGAATTAATTAAAAGATCTTCTTTTCTTTGACCAGGTGAAGAAATCGTTCCACCTAAAATATGAAAATACCCTTTAAAGATACTTGAGTTTTCAATTGACCATTGATCTGCAATATCCTCAACTACACATATTTTATTATATTTTGCATTAGTGTTTTCACAGTTATTACATCCCAGCGAATTTGACTTTAGGGTTCCACAAGACTGGCATCTAATAACATTTTTATAAACTTGAGCTAGGGTATTAGCCATTGGTTTAACAAGCTCATCTCTATTATTGATAAGTTTTAAAACAATTCTTTTTGCAGATTTCGGACCTAGACCTGGAAGTTTAGCAATTAATTTAATTAGCTCTTCTATTTCAGTGATATTTTGCATTTAATTAAAATGGCCATTTAAAACCTGGAATACCAAATCCATTTGCAGATTTTGAAAGCTCTTCAGAGGTTTTGGACTTGAGTTCAGATTTTGCATTATTGTGCGCTGCTACTATTAAATCTTCTATTATAACTTTGTCTTCTTTCAATACTTCGTTTGACAAATTTATTTTGATCATTTCATTTTCACCATTTAACGTTACTTTTACTGAGTTAGAGCCTGATATTCCTTCTACTTGGATATTTTTAATTTTCTCCTGACTCTCTTTCATTTTAGACTCTAGTTCTTTAGCTTTATCTAAAATTTTTGTGAAATCAGTCATTTTTATTATCTTTCTTATCTTCCGTTACATCAATAAGTTCTGCATCCGAAAATTTTTCTAAAATATTTTTATAGGTTGGGGAACTTTTAACACTTTCCATTAATTCCTTCTTTAGATTAACATCTTTTTCTTTTTTTGATGGCTCTCCTTTTGTTTTACTTAGGGTAATTATCCATCGATTATTAGTCCATTCATAAAGTTTTGAGGACAAATTTTTAATAAAATCTTTATCTAAATCCTCATTAAATGAAATTTCAATTCTTTGATTTTCAAAATTAACAAGATTAACATTTTTTTCCAATTCATATTTTAAGTTGATCTCTTTTTTTGAAGTGCAAATTTCTAGTAGTTCATCAAAGGAATTTATATAGTTGATCTGTGTTTCAATTGCTTTTTTTTCCTTTATCTTTATATCTTTTTCTTGAACAATATTCTTCATTTGGCCAATAGTTTCTACTTTATCTTTTATTCCAAATAAATCTTTATCTTCTTTATTTTGTGAAAGAGATTTTTGATTTATACTTTTGTTATTTGAAGTCGTATTTGTGAAGCTGGCATTGGAAGTATTCTTAATACTTTTTAAATGAATCAGTCTGATTAAAAACATTTCCATTGATAAATGTTGATTAGAAACTATATCAAGCTCCTCCAATGTTTTAATGGTAAACTGCCAAAATAATATCAAAGTTTCATTATTAATATTTTCTGAAATTTTTTTAATTCTATTAAACTCTTCATCATTTAATGAAAAATTTGTTCCATCAATATTTAAAGATTCTATATTTTTAAAATAATAAAGAAGTTCTAAAAAATCATTTATGAAAATCTTGGGTTCAACTCCTTGATTGTAAATCTCTCTATAAGTGTTTAGAACTTCCTCTTCTTTCCCCTCAAATACAAGCTGAAATAAATTAATTAATTGTGATTTATCAAAATACCCAAATATTTTTTGTGCAGCTGATAAGTCTAACTCTGTATCTTTATTAAGTGTGAGTAATGCTCTATCTAATAAAGATAAGGCATCTCTAACAGATCCCTCTGAAATTTTAACAATTAATCTGAGAGCATCGTCTGATGCATTTCCATTTTCTTTATCTTTTATTTTTTTTAAAAAACTAAATAATTCTAAAGATTTAATTCTAGATAAATCAAATCTTTGACAGCGAGATACCACTGTAATTGGAATTTTTTTAATCTCTGTGGTTGCAAAAATAAATTTTAAATATTCGGGTGGTTCTTCTAAAGTTTTTAATAATGCATTAAATGCTTGCTTGCTAAGCATATGAACTTCGTCAATTATAAATATCTTATATTTAGCAGTTGTTGGTCCATATCTTGAAAATTCAATTAGATCCCTAACATCGTCTACTCCTGTTTTACTTGCAGCATCCATTTCCAAAACATCAATATGGTTTGAATTTGTAATGGCTGCACAATTTTCACAAAAATTATCCTTACAAAGATTACCAGCTTCATTTGTGCAATTTAAAGATTTGGCAACTATTCTTGCTGTAGTGGTTTTTCCTATTCCTCTAATTCCTGTAAAAAGATACGCATTAGGTACCTTATTTGCTTTAATTGAATTTGAGATTGTTTCAGCAACAACATCTTGACCTATAAGATCGTCAAATGTTTGTGGTCTATATTTTAAAGCTAAAACTTTTGTATTTTTATTCATTTTTAAAAGGAGACTAGAACCTGAAAAACTGTCTCTACGACTGCTTCTGTTAAGATCTGGTCGGATTCAAGCAGCATTCACCTCTAGCCTCCAGAAAACTATTATAGCAGTAATGTTTTCCAATCTACAAGAAAAGTTTTGTATTTATTTTTCTCTAAATTTATCAGCTTCAAAAACACCTAGCACGTGAAAATCTTGGCAATGAAGTCCTAATTCTTCTAAAGATTTTTGAACTTTCGGATCCTCTATATGACCATCTAGATCGCATATAAAAAAATATGACTCGAATGAATTTTTCTCAGGGTAACTTTGTAGTTTTGTAAGGTTAACTCCATTTATAGCAAAACCTCCTAATGATTGATAAAGAGCGGCTGGTTTGCTTTTTAGCTTAAATAAAAAAGAAGTTATATATTTTTTATCAAGAAACTCTGGTTGTAAAACTTCTTTACCCATGATTAAGAACCTGGTTGCATTTTCACCTTCATCTTCAATATTGGTTGCCAGTATTTTTAAGTTATAAATTTTAGCACTTAATGACGATGCAATTGCGGCCTCACCCTTAATCTTATTTTTTGAAATTGCCTCAGCAGAACCAGCAGTATCAGCTCTAATATGTTCGACCAAATTATTTTTTTTAATAAACGTTGAACACTGTGATAATCCTTGAGCATGTGAAAAAACATTTTTTATATCACTTAAATTGCTATTTGGTTGGCCTAATAAATTGTGTTCTATTGTTTGAAAATATTCTGCATAAATATTTAGTCTGTATTTAAAAATTAAATATTCTATTCCTATATTGCCTGTAATTCTGTTTGATTCAGGTATAACTATTCTTGAGCCACTTTCTGAGGAAGCTTTCAAAAAACATTCATCAAAAGTCTTGCATGGTATAATTTCTGCACTAGGTTCAATTGCAAGTGCTGCTATATGGGAATATGCACCAAAACTTCCTTGAAAATAAATTTTACTCATTTCAAAGTTTATATTCCATAATTTTTTTTATAGCCAGGTAATCTTCTTCAGTATCAACTCCAATAGATGGAGATTTTGCTAATGCTACATTTATTTTTAATTTATTATCTAAAGCTCTCAATTGCTCTAGCTTATTTTTTACTTCGTTGTCTGTTTGATTTAAACAAACAAATTTTTCTAATATGTCTACCTTGTAAGAGTAAATTCCAATATGATGATAAATATTAATAAAATTTTTTGATAAATTTTCTCTTGTAAAATTTAATGCTGACGGAAAATTGTTTTTATCTAACTTGTTTTCTATAATAACCTTAACTACATTTTTGTCATCTAGTACCTTACTATCTTTGATCGTGGCTGCTAATGTGCCTATTTCAGAATTATTATTAATCATAGAGTTATTTAAATTAATAATGTCATTCTTGTTAATATTGGGTTCATCACCTTGCAAATTTAATATGTAATCAACATTCTTTATATTTAATTTTTTATAAGCTTCATAAATTCTATCTGTTCCTGTTTTATGATCGCTGCTTGTTAAAATTCCCTTTCCACCATTTTTCAAAACATCTTCAAGTATTTCTTTGTCCTCTGTTGCTACCACTACTTCACCGATGTCTGCCTCTTTGGCTCTTTTAAAAACATGTGATATAATAGACAAATTATTAATTTTAAGGAGTGGCTTGCCAGGTAATCTGGTGGCTGCTAATCGGGAAGGTATTAATATTAATGTTTTTGTCATTATAAAATTACTAACTTTGTGCGTCTAACCGACGCAAAATTAAAAATTAAAAAATAAGTATTTTTTTAAATATCATGTTATATGTCCAAATAATAATATTTAAATGGATTCATTCGAACTAAATAAAATCATTGCTGCAATTTTAATGGTTGTACTACTCGTAATTGGCTTAGGTAAAATTACGGATACAGTTTTTCATGTAAATAAGCCTGAAAAACCTGGGTATAAAATAGAAGTAGAAAATATGCCCACCGATAGCACAGCTCAATCAGCAAAAATTGTAGAAAAAATTGATATAGTAGCTGTAATGGCGCAAGGTGATGTCTTGAACGGTGAAAAAATTTTTAAAAAATGTGCCGCGTGTCATTCAATTAATAAAGGTGGAGCAAATAAAATTGGTCCCGCATTATATAATGTAGTAGGAAGAAAAGTTGGTGGCGTAAATGATTATAAATATTCTAAAACTTTATCTTCATATGATAAAGAATGGACATTTGAGGAGCTTAACGGTTTCTTAACAAAACCTTCCTCTTACTTAAAGGGAACCAAAATGTCTTATGCTGGTTTAAGGAAGGAAAAAGATAGAGCGTCTGTGATCAAATACTTAAATAAAAACAGTGATAATCCTAAGCTGCTACCTTAACTTACCAAAACAATATAATAGAATGCTTTTTTGAACATGCACTCTGTTAAGTGCTTGTAGCCATACTTTTGAATTCTTACCTAAAAAAACTTCACTTGATACTTCCGTGCCTCTTGGCAAACAATGTAAAAAAATTACATCTTTTTTTGCAAAGCTCATTATTTTAGAATTAATTTTAAAATTTTTAAAATCTTCAGTCTTTTTAATTTTATTAATTTTATCATTCAAAGAAATAACTTTATCTGAGAAAATAACATCTGCATCCATGGCAGCTTTTTTAGCATCATTATAAATATAAATTTTTCTTTTATTCTTTTTTACCCAATCTAATACAAGTTTTTTAGGCTCATAATTTTTAGGGCAACCAATGCTTAGTTTAAAAGAAAACTTAACTGATGCAGCAATTAAACTATTAAGAACATTATTTGAATCTCCAATCCAACAGATATTTAATTTTGAGATTGGCTTTTTTTTAATTTGTTCGACTGTAAAAATATCTGATAAAACTTGTGTTGGATGTGATGAGGGACTCAGCCCATTAATAACTGGTATCTTTAAATATTTACTAAATTCTTCTATTTTCTTGTCACTATCAGTTCTCAACATAAAGCCATCTCCATAAGTTGATAAAATTCTTGCTGTATCAGCTAAACTCTCACCTCCTTTTCTAAGATGAAGTTCATTTGCTCTAAGAGTAATGGTTCCACCTCCTAATTGTTTTATCGCGAGGTAAAAACTTAGTCTCGTCCTAAGACTTGATTTTTCAAACATTTGAATAAGTAGTTTGCCTTTTAAAGGATTGTCTTTATCAATATCAAGCGTACTGAATTTTTTTCTTTTATCTTTTCTTTTTTTTGCATCAGTTATAATTCTTCTAAGGTCTGTCGCAGGTATGTCTTTAAGAGTAATAAAGTGCTTCATTTTTATTTTTGTTTTAAACAAACTTTTCTAATTATTTGTATAGCTGTATCTATTTCTTGTTTTTTTACATTAAGTGGAGGCAGTATTCTTATAACATTTTCTGCCGCTCTGATTGTTAATAACTTATTATCCATTAATTTTTGAATAAATTTTGTTTGATCATTGTGTAATTGTAATCCAATCAATAAACCAACACCTCTCACTTCTTTGATTACTTTTGGAAACTCTTTCTTCAATCTATTCAATTCAGAATGAAAATATTTTGATACTTTTTTAACGTTATTAAGAAACCCTTTTTTAAATATTTGATCCAATACTGCATTTCCAACAGACATTGCCAATGGATTTCCACCAAATGTTGATCCATGAGTTCCAGCTGTCATTCCAGATGCTGCTCTTTTATTCATTAAAACTGCTCCAAGTGGAAAACCACCCCCAATACCTTTTGCTATTGGTACAATATCTGGTTTAATTTTTGACCTCTCGAATGCAAAAAAATTTCCAGATCTACCTATTCCACATTGAACTTCATCTAAAATTAATAAAATTTTTTTCTCATTACAAATTTTTCTTAATCCCTTTAGACACCAATCTGGAATAACTTTAATTCCCCCTTCTCCCATAATGGTCTCAACCATAATTGCAGCCGTTCTACTCGTTATAGATTTTATTAATGATTTGTGATCTCCAAAATCAAAGTGATCAAATCCATCAACTTTTGGACCAAAACCCTCTGTCATTTTTTTAGACCCACTTGCATAAATTGTAGCTAATGTTCTTCCATGAAATGAGTTTTTAACACAAAGAATTCTATTTTTTTTTGACTGTCCTATTGAATGAAAATATTTTCTTGCAACTTTAATTGCTGCTTCTGTTGCTTCTGCTCCACTGTTTTGAAAAATAATAAAATCAGCAAAAGTTTTTTTAGTTAATTTTGTAGCTAACTTTTCACTTTCAGGAATTATAAATGCATTAGATACATGCCAAAGTTTTTTTGATTGTTTATTAATTGCTTTTATTAAATATGGATTAGCATGTCCTAAAGAGTTAACTGCAATCCCTTGTACAAAGTCTAAATATTTTTTACCATTAGTCGAGTAAAGAAAACTTCCTTTTCCATGACTAAATGAAATTTTTCTTCTATTATAATTTTTTGCTAAAGCGCTCATAATTAAGATTTTATTTTGTAACCTTTTTTATAAAGATAAAAAGCTATAAACCACATTATAAAACTTAGTATTGTTAAATATATTATTCCAAAGCCTATTGGACCGTCTGATGCTCCAAGAAAACCATATCTAAATCCATCAATCATATAAAAAAAAGGATTCATGTAACTTATAGTTTGAAAAAAATTAGGTAATTTGTCTACAGAATAAAATACTCCCGATAGAAAGCTTAATGGCGTAATAATAAAATTTGTTACAGTGGCCGTATGGTCAAATTTTTCAGCCCAAAGACCAATAATAAATCCTAAGCTACCTAGTATGAAGGAGCTTAAAAACCCAAAAACAAAAATATAAAAAGTATTATTTATAGGTATTTCAACTATTAAAGAAAAAACGGCCATTGAAATTACAGCAATTAAAAGACTTCTGGTTATAGCTGCTAAAATTATTGCCATTGACACTTCCAATGCGGATAAAGGTGCATACAGCATGTCAACTATATTTCCTTGAATTTTGCCAATCATCAAAGATGATACTGAATGACTAAATGACTGGGTAAGTATACTCATTGCAATTAAGCCAGGTGCCAAAAAACTGATAAAAGAGTAACCAAGAACATCTCCTCTATTATTTCCTAAGGCTAAAGATAAAACTGACAAAAATAGCAGACTTGATACAAGTGGAGATAAAAGTGTTTGTTGCCAGACTGCCAAAAACCTATTGCATTCTTTGAGCCATAAACTTTTAAAACCAATCCAATTTATCAAACCAAACCTTCTTACATTAATTTGATATTTTTTATTTAATTCAACCATAGGTAATCATATATAAAAAAAATTTATTAATTGTGTAAAAAACAAAAATTTGTGTTGTTTTTTTTTAAATCCTATGTGTATCTGTATATAGTTATAAAAATTAATTAACATACTAAATATAGACATATGAGCTGGAATGATGAAAAAGTTGCAAAATTAAAAGAACTGTGGGGTAAGGGAAGTACGGCATCACAAATTTCCGAAATTATTGGTGGTATTAGCAGAAATGCAGTTATTGGAAAAGCTTATAGACTTAACTTGTCATCTAAAATTAAAACTAAAAATGTATCTTCACACCAAAACTATCAAAATAATGATAATGCAGAAGATCATGACTCAAAACAAAAACGTGGAAGAAAAAGCAAATTTCAATCGTTAATTATTGATAAAGATTTTGAACCAGAGAATCCTAAAAAATTAGAAGAGCTTGATGAAAGCTCATGTAAATGGCCTGTTGGTCACCCAGAGGAAGAATCTTTTTATTTTTGTGGAAGATCTTCTTTAAAAGATTTTTCATATTGTGAGCTTCATTTGCTTTATGCTTATCAGCCCAAAGGAAGAAAAGAAGAGCCAGCAGCAGACAAGGAAGATGAAGCATCTCAATACGCTGAAAAGAAAATTAATACTGCTTAAAAAATATTAGTTTTTAAAACTACCTATTGTTATTTTTTTTACTATTCCTTCCTATCCTAATGGCTTTGATGATTGTGTATATCAAAAAAGAAAATATGAAAAACACTAAAATATAAATAATATTAATAATCATAAAAAAATTATACACCTTTAATTTGCAAGCTTCTATGAAGAATTGGTTTTAATTTTCTGTATTATATTTTTTGGTAGAAAACTGACCACCCTCTCTCCACATATAGCAATACTTCTTAACTTCCTGTTCAAAAACTCTTAGGCTTGGAGCTCCTATGTCCGAATTGGTTTGATATTTCTTTGAAGCTATATTGTCATATTTTAAAAGCTTAAGCTGATCTATTGTCAGTAACGGCTTTGGAAATAATTGAAATAAATTTGCCGACATACTTGCTACAAAAAAAGGTAGTGGAATTAAAAATCTATTTTTATTAATAAGTTCTAATAATTTTTTTAATATATTTTTTAGTGATATAATTTCTGGTCCAACACATTCAATTATTTTGGAATACATATTCTTTGTTATGATGTGGTAAATAACATCCGTCAAGTCAGAACAATGTATTGGGGCAAATTTAGTGTCTCCATTATAGTAAAGAGGAAAAATGGGAAGTCTACATAGTAGAGTCATAAAATTAGTAGTAAAATTATCATCCACAGAATAAACTACAGATGGTCTTAAGATTGTAGCTAAAGGAAAATTTTTTTTAATATTAGCTTCACCTTCTAATTTACTTTTTGCATATCCTGAATCTATTGCATCATTGATTCCTAGGGCGGATAAATGAATAAACTGCTCAACTTTATATTCTTTGCAAAGTTTAGCTAAAATCGATGGGAAAATAGAATGAATATTTTTAAATGTATTACCTCTACCTTTTTCAAATAAAATGCCCACCAGGTTAATACAAATATCTGTTTTACTAAAAAGTTTTCTAATTTTTATTTCATCAAAGATGTTCGCTTCAACAATATCGATATATCCAGCGTTACCTTGGGTTTTGATTGCATAACCCTTTTGATGAAGGTTTCTGGTAACTACTGTGACTTTATAATTATTTTTGGTAAGCTTTCTTATTAAATGACGACCAATTTGGCCACTACCACCAAAAATTAGACAATTTTTTGCTTTCATATATATATAATTAAAAATGAATATTGATATTAAACTTCACAAGAACGATCTACCAGAAGATTTAGATTTAGGCAATATTATAGCTGTAGATGGTGAGTTTATGGGGCTTGACGTTAAAAGAGATCCATTGTGTCTTATTCAGATATCTAGTGGTAATTCAGATGCTCATATCATTCAATTAGATAGAAAAAACTACAAAGCTCCAAACTTAATAAAATTACTTTCTGATAAAAATATAACCAAAATATTCCACTATGGTAGGGCTGACATTGCTCATATTAAATATTATTTAAAAACTGAAACCAATAATGTACTAGATACCAAAATTGCCTCGAAGCTAGCAAGGTCTTATTCAGATAGTCATTCTTTAAAAACTCTTATAAAAGAATTTATTAATATTGATGTTAGCAAACAGTTTCAGAGTTCTGATTTTGGTGGCATACTATCAGATGCGCAATTGAAATATTGTGCTAATGATGTTTTATATTTACATAAAATCCATGAAGCTCTTAATAAAATTCTTATTAGAGAAAATAGAATAGATTTATACAATGATTGTATAAAATTTTTAAAAACAAGAGTTGATCTAGATTTAGCATCTTTCAAAGATGATATTTGGTCTCATTAAATGATAAAAGAAGATTATAAAAAAATTGCTAAGAATGTAATTGACTTAGAGATAAAAGCTCTAAAAAAACTAAAAAAATCTATAAGCTCTTCTTTTAACGCAGCAGTAAACGTAATCGTCAAATGCCAGTCTAAGGTAATTTTATGTGGTGTTGGAAAGAGTGGTTTAATTGCAGCTAAAATTTCGGCAACGCTATCTTCAGTTGGGACCCCTTCATTTTCACTTTCGGCAAATGACTGTTCTCATGGTGATCTAGGGAGTATTTCTAAAAAAGATGTTTTAATATTAATAAGTTACTCTGGTTCCTCTGAGGAATTAAAAAATATTATTAAATATGCCAATAGAAATAAGATTATATTAATTGGAATAATGTCCAAAAAAAATTCCATTCTATATAAGGCTGCTGATATTAAATTATTAATTCCAGAAGTTATTGAAGCTGGGTTAGGAATAGTGCCTACATCTAGCACTATAAATCAGCTAAGTATTGGAGATGCATTGGCCGTTGCAAGCTTAAGTAAAAAAAAGATTAGTAAAAAAGATTTTAAAAAATATCATCCCTCAGGAAACTTAGGTGCAAAACTAAAGACCGTTGAAGAGCTAATGATAAAAGGTAAGGATATTCCATTTATAAATGAGAATTTATTAATGAAAAATGCACTAAAAATTATAACACAAAAAAAACTTGGTGTTCTTATAGTCAAGAATAAACAAAAACTAACCAAGGGAATAATTACAGATGGTCAAATTAGAAGAGCTATACAAAAAAACCATAGTATTAAAAACTTAACTGTAAAAAAAGTTATGACCCAAAAACCAATTGGAATTGACAAGAATGATCTGGCTGCTAAAGCATTAAGTATAATGAATGAAAGAAAAATTACTATTTTATGTGTATACAAAAAAGAGAATAAATTAAAAACAATTGGAGTAATTCATATCCACAATATACTGGCTGCAAATATCAAGTGAAACCCTATAAACATATAAGGCTATTCTTAATTTTTTTACTCATATTAACTTCTTTACTATTTGTTCTTTATATCAAAAATAAAAATAATTTGGTGTTATCTAACAAATCATTAAAAAGTTATGACCCAAATATACAAGAAAAAATTGAAACATCTAATACTCTAGAAAAGATTAAGTATGTATCTGAAGATTTAAAAGGAAATATCTATATAATTGAATCAACGAAAGGTTTTGTTGATCAAGAAAATCCAAATATAATTTTAATGGAAAGGGTGGTAGGAACAATAAATCTTTCAAATGACGAAATAATTAAAATTGTCTCAGATAATGCAAGATTCAACAATGAGAGTTATGAAACAACTTTTTTTAATAATGTAGGAATTGATTATAATGAGCACATTGCTAATGCTGATAATTTAGCTTTATCATTTGCAAATAAGTATTTAGTAATGAAAGATAATTTAATATATAAAAATTCATCTCTAATAGTTAAGAGTGATATTCTTGAAATTGATTTTTACAAAAAAATTTCTAAGATGTATATGAAAGATATAAACAAAAACGTAAAGATTAAAAATATAGAATAAAATGGCTATTATTAAAAAATTTAGAATAAAATCATTTAAAAATAATACCCCATTGCTGAGTCTTGAGAAAATTTCACTAAATTTTGGAAAAAGAAAAATTCTAGACAATATCAATTTCACAATCAACTCTGGCGAAATTGTTGGAATGCTCGGGCCAAATGGAGTTGGTAAGTCGACTATTTTTAATTTGATAACTGGATTAATTAAACCAGATCACGGAAAAGTAAAATTTAAAAATGAAAATGCAACTGAAACATCGACATCAGAAAGAATGAAAAAATATAAAGTTGGTTATGTTCCACAATACGGTGGTTATTTTCATGATTTAACCTTACTTGAAAACTTAGAAGCCATAGGTGAAATTCAAATTGAAAATAAGAGTGAACGACAAGAAAAAATAAACAGTTTAATTGCAAAATTTGAATTTGAACCAGTGAGGGATGTAAAAGCTGCAATTTTATCTGGTGGGCAAAAGAAGAAATTAGTTATTGCGTTGGCATTATTGGGTGATCCGAAGATACTTTTATTAGACGAATGTTTTGCAGCGCTAGATATTCTTACTATAAAAATGCTACAGAATATTATAGTAAATTTACAGTCTGAAAATAACATTGGTATATGTATTTGTGACCATCAAGCTAGCGATCTATTAAGCTGTGTTGATGTTGCAATGGTTTTATCTAATTGTAAAATAATAGCAAAAGGAACACCTCAACAATTGATTAATGATATTGATGCCAAGAACGCTTACTTTGGTCAATCCTTTAAATTTAATAATTAAAATTATTACAATGAAGAAATTTTTGAAATTTGAAACAAGGATTAAAACATTTAATAAAATACTATCTATTGAGGGGGATAAAAGTTTATCTATTAGGTGGGCTTTACTGGCATCAAATGCCGTCGGCAAATCAACAGCTTACAATTTATTAAATTCAGAAGATGTACTGAATACCTTAAATTGTCTTAAAAAGTTAGGTATCAAAATTAAATTAAATAAAAAAAGTTGTGAAATAATTGGGAATGGACTCGAGTCATTTAATTATAAGAGGGGTATCAGCCTTGATTGTGGAAACTCAGGTACACTTGCTAGGTTAATATTAGGTTTACTAGTTGACACACCACATAAAATTAAGATTACAGGTGATGAAAGTTTATCTAAAAGGGATTTTTCAAGAATAACAGAACCATTAAAAAAATTTGGTATTACATTCTTTCCTTCAAAAGGAAAATATTTACCTCTTGAAATTTTAGGATCAAACAACCTTAAACCAATTAATTATCGTGAAAATAAAGGGTCAGCACAATGTAAAAGTGCAGTTATGCTTGCTTCTCTAAAAACCAAAGGAACTACTAAAATTATTGCAAAAAAATCACGTAATCATTCTGAGTTGCTTTTTAAATTTTTGCAAATACCGATAATAGTAAAAAGTAAAAAAAACTTAGATCTTATTAAAATCAAGGGACGTAACGAATTTGATTCATTTAATTATAGAATTCCTTCAGATATAAGTTCAGCTTCTTTTTTTATAGTTCTGACGTTGTTATCTAAAGACTCTAGAATAATTTTAAAAAACATCAATATAAATCCAAGCAGAAATGGTATCATAAAAATATTAAACAGAATGGGTGCAAATATTATAATAAAAAATAAAAAAAATTATAGAGGTGAGTTAATAGGAGATCTATTTGTAAAAAGTAAAAACAATTTAATAGGAATAACATGTCCTAAAAAATTTAATTCAGCTGCAATAGATGAATTTTTAATTATTTTTTTAGTTGCTGCTAGAGCTAAAGGAAACTCTAGCTTCACAGATCTTTCTGAATTAAACATGAAAGAAAGTCCAAGATTGAAAATTGCTTCTAAAGTATTAAATCTTATGGGTATTAAAAATAACCTAACAAAAAACTCCATAAAAATATTTGGAAATCCCAATTTGGAGATTTCAAAAAAAATAGAAATAAAAGATTTTAAAAAAGATCATAGAATTTTTATGATGTGTGCTGTGGCTGCTTTAACTTTTGGTGGTAAGTGGAAAATAAATGATCCTATTTCAATCAAAACATCCTTTCCTAGTTTCTTAAAAAAATTAGAATCATTAGGCGCTAAATTCAAATGAAGAATAAAATTAACATAAAAGTTGCCATTGATTCACCTGCAGCGGCTGGTGCTGGAACACAAGCAAAATTAATTTCTAAGCATTATAATCTTTTCTATTTAGATACTGGTAAAATATATAGATTAATTGCCAACATTAAACTTCATCAACCTTTAAAATTTAGCTATCAATTTATCAAAACAAAAATGAAGAATTTAAAAATAAAAGATTTACAAAATAGAAAATTGTTGTCTGATGAAGTTGGTATTTTAGCTTCAATAATATCAAAGGATAAAAAAATTAGAAAACTTGTTCATGCTTTTCAAATTAAAAGTGCTTATCATCCTCCAAAAAAATATGCTGGTTCCTGCTTAGATGGAAGAGACATCACTTACAAAATAATTCCAGATGCTGATTTCAAATTTTTTATAACAGCTAATACAAAAACTCGAGCTTTGAGGAGATACAAAGAGTTAAAGGTATCAAATAAAAAGTTATCCCTAAGTGAGGTGCTAAAAAGTATCAAAAAACGTGATAAAAGTGATTATAATAGAAAAATATCACCCTTAAAAAAAACAGAAGATTCGATCTTGATTAATACTACAAATTTAACTAAAAGATCATGCTTTTTAAAAATAAAACAAATAATAGATAAAAAATTAACACTTAATGGAAATATACAATAATTTAGAGACCGCGGCCTCAAAAGAATTCGAACAACTATTAAATTCCCAATTTACAAAAACTGCAGACCTTGAAGAAGGAAAGATTATTACTGGTGTAGTAAACAAAGTAACTAATAACTTCGTATTTCTTGAGGTGCCAGGCTTAAAATCTGAGCCTATTTTAGATATCAATGAACTTAAGAGTATGGGTATGCTGGACAAGGCAAAGGTGGGTGAAAAAATTTCAGTTCTTCTTGAAAGACTAGAGGATAAAAAAGGCGAAGTATTAGTGTCGGCTTCTAAAGCACAAAAAATTCAAGGATGGGATAAACTAGTTGAGGCTTACGAAAAAAATGAACCTATAATGGGTAAAATTACTGGCCGTGTTAAAGGTGGCTGTATAGTAGAACATATTGATACTGGATCTTTAATGTTCCTACCTGGCTCTCAAATTTCTGATAAACCATTAAAAGATATAACTCATTTAATGAATGAACCCCAAAAATTTGCCTTAATAAAATTAGATAAAATTAGGGGAAATGCTTGCGTCTCTAGAAGAGAAATTATTTCATCATTTAAAAAAGGAGATAAGATTAAAATTGTTGAAAAATTCAAAGTTGGAGATGTAATTAAGGGAGCTGAAGTAAAAGGTTATAGCTCTTTCGGCTGTTTCTTTAGTGTAAATGGTGAACTTGATGTTTTGGTCCACCTTCAGGAAATATCTTATTCAAGAGTTAATCACCCTGATGAAGTTTTTAATATTGGCGAAAAACATGATTTATTAGTTATCACTGTCGATAAAGAAAAATTACAAGTTGGCTGTTCTATTAAACAGCTTTCACCAGATCCTTTTGAGCATATTTCAAACTATGAGTTGAATAAAGTTTATAAAGTTAAAGTTGTAAAATTAATGGACTTTGGAGCTTTTTGTGAATTAGAACCTGGTCTGTCAACATTGTTGCACACAAGTGAATTGAGCTGGGCTAGAAAAAGCGTGTCTGCAAAAAAAATGTTTAAAATTGATGATGAAATCGATTGTGTTATCACTGAAATTGACAAGGAAAAAAGAAGAGTAGCTATTTCTCATCGTTTAACTACAGAAAATCCTTTTGAAATCTTTAAAAAAAAATATCCAATTGGCACTCTGGTTGAGGGTGAAGTTGTAAACAAAAATGAATATTCAATTTTTCTAAAAGTAGACGATCTTGATGTTGATGCCTTCCTTCATTATAATGACCTTACTTACCTTACAAATGGTGAGGAGGAATTAGCCAAGTATAATAATGGTGATAAATTAAAAGTTAAAGTTTTAGAAATTAAAGTTTCAGAACAAAAAATTAGAGTTGGTTTGCGTCAAACTTTACCGGATCCATTTGACTGGTTTAAGGATAAAAAAGCTAAAGAAACAATCACAGTTAAAATTATATCTTCTGATAACAAGGGTCTAATTGTTAGACCAGAAGACTGTGAAATGGATTTTATTATTAAGAAATCCCAAATTGCGATTAATGTAGCCGACGCAAGACCAGCAAGGTTTATGGGTGGTGAAAGAATCGACTGTGCAATAGCTGAACTAGATTTTGATAAAAGAAAAGCTTCATTAAGTATAAAATTGCTTGAAGAAATGGAAAGAAAACACGCTTTGGATAAGTATGGTTCTGAAGGTTCTGGAAAAAACTTACCTTTCTCGTCTTTATCTGAAGATTTAGAAAAAAAGAAAAAAGAAGACGAATAAAAATTGGCAATTGTTAAATCAAAACTTCTAAAACAACTTTCAAAAAACTGGCCGAATTTTTTACAAAAAGATTTATCAAAATTTACTGAAATTATCCTTCATGACATTAAACAAGCTCTCAAACGTGGGGATCGAGTTGAATTAAGGGGATTTGGTATTTTTTCAACTAATACCCAAAAAGCAAGAATATCTAGAAATCCTAAAACTGGTGAAAAAGTAAACACACCAAAAAAGAAAACCATTCACTTTAAAATGGCAAAAGAGATGTTTAAAAAATTAAATACTGATGATTAAAAATATTTTTATAGCCTGTGATGTTTCAAGCCAAAAAGAAATATTAGATTTACTAGAATTGGTTCATGAGGATATTGCGGGAATTAAAATTGGATTACAATATATAACTCAAAGAGGTCCTGAAGAAATAAAAGAACTATCAAAGTTTAAGAAGCCTATTTTTTATGATGGAAAATTTTTTGATATTAAAAATACATTAGTTGAATCTGTTAAATCACTTGAAGATTTAAATATAAGTTATGCAACTGTTCATCTACTGAATGGTTTAGATGCATTGAAAGCTGCAAACGAAGCTGCAAGAAAAATTAATGTGCATTTATTAGGTGTTTCAGTTTTAACAAGTTTTAGCAATCAGGATTTAAAAGACTTAGGATTTATGAATAAAGTTTATGATCAAGTTAAAAACCTGATTAAAATTGCAAAGGATGCAAATCTACATGGTGTTATCTGTAGTCCTTTGGAAATAAAAATGGTTAAAGAAATTGCACCTAACCTTAAGTGTTTTACTCCTGGTATTAGAATGGGAGAGACAAAAGATGATCAAAAAAGAACAATGAATGCTAATGAAGCAACTAAAGAAGGTAGTGATTATTTAATAATTGGTAGACCTATAACTAAAGGTGATCCAAAGAATAATATTAAGAATATACTTTCTTCCATTGAGTAGATGAAAGTAAAAATTTGTGGAATATCTGATTCAAAAACCTTAAAATATTTAATCAATCATCCATACCCTCCAAAATATATTGGGTTTATTGTTAACTATCCAAAATCAAAAAGATTTATTAAACCTGATAAACTACAAAACCTTTTAGATACTCCAAAAAGAAATTCACAGTATGTTGCTGTATTAGTCAAACCCAATGAGGATATTTTGGAAAAAATAAAAAACTTACCTTTTGACTATTATCAAATTTATAATTGTTCTTTAAATGAGATAAAATTAATTAAAAAGAAATATAAAAAAAAAATTATTATTGCCATCACCGTTAAAGATCAAGGTGATGTTACAAAATATGTGGAGTACAACGATCATGTAGATATAATATTATTTGACAGTATAGGTTATGAAAAAAGCTTATCTTTTGATCACCGTTTAATTAAAAATCTTAAAATTAGTAAAGAGCTAATGTTGGCAGGAAATATTCAAGTAGAAGATAGTCTTGAAAATTATAAAAAAATAGCAGACATTGTCGATATTTCTGGAGGTCTAGAAACATCTGGATTAAAAGATATTACAAAAATTAATATTTTTTTAAATAAAATTAAACAAATTAATGATGAAGCTTAGAAAAAAAGTTCCACTAATTGATCAACATGACAAGAATGGATTTTGGGGGGGTAAATTTGGTGGAAATTTTATTCCTGAAACTTTAAAAAAACCTATTGAAGACTTAACGGTTCATTTTGAAAAGCTAAGGCATGATAAAAAATTCTTAAAGCAAAGAAATTTTTATTTTAAAAACTATATTGGTTCTCCCACCTCGCTAATAAAACTTCAAAACTTGTCTAACTATCTTGGTGGGGCACAAATATATGCTAAAATGGTGTCTGAGGCGAACGGAGGTGCTCACAAAATCTATAATGCTACAGTTCATTGTCTTATTGCTAAAAAGGCTGGTAAAAAATATGTCGTAGGTGATACCGGTGCTGGCTACGCTGGAAAAATGTTAAGTATGGCTGCTAAAAAATTTGGACTTAAATGTAAAATATTTATGGGGGCAAAAGATATTAAACGACAAAAACCTAATGTTGTTTCAATGAAAAAAAATGGAGCTGAAGTTGTTCCTGTTTATTCGGGAAGTCAAACACTTGTTGATGCTGTTAGTGAGTGTATGAGGTACTGGGTTTCAAACTGTGATAACACTCATATGTGTGTAGGCTCAACAGTTGGCCCTAATATTTTTGTTAAAATTTGTGGTTGGAGTACTGCACAAATTTCGAGAGAATTAAAATTACAACTAAAGTCTGAATTTAAAAAAATACCAAAAAAAATGAAGCTAATTAATTGTGTTGGTGGCGGAAGTTCAGCATATGGATTTTGGAGTGAGTTTATTGATTATGATAAAAGACAAATTGAATTAGTTGGTGTCGAGGCTGGTGGACCTAAGAATTCCAAACTACATGCTGCACCTTTAACTAATAATGCAAAACTTGGAATTTTACATGGTGCAGCAGCTTATGTATGTCAAAATAGCGAAGGACAAATTAATGATACAGAATCAATTTCAGCAGGATTAGATTACCCCGGTGTATCACCTATCCACTGTTTTTTAAAAGATGTTAAAAGAGCAAGATATACATCTGCAACAGATGAGGCTGCATTAAGTGCTTATAAACTTGTTACAAAACTTGAAAAAATAAACCCAAGTTTAGAACCAAGCCACGCGTTTGCAGAGGCTATTAAAATTGCACCCAAACTAAATAAGGATACAATCATCATTGTAAATTCATGTGGGGACGCTAAAAAAGATAGGGATATTTTAAAAGCAAGATTGTGGAAAATTAATTGAAATGTCTTTAATTAATTTAGCTTTTAAAAAAAGTAAAGATGAAAAAAGACCTGCTTTACTTACATACACAGTAGCAGGTGATAATACTAAAAAAAAATCACTAGAAATATTAAAATCTATTGCAAGCTATGCTGATATTTGTGAAGTAGGCTTTCCTCACAACACACCTATTGCTGATGGTGGTCAAATCCAATCAAGCGCATATAGAGCTTTAAAAAATGGTATTAGGATTAAAGATGTATTTTCTATCGTAAAAAATTTTAAAAAATCGAAAAAAACAAAACCTGTAATATTGATGGGCTACTATAATATGATTTATCAATACGGTGATAATAACTTTATTAACATTTGTAAAAAAGTAGGTGTTGATGGTTTAATTGTTGTTGATTTACCTTATCCTGAGAATAAAGTTTTTGCAAAAAAATGTAAAAAAAAGAATATTATTTTTATTCAACTAGTGTCCCCCACCACATCGCCAAAAAGAATGAAGAATATTATTAGAGATTCCCATGATATGGTTTATTATATTTCAATGCTATCAACGACAGGTGGAAAATTGAAAGTTTCACCTCAAAAAATTCTTCAAAAATACAATGAAATTAAAAATCTAAATAAAAGAAAAAACATAGTTATTGGTTTTGGAATTACTGAAAAGACTATAGCATCGTTAAAAAAAGCTGATGGATTAGTGGTTGGTAGTGCATTGTGTAAAGAAATCTCTAAATCTATCAATAAGAAACAAAATCCTGTCACAAATGTAACTAATATTGTAAAACGATTAAGAAACAAAATTAAATGAATTGGATCAAAAAAACATTACGTTTTGGTGAGAAAATAAAGAGAATCATTAAAATACGTCCAACTAAAGCTGATACCGAAAATAGTGATTGGACTTCTTGCTGTAAAGGTCCAATTCTTAAAAAAGATTTAGAAGAAAATTTGTGGGTTTGTTCATCTTGTAATAAACATCACAGAATAAACCCTCGTCAAAGATTTGATATTATTTTTGGGAAAAATAATTATGAAATTTTAAAAACACCCATCCCTCAAGATGATCCCTTAAACTGGAATGATTCGAAGTCTTATAAAGAAAGATTAAAAGCTGCTAGAAAAAAAACAGGCATGAATTGTGGAATGATGGTGATTAGCACAACTATTAAAAATATAAAACTGACTGCTATTGCTTCAGACTTTGATTTTATTGGTGGCTCAATTGGTGCTGCTGAAGGTGAAGCTTTTTTATATGGAATTCAACATGCAATCGAAAATAAGCAGCCTGTAGTTTTAACAAGCTGTGGTGGTGGGATGAGGATGATGGAAAGTCTTATATCATTAAGTCAAATGACGAGAACAACTTTGGCTATCAACGAACTTAAAAAGAATAACCTTCCCTATATTGTTGTACTAACAGATCCAACAGCAGGTGGCATCACAGCATCATATGCGATGTTGGGGGATATTCATTTAGCTGAGCCTGGTGCTCTTATAGCTTTTGCAGGAGCCCGAGTAATTCAAGGAACAGTTAAAGAAGAACTACCCAATGGCTTTCAAAAAAGTGAATATGTTGAAAAAACAGGATTTGTAGATTTAATTGTTGAAAGAAAAGACCTTAGAGAAAAGTTAGGTTCATTATTATCAATATTGTTAAAGAAAAATTCTGCTATAAATTCATTAGAAAATGAAACTTCAGAAGATAGTAGAACGCTTACAAAAGCTGCATCCTAAGGAAATAGATTTAAGTCTAGATCGAACTAGAAATCTTTTGGAGAAACTGGGCAACCCCCAAGATCAAATCAATTGTATTTCAGTTGTTGGAACCAACGGTAAATTTTCAACAATTCAAGCTCTTTATGCAATTTTAAAAGAGGCAGATTACAAATGCAATATCTACACAAGCCCACATATCCAAAAAATCAACGAACGATTTGTTTTTAATAACAAACCTTTAACAGATGATGAATTAGCCAATCTTTTTACTGAAATAGAAGAGGCGAATAATGGAACACAAATTACTTTCTTTGAAATCTTAACCGCTGCTTACCTTTATTATGCTAAAAAATACCCTGAAAACATTAACTTAATAGAGTCTGGTCTATTTCATAGGTTTGATGCAACTAATACTTTAAAGAAAAACTTGGCAAGTATTGTGACAGTCATTGGTCTTGACCATTTAGATTGGCTTCCAAAAGAAGAACAAACAATTGAAAAAATTATATTTGAAAAAACATCTACTTTATTAAATTCCAAAATCATTGTTGCAAAACAAAGCTCAAGTAAAATTAGCAAAAGTATTGAAGATATAATTCAAGGTAACTCTTCAAAAAAAATAATCTTTAATAAAAATTATAGCTTTATCTCAAAAGAAAATGACTTCTTTTATTTTGAGGATGAGTTCGGCGGTTTAAAACTTCCAAAACCAAATTTACCTGGAGAATTTCAGTTAGAGAATGTCTCTACCGCTATTGCAGCTGCAAGACAATTAACAGATTACAAGGTAACTGATGATCACATAAAAAACGGTATTACTAAAATTGAAAGTATTGCACGTCTACAAGAAATAAAATCTGGAAAACTAAAAGATTTAACTGAGAATAATCTTTTATTTGTAGATGGATCACATAATCCACTTGGCGCAAAAGTATTAAATAAATACCTTGAAAGTTTAGATTGTAATAAACATATTATATTAGGCATGATGGCAAACAAGGATCACAATGAATACATGAATTACTTTAAAAATATTAAATCTTTAACAACAATTGATATACCAAATCAACCTAATGCTATTAAGGGAAATGAACTTAAGGAAAAAATTAAAAATTTTAAAGATATCAAATACCAAAACTCAGTTGAAAATGCCATTAGAACAATTGATCTTAAGGAAGGTGATATTATTTTGATTACAGGAAGTCTCTATTTAGCAGGAGAAGTCTTAAACCTAAACTAGATATTCTTTTCTAGGAATTCTTTCATGTGGCTTTCTGCAACACCACCTACTTTTCTGTCTACCTCAACACCTTTTTTGTAAACAATAACAGTAGGTACGCCTCTTACACCAGCAGCAGAACCAGTGTTAATTCCACCATTTTCAATGTCTGCATAATAGAAACTAGCTTTATCTTTGTAGCTATCTGAAAACTTTTCCATAATCGGGCGCAAACTTTTACAAGGCATGCACCATTCTGCAGAAAACTGTACTACAGAAACGTCTTCACTCTTAATCTTTGTTTCAAACTCTTCATCTTTAAAATCTATAAGCATGTTACTTATATAAATTCTTATTATATTTATTCAATATGTAAAAAAAGTTTTTTTTAACTAATTCACAGGAGAATTATGCTTGCTCATATTTTTTTTGAATACTTTCAACAAACTCATTGATTTCGTCTAAAAACTTAAGCTTTTTCTCATCTTTATCGTTGGTGTATCTTTCTCTTAAATTATCACATTCAAAATAAAACTCCTTACATGTCCACCATTTTTCCTTTTCATCACTCAATATTCTCTCAGCTATTCCTCTTTTTATGGTTTTGAACATATCTGCAGGCAGTGTTTCTGGTGATTCTTGATAAATTATTTTTTTTCCAAAACTTATCATTCTCTCATCTTCAAATTTATCTAATAAAATTAATTTATCCTTCCAAGACGCTGCATGCCATTTTGGAAATAGCGCTGTGTCTTTTTGAGGTGTAAATTTTTTATAAATTGTTTCTTCAGCAAGAAGATCAACCTGTGAATCAAATTGTGCTTTATCTTCAGCAGTTTCTCTTAATGCAGTTAAAACATTTTGAGAGAATTTTTCATTACTGTTCACTAATTTCGCACGTTCTTTAATCAAATCAGGATCAAGATTACAATATGGTTCAGTCTGTAAACCATAACTTGCATCTAAAATTATAGGAGCTTTGTTTGATCTTATGGTTCTTAAAAATTTTAATTTTTTAATAGCACTTTTAAGTTCTGAAATTGACATATCAAATAATGGGATTGGATCAATTTTAAGGTCAAATGCTTGGCCCCATTGATAGATTGGATGAATACAGTGTTTAGGATGGAGCGGCGCAACTACAAATCTATAATTTTTACCAAAATGGTATTCAGCTAAAGTAAACATCTTCTCTGTTTTAAAGATTGTTTCTGTATCACTCTTGTTGGCTGTTCTTAAAAATGTATCCCAGGTTTGAGGTTGATTTTTTTTAATTAAACCTAAAACCTTAACAGTTAGTTCCGCATCAAATAAAGCTGAGTGAGCACCAGATGATTCAAAGCCATTCATTCTAGCTAACGATTCTAACTTCATCACTGCATTACCTTTTGCATTTATTTCAGTTTTTACAACACTCTCATCTACAGCATGCGCACCTCTTGCTATGTTTAATCCATCATGTCTTTTATTTGGGGTAGCATTAGTAATATAAGGGTATCTAATTCCTCTAAAAAATTCGTTTCGTATCATTTCGTCATCAAAACCGATATTTGACCAGCCCATAAATATTGCTGGGCTCCACTTTTTAAACACCGCTTCTAACTGAGATAGCATTTGATAATGACTTAGATTTCCTTTGGTTAATAAATCTACACTAGTTTTATTGACTATTAAGGCCATTGCCTGAGGAACTTCACCCTCAGGTAATCTACATCTAAAATTAAATCTGTCTAATTCTTTAAAGTTTGCGTCAACCAAGACACCACCCACCTCGATAATACTTCCCCATGAAGTGTTTGCACTGCTAGACTCTATATCCCATATTGCTAAATTCATGTTAATTCATATTCTTTTGGTAATAAAATTGTTCAACCTTTTCTAAAAACTTGTTTTGATATTCTTCTAATTTTTCGCCTTGAATTCTAAAGTCTTGGAATAAATTATCTACAGTACAAAGTAAAACAATTCCTTGAGTTATTTTTGAATTGTGGACAACGTTATGAGCTAATGAATAGGCCGCTAATTGAAGGTAATAATCCTCAATCCACTCTTCTTTTTTAGGTTTGTTTGATTGTTTAAAATCTATAATGGTTTCTTGTCCTTCATACACACCCACTGCATCACATGTGCCAGCATATTTTGAAGGGTAGTATAAACAGGATTCTGTTCCCCATATCTCTGACAATTTTCCTTTAATTCCTTGCTCAATAATTTCATCAGCCATTTTTTTAGATTTAT
>Ga0209710_1000816_pt1:0-22500 | contig 26168 bp, 19 predicted proteins | sample ArcticOcean_MG_C_5_FD_187436 | JGI IMG/M metagenome (GOLD analysis project Ga0209710, IMG submission 187436) | Marine microbial communities from western Arctic Ocean - ArcticOcean_MG_CB4_138 (SPAdes) (version 2) | ecosystem: Environmental > Aquatic > Marine > Oceanic | place: Arctic...
AGAGCTTACCTATAAAATTTGCCCCATGATGAAGGATAACCCTAAAACCCCCGACTTGACCAAACTAAACCTTAAGGCCATGGATGAACTTAAGGACTATATGGAGAAAGTGAAGGCAGATAAACAAGCCGAAGAAAAAAATATACTGCTGGAACAAATTGAAGAAATGAAGAAACTGCAGCCAGAGGGTGAATCATCACCCCAGGTTAAGCAGCTTGAAGCAGTGCTTGTTGTCAGAGAGCTGCCACCCATTCTGCCGCGAATAGATGTGGAGGCCATACTTCAAGAGTTAAAAGAGCAAAACAATGCAATGCAAAAAGAGCTGTTAGTAATGCAGTCAATGGGGATGCCCGAGGAGCAACTGGAAAAAATTAAACAGGCTGTAGATACAGAAGAAACTGAAAAACGGACCCGTGAGGGCCTGGATAAAGCCAATGATGCCTACCGCATGGGTGCGCACTATATAGAACAGGCTCGCTCACCCCATGAGGGGCAGGAAGCGGATATTAAAGCGGCGCTGCTCAGTGCATTTAAGGCAGGTGGAAAAACAGCAGGGGGTGATTATGCCTTTGTGGATCTATCTGATCAGGATTTAACCGGTATTGATTTGAGCGGTGCTTATTTGGAATATGCCGACCTGACCAATACCAATTTGACGAATGCGAACCTGAGCAAGGCAATCTTAACGCATGCCATTTTTAAAGGTACTAATTTAACGAATACTAATTTAACCGGTGCGAACCTTGGTACAATTGATTTTGACGGTGTTCTCTTTAGTGATGCCGATTTAACCGGCGCTACTCTGGGCAAATCTAATATTGTGAATACACAATTTGAACGATGTAAAATGGCCGATAAAATGGACATGTTTCTTGAAACAAAATTTACACAGTCCAGCTTTACCGGTTCTGACATGCACAAGAGCATATTCATTGATGCCGATATCAGTGGCTGTAATTTTTCTGAGGCTGATTTAACCGAATCTAATTTTATTAACCCCATAATGAAGTCAGTGGATTTTTCTGATGCAAATTTAATTGGTGTGAATTTTGTTAAAGCGCAGGCTGATTTATCTAACTTTGATAATGCCATTATGAAAAATGTTAGATTTGTTGGTGAGTCGTCTCTAGTAAAAGCCAGCTTTGTTGCCAGCGAAATCAATGAAGCCAACTTACGCGACTGTAATTTAGAACAAGCCAATTTTACCGAGGCGTATTTGCATAAGTCAGATTTTAGTGGTGCTAACCTTAAAAAATCCAGTTTTGAAAGGGCCCGGGCGGTTGAGGCGCAGTTTAGTAAAGCCGATCTGACACAGGCCAATATGCAAAAAATGAATATGATGGAAGGCTCGTTACAAAAAGCTGTTCTGTCTGGCGCGATGTTAAATAATGCCAATCTATACAGTGTCAACTTTATGGGTTGTACTGTGGGGGAAACTGATTTCACCGGTGCAGACCTTGAAAAAACAATATTTAAAGACTGGCGACCCTAATGGATAAAGACTTACTGGTTAAAACCGTAAAAGGTGGTGGTGAGCTGCCGGCTGTTTCTGATGTTGATTTGTCGGGTAATAATTATCAAGGAGCCGATTTAGGCGGAGGGATGTTTAACAAGGTTAACTTTAGTCATGCCGATTTGTCGGCTACGCATTTAAAAGAATGCACTTTCAATGAATGCGATTTTACCGGTGCCAATCTCGATAAGGCCGATTTAACCCTAGCTTCGTTTATTAACTGCGTGTTTAATCAAGCACACATGCATCAGACCCGTTTCTATTACTCTAAGTTTATTGATAGTCTGTTTCTCAAAACGGATATGACAGGCAGCACCCTGACCAACACCAGTTTTATAAAACCGGATATGCGTGATGCCTGCCTGGTGAATGTTAAAGCTGAAAATTCGAATTTTCTGAATGCGAAACTGGAAAATGCGGACTTTAGTCGCTCTGAACAATATCGCTCTAATTTTCTAGAACCTGAATTGCGCGGTATTAAACTGGCCGGTGCGTTGTTGAATATTGTATTTTTTCAGAAAGCAGATTTCAGTGGCTACGACTTTTCAAATGCAACCCTAACTATGTGTCAGTTTATGGCATCTAATCTGGCGCAGGCCAAATTTACCGGTATGGATATTACTCAAAGTGGTTTTAGTGAGGCCGATCTGTCTGGAGCAGATTTTACTGGTGCCATTGCCAATAGTTGCCTGTTTATTAAAGCCATCACCCGGGGTGCAAAATTTAATAAGGCCGAGTTAAAACAGGCTTTGTTTACTGAAGCTGATGCATCTTTATGCGATTTTACTCAGGTAAAGATGGAACAGGCGCAGTTCACGAAGACCAACTGCGCAGGGTCGTTATTTACTAAAGCCGATTTAACCTATGTCGATTTTTCTCATGCAAATTTAGATAATGCATTGATCGACAAAGCCGAGCTGTATCGTGCCAATCTGCACGAAATAAGACAGGAAAATGCCATTTGGGAAGGATCAAATAAGTCAGCAGCATTACCCACGGACGAAAAAAAAGCACAGGCTGAAAAGTTTGTTGCCTAGGTAGTCATATTTATTCAAAAATTTTAACGGAGGATGTATGAATCCTAAAGTAATACCAATATACGCGCATCAAGAAGACTGTCGGCTTGTTAAAGCGAGCGTAAAAGGTGTCTCGAAACAAAGTTTGATGATTGATCTCAATTCAGGAGTGGTCAATGCTCAAACAGCTTTCAGTTGCTTGGTCGCGCCCATGGTCGGAGACACTGTGTTAGTGAGCCAAAGTGACGGTGATTATCATGTACTTGCCGTGCTCGAACGAGCTGCGAAGCAGGATATGGCGTTGAACTTCCCCGCCAGCGTGAAAATGACAGCTCTTGACGGCCAGATTGATATGATTGCCGGCAGGGATGTTAATGTTCTATCTACGGCCAAAACTAACCTATTATCAGCCGAGATCAATATGACCTCGGGCGAAATGAATGTTAACTCAGGCAAGTTAACGGCGCATACTACCGATGTCGAATCTCATTCACAGACGATGAAGCTGTATACCCAGATGTTCAGTAGCGTCGCCAGACAGGTGACCCAAAAAACTGATATTCTGGTTCGTTGGGTCGAGCAGGTCGAGACCTTGAATATTGGTAATTTAATCCAGAATGTTCGAAAAAACTATACCTCACATTCTGATCAGGCAGTGATTACTGCCAGTAAAGATATGCGTATCGACGGCGAACGCATTCACATGGGGTAGCCAAGAAATGTTTGTGAATACTCAAATGATGGGGATGAATATGGCGATGCCGGATGTCTGCCTGACACCCATACCATCCCCGGCCGGGCCGATACCAACACCGATACCTTATCCCAACATTGCCTTGCCTATGATGGCGATACCGTCACAGTTTAAGGTGCTGATACTGGCGATGCCTGCACATAACCTGATGACAATTACGCCCATGAGCAATGGTGATAATGGCGGGGTCATGATGAACCCAATGTCGGGCATGGTGATGGGGCCGTGCAAGCATTTAATGGGGAGTATGAAAGTTTTGTACGGCGGCTTGCCAGTGACCAAAATGTTAAACCCGACCGGGCAGAATGGCATGTCACCGGGTGCCTTTGGCGCTTCGCTTGCGCCCAGCCAGATCAAGGTCATGGTTTTGACCTAACATAAATAGAATGCTGAATTAGAATTAGAGAAGTTAAAAATGAATGAAGAAGCCGAACAAATTCAACAGCCTGAAACACAAAAAATACAGGTGCATATCCCACCCGATCTCGATTATCTTTATCGCGATGTCGCCAATGTATTTGTTGGTAGGGGTGATGTGGTGCTTGAACTAGGTAACATCCATCGTTCTATGCCCAGTAACGCGACCATTTCCAACCGCATCGTATTCTCCATCGCGACCGCCTATGAATTGCACAATCGTCTGGGACAGGCACTCGCAGAAGCACAGCAGCAGTTACAACAGAGCTTGAATAAATAAATAACAACGTCGAAGTTTAAGGGTCGAATGCGAACCTAAAAGAGGTATATTTCCGGAGCTCGAATTATTGGGGCTAGGGTGCTGGCTACTTATTCCTGTGCCACGATTTACGCAGCTAATCTTCCCGCAGGTGTTACACCCTGTGGTGCCCTTCCCAACCTGGTCGACGAAATCATCGAGCTATTTGTCTCTCCTGATTCAGACTTTGGGGAAGGTCAGGTGGAGGCGCCGCTGACCGAAGAAGTCAATGCGCCTCGTTTGCAAGTCAATGGGTCATATCGCACATAGATCAAGGTATCACTCAACAGTCGATCAAACCATTAATGCGAACCACGGCCCAAACCTGAGTGGCAGGAAAAGCATTTCAGGATTTTACACTGTCCATGTTCGAATCCATTAATATGTCGAAGGCTATATTGATCAAATCGTTATTAGTGGTAACCAGTTATATAGTGACGATCCACTGGACGAATTGTTTGGACCCTTACAAGGCGAAGCCATTTTACTCGACAATGTCGAAAACGCGGTTTTTATTGCCAACGATTACCCTGGCCTGAAAGCGACTGTATTGTTCGGCCCTGGCTTGAAGCCGGATTCTGCCGCTGTACAGGTGAATATAGACGAAGAGATATCGGATGGTTATATCACCTTTGATAACGATGGATCGGCCTTCATAGGTGAGAACCGGTTAAGAAGTAACTATCAGTTTTATAACCTGCTTGGTTTATCTGAACGGCTTGATTTTAATGCCATTTCAGCCTAGCAGAGTAGTCTAGGTCAGGTATTAGTTAATGCACAAAAGTATTATTTGAAAAACGGTGATGGTTTTTATTACCCCTAACAATCAGTTACTTAGTCTTAACTGAAGAATACCCTAATGCCATTTTAAAGCTTTGAAAAAAAACTCTACTCCATGGCTGATCCACTTAACTCATTTTGACGATGCAGATAATCAGTATTCTCTGGCTAAGTTTTTTTCTTAGGTTTTCAGGAAAACACTTCATTGAGTAAAGCAGTTGCGCTAATTCGTTTAGAACACAAGTCTCATTCAATCATCAATCAAGAGCTGAATGAGTGAATACACGATTGACAAAAAATATTGGTGGGAAAAATTCAGTGGTGGTTACGTGGCTTAAGCGCTAAGTCGACTTTATTGCCAACTTAGCGCTTAACCATTGACTAACTTTTTGCCCTAATTGGAGATGTTCCTAACCCTATTTTTATAGTGCAGGTGGGGCTAATTCAAGTATCGAAAATACTGGTGGCTTCAAAATATCAGCCAATAACATGCTGGTATCTACCGTTTGTCTTAATTTCGTTTCAATTTCCGCTAACTCTGTATTGGCTGGAAGGTTCGGGTTTTCAATACGTAACTGCATAGCAGTTTGCATTACACCAGCTCTGAACTTTTTAAATGCCTCACCTTGCAGGAGCGTTTCATTTGATTTGGTTAGCTCTACGACTCTATTCAGCGAGTCTGCGATACCATCATCTGATCTCGTGGGATCGTCCAATGTCGACACTGCAGCACCCACTAAAATGGCCTTTAGCTGATTTGACTGTAGGTTGTCGTAGTCGCCAATGTTGGTAATATCAATAGGAAGTAATTTGGTGAACGGAACATCGTCTAAACCAAATGCCAGCGCCACCTTTTTGTTTGCATTGGCTAAAAAACTACCTGAACTACTTTTCGCAAAAAAAGCCATATTAGCGAATTCGTTTTTAACCATCTCGGCTACTATGTGCGTGAGCGGCGTGATGTGTATAGACAACGCAGCGCCATCCGTTTCTGACATCGCACTTAATACAAAACTTGAATCGACTGGGTAGTTTTCTCCAAATTTGTAAAAGTATGCCATTTGCATACAACCTGCAGCGATATCACAGCGCACAGTGGTGCTGCCGTCGGCTCTTCCACTCAGTACAATGTGCAACATTTCTATCCCTTTATACGGCAGTTGCAACTGATAATTACCCTCATTATCAGTGGTAGTGATGATCAGCGGGTCAGATCCAATCTGATTATCAATAATTTCATAGGCTGTAACATCGGCATTCACCACGACACCTTTAATCGCTTTACCCGAAACAAACTCGCCCCTAGGAATTACGACTACGGGATCTTGCTGGGTTACGGGGGAAGTAGTGGCTACGATGCCAGTGTCATCCATAATAGTGACCGAAGTACTTTCGATACCTCCCCCTCCCCCACAGCCCACAATGGCTCCACATATTACCAATAGTGCTAAAGGCTTAAAATAAGATGGCTTGGAAGGATTTAACATTATTTTTTGATCCATAACCCGACTCCTGCTGGTACAGTTGTTATTGCTAAAATTCCGCTTTGCGCTATCGCCAATTGTGTGTCGGCATTTGGGGAATAACCGTAATACACATCATTCAAGTAATAAAGCACAATTTGAGTACTAGCAAAGCGAGTGACTGGATCTGTAATGGGTAAAGCATTTGCCAACAAATGCCATTTCGAGGCTAAGGCCGCTACCTTCGCCGTGGTAATTTCGATTCGGGCTTTGCTAACCAAGTCTAATATCGCCGGGTCGGCTCTAATTTGAGCATCACGGTCATTCAACTGGGTATCAACACTACTCTGGTTAAATAAATTGAGTATGGCCGGGTCGGCAATGATTTGTTGGTCTCGATCGCCCACTGCCTTGACTAGTTTTTCGTCTAGAGTGAGATCAATAATAGTAATAACGCCCGTTAATTCGGCACTGGCATTGTTGCTATCGGTTACTTTGACTTTATAACTATAGATACCTGGCGCTGTATAAATGTGCTGGGCTACGGAACTAGTCCCCGTATAGTCAAAGCTGCTGTCACCGTTAAAATCAATGTCATACTGGGTTATTGTCTGCCCAGCTGATGGCGTTGCTGTGATTGCGAAACCGACTGATTGACCAACTTTTAAATTACCACTCAAGCTAATGCCATTAATTTTAACTCGGTCAGGGTCGTCAATTTCCCACAATAATGACTGCTGGCTCGAAATATTCGCAGCATTTAAACTGTATTGTTGAGCAATGGTTGGACTGTGCTGAACACCTATGGTTGCACTTGCACCATTGTTATAACTCGCATTACCTAGATCGACATCCTTATAGTTAACCCGAATATCTGAGTTACCTTCATACAGTATTACCTGAAAAGTAACGTAGTCCATATTAGAGCCCCATATATTATAGTGCTCAACAGCTCGCCACTCTATTACCAGACGACGATTCGGTGCATTGCCTGTGACCTGCCAAAAAACACCTTTTTCAGTATTATTCCCGAGGTACCAGTCGTCCCAAAGTGGAACAATTGTGGCAGAAGAAAAGGCGTTGGTTGGCAGTGCTTTATTACGCCACGGCGTGTAATCAGCCGCAATACCGATTGTGCCATTGTCATGCACCCAGAGGGCATTTCCAATTTCAAACCCACCGTAATTAACAGGGAAAGGCACCTGAATTTGGCGCTTAGTCTCATCGACCATATCAAGACGTGTACCCGCAATTTGTTCGTAAGCATAGGTCACTGTTTTGACTGCTTCATAGTTGCGTATCGGTTTAACTGAAACAACACTACTATCTGGAAAAGTTAAGCTGTAATTAGTTGTATCAGCCAAAACAAACTGGCCGCCGAGTATGCCATCACCAGCCACTTGATCACCATTTGTACCACTGTCGTCTAAGGTAATCGACTGGTTGCCTGGGACCACTGTCACCGTTACGCTGGTTGAGTGAACAGAACAGTTTAACTGGGTATATTCCAGAGACAAACTACTCCCGACTGCGAGTAAAACTGTATCATTTAGCGGGGCAAGCCGTGCTGACATCAGTTGGTTTTGACAGGTTAACGCACCTTTGGCTGCCCCATTAATATCAGCGCTACCCCAGGCTTTGATTCTGCGACCACTAAGCACTTTGTCCGAGAGAGATGGAATCAGATCACCTGACACCATGATGAGAGATTTTAATTGCTGACTAGTCAGTGAAGGGTCATAGGCTTTTGTGAGTGCAATTAAGCCCGCTACGTGAGGTGTTGCCATTGAGGTGCCATTATAACTGGCATAACTATTGTTGGGTGTAGTGCTCAAAATATTGACACCTGGCGCTGCCACATCGACCGTCTTCTTACCATAAGAACTGAAATAAGCCAGTGAATCGTTATGATCAGTGGCGGCCACTGAAATTATGTTTGCAAGATCATAAGTTGCGGGATAAGACCCTGTACCATCGTTATTGTTAGAGCTATTACCTGCCGCTGCGGCGAAAAGAATAGATTCATCCGCATGCTTTTCAATCGCATCATAGAGAGCTTGAGAAAACCCTCCGCCGCCCCATGAATTATTGGTAACAACCAAATTAACCCCTCGATTTTTTTTCAAGTCAAGCATGTAATCTAGGCATTTAATGGCATTTGAAGTTGAACCACCACCAGAGGCAGAGAGGAACTTACAAGCAATAATACTAGTTTGATGATTGACCCCAACAATGCCTAAGCTGTTGTTGCCCACTGCACCAATGGTGCCAGCAACGTGGGTACCATGACCGGCATCGTCGAATGGATCGGAATCATTATTGGCGGTATCGATGCCATAGATATCATCAACATAGCCATTACCGTCGTTATCGATATTATCACCCGCAATTTCACCTGGGTTAACCCACATGTTTGCTGCTAGATCAGGGTGATTATAATCCACACCCGTATCAATGACGGCCACTACAACAGCTGCACTGCCCGTGGTTAAGTTCCAGGCTTCAGGCGCATTGATGTCGGCGTTAACAGTACCGCCAGTTTGCATGTTATTGTGTAAACCCCATAACTCGCTGTAACTTGGGTCGTTAGGACTTGACATGGTATTGACCTGCATATCAGGCTCAGCATAAGATATTTCATATTGCTGTTGATAACGCCTAATCACGTCGTCGGCATTTTGCCCTGATGTTAATTCGATGATATCAAAATCGTTTAATACCTTTAGTTGATGGTTTAAAAGCACACCCATTTCCGCATGAATTTGCACACGCTTTTGTTGACTGGTCCCTGGGCGGAACTTAACAATAAGTCGTGTCTTTGCAGCCGGTTCGGCACTTCGCTGCTGAACCGCATTTGACATTTCATTAATTTCAGCACGGCTACGGGAAGGCTTGTTAAATGTGTTTGATTCGTTTGCTGAACCGAAAAATAATTCAGGTGATTCCATTCTGTCGCCACCAGCATAAACAGCAAGCGGTGCTAAAAGACACAACAGCAGGGAAAATGGCTTCGTATAACTGCCCAAAAATTTCGAGATAATATTGTGTAACTTGTACATAGGAACTCCCAAGACTAATATTGTGGAGTTAATTTAGTACTCAGGTTGACATATGGCAAAGTAATTAGTTCACAAAAACAGCTCGCTAGGCCTATTTTTAGGCATAAAGTAATTAGTTCACAAAAGAGGTGAATTAAAATAGATGGATTGTTATTTGGATTACCGCCAGAATTTCTCTTTAACAAAAGGCCGGAAAATTCAGGCAAAGGGTCAAGAAATACAACGTAGGGATTAATTATTGACCATCAAGCTATCTATAGATGGCCAGCCCTATTTTTTAAAAAATCACCATTAGGGAAACGTTGCTAGTTGGAAGACAAGATGCGTTCGAGCCTTATTTGGTCCGCTGCAAAAAGCCGTATGCCTTCAGCCAACTTTTCTGTAGCCATTGGATCATGATTATGACTCCAACGAAAAACTGACTCATCCAGCCTATTTTTAATATCGTCCGTCAACGTATTTTCTTGGTCCAGCGTTTTTGTTAACGATAATTCGCTATTGGCTAGTTCCTCCATTAATGCGGGGCTTATAGTGAGTCGGTCACAACCAGCCAGCTGTCGGATTTGATCACAGTTTCGGAAACTGGCACCCATCACGACAGTGTCAAACCCATGTGTCTTGTAATAGTTAAAAATGCGTTGGACAGATAACACACCCGGATCTTTTTCTGGAGCATAACTTTCAACGCTATCAGCCTTTTTATACCAGTCAAAGATACGACCCACAAACGGAGAAATTAAAAATACACCCGCATCGGCGCAGGCCTGTGCCTGAGCAAAGCTGAATAGCAACGTCAGATTACAATTAATACCCTCCTTTTCAAGTTGTGCCGCAGCCTGTATACCTTCCCAAGTTGAGGCTAATTTGATTAGTATGCGTTTTCGATCAATGCCATCCTGCTCGTATAACCCAATAATTTTGCGCGCCCTTTGAATACTCGCGGGTGTATCAAAAGACAAGCGAGCATCCACTTCGGTAGAAACTCTACCTGGGACAATGCCCAGTATTTCTTTTCCAATTAAAACAGCCAACTTGTCTGAAGCATTATCAAGTTGCTGTTGAGCATCTCCACCTTCAGACAATGCGAAAGCGCGCGCTAAAGCTAGCTGAGGTTGATAGTGCGGCAAACTAACCGCTTTTAAAATCAGTGAGGGGTTCGTTGTTGCATCTTCGGGGGTATATTGCCGAATAGCGTCTATGTCACCCGTATCAGCGACTAGTGTCGTGAATTGCTGTAATTGTTCCAGTTGATTCATTATTTTAACTTTTGTTTAGTTGGTTGACAGATAGACAGTGCGCTGCAGTCAAGCCGTCACGTAAAACGGTTAGTGACACAAACCCGTCATAATGTAATTGCCCTCTGCAAATACAAACGGCTTGTTGTCTTCATAATCCTGAACGGTTAAAGAAGACAAGCGTCTTATTTGACCATCATCTTTCCGGCTATAATTAACCAGACTATAAATACCTTTATCGGTCGGATTACTCGAAACAATGTCTTTATTATATAGCGTATTGATCTTGTTACCTAAAATGACATTGTGTTGCCTGTCAACTTTAAATTGTTCGCCTCGATAGCCCTCTGATTTTATTTTTAGTGAGCCATTATCATTTAAGCGATAAAACTCTTTTACTTCACAGTCATACCAAACGTCGCCACTCCAGACCGACAGTGGTAGGAAAAAAATAATTAACATTAGATTTTTTTTTAACATATCAACCTCAATAGAAACTCTAGTGGCATTAGCTCACTTATTAATATAACTGATAATTCGATAAGCCGATAAAAAACTTTCGCTATGAGCTTCTATTTAAAGAAGAACACTCGAATATAAGCAACTTATTTCATCCAACAACCCTCTTCTCTTAATCGTGAGATGTAACTTTGCGAACGGCCTTATGCCAGTTGGCTAGTAACAAACTTCGTTTTGATTCGTCCATATCCGCTTTAAACTTGGATTCTGACTGCCAATTTTTCGCAATAGTATTAATGGAGTCAAAAATGCCAACCTGTAATCCAGCGAGGTAAGCCGCCCCCAAAGCGGTTGTTTCAGTTTCTTGTGGTCGCTCTACATCGACACCCAGAACATCTGCCAGAAAATCACAAAGCCAGTTATTCTGAACCATACCCCCATCAATTCTAATACTGAGTGGTGCTTGACCATCACCGTTCATGGCGTTGAGCAGGTCTGACGTTTGGTAGCAGACCGACTCTAAAGTGGCTCGCACCAGTTCCGCTGGCCCGGTATCACGCGTCATGCCAAAAATGGCGGCCCGTGCATCCGGATCCCAGTGAGGAGCGCCTAAACCAGTAAAAGCTGGCACCAGATAAACACCTGCATTTGACGCCAAAGATGCAGCCATCTTTTCAGAATCAGCGGCTGAATCAATAATACCAATACCGTCTCGCAACCACTGAATTGCTGCGCCAGCAACAAAGATTGAGCCCTCAAGTGCGTAGGTAGTAACACCATTTAAACGATAGGCCACCGTTGTTAACAAACGATTCTTTGACTCGATCACTTGACTTCCTGTATTGAGCATCATGAAACAACCCGTACCATAAGTGCTTTTAATCATGCCTGGTTGAAAACAGGCCTGCCCTATCAGTGCGGCTTGCTGATCACCTGCAACGCCACCAATGGGTATTGCTACGCCTAAAAGTGCCTGGCTCGTTACACCAAAGTCAGCAGAACTATCTTTAACCTCGGCTAGAAGTGACTCAGGTACTTCTAATAAATCCAACAGCGCTTTGTCCCAACTTTGGGTATGTATATTGAAAAGCATGGTGCGTGACGCATTAGTCGCGTCAGTCGCATGTACGGCGCCTTGCGTCAGTCGCCAAATGAGAAACGTATCAATCGTGCCAAAAGCAAGCTCTCCTAAATTGGCTTGTTCTCGTGCACCATCAACATGGTTTAAAATCCAGTTAACCTTTGTGCCCGAAAAATAAGGATCTAGTAGTAACCCTGTTTTTGCTGTTACTACTGATTCCTTGTCCTTTGCCCGCAAAGATTCACAATAGTCAGCGGTTCTTCGATCTTGCCATACGATGGCGTTATATATAGGTTTACCGGTCGCTCGATTCCAAATCACTGTGGTTTCACGTTGATTTGTAATGCCTATTGCGGCAACAGAAACATCATCTTGCTTGGCTTTTGACAAGGCGTCTATAACCACTGATAGTGTGGTTGACCAAATCTCTTCAGGATCATGCTCTACCCAGCCATCATGGGGAAAATATTGAGTAAATTCTTTTTGCACTGTATAGCAAGCCTTGCCATTTTCATCAAATAACATGGCTCGCGTACTCGTTGTCCCTTGGTCAATGCTAAGTAGGTATTGCTTCATTCGAACCTCATTATGGGTTTTTGACTGTTCTCAAAAATTCTCACACCAACTTTATACAGTTCGGCTGTTTGATAATGCTTAAAATTGAATTCAATCATTGCTGATTAATAAAACTAGCGACATTTCACTAATCAATTCATACCATCACGGATTAGGAATTAGCCACACAATTATGTGATGTGATCCCTTTTATTTGCTAAATAACCTCTTATTCAAACTCATGCAACACCTCTAAACTTGGCAGTTGAACTTGAAATTCAGTTTGATAACACTAAATTTAAACCTTTCTCGTGTTTTATACCTGATCACAATCGCATTAAATACTTTTTCATATCACTACGATTCGTCATTTATTTTGGTGTAGACTATTAGTAATACAAATTTTACAAAGCATTTTTAATTGTTAATGCGTTTACGAATTAATGTAGTTGATCAGGAGCATAAAATGAAATTAGAGCTTGATCCTAACACTTTACTACAATTTCAGAACGAAGGTGCTACGGTTCTACGCGGCTTTTTTGTAGACTGGGTAGAGACGCTTCGCGATGGTATTGCTGCCAACATAGCCAATCCAAATCCTAACGCAAGAATCTATCAAAGTGACGGCGGCGGCGGACGGTTTTTTGTTGATTACTGCAGCTGGCAACGGATCCCTCAGTATCGTGACTTTATTTTCAATTCCCTTGCTGCAGAAATTGGGGCCAATTTGATGAATAGTAAAAAGGTTCAGCTTTTCCACGAGCATATTTTAGTTAAAGAAGCCCAGACCAGCCTTGCGACACCATGGCATCATGATATGCCCTATTATTGCGTTGACGGTCCTAAAACTGTCAGTCTATGGATCCCTTTGGACGAGGTGCCAAGAAAGCGAACCTTGGAGTTTGTTTCAGGGTCGCATCAATGGGGTAAATCTTACCGTCCTCAACGTTTTAATGGGCAACCATTAAACGAAAGTGATGCTCTTGAAGACATCCCTGACATCAGTGCCAATAGAGATGACTACAATATTATTGGTTGGGACTTAATGCCTGGCGATGCCGTTGCATTTGATTACCGGACACTGCATGGCGCACCCGCTAATCACAGCACTAGCAGTCAAAGAAGAGCGTTTTCTCTTAGGTTAGTGGGCGACGACGCCCGCTTCGTGCGCAAACAAGATATTGTTACCTCTCCCCCTTTTAACCAGGTCACTTTGCAGCATGGAGATCCGTTAAAGGGTGATGAGTTTCCATTACTTTATCAGAGCCAATACGACTAATTTTTCTATTCCAGCATTATTTGGAGTCATTCGATAAAATAATTTGCATAAAAACCAAGCCAATAACCGTCTGGACTTTAAGTCTTAATCCATAGCCATGATCAGGTACGTTAAAATTACTACACAGCGCTATTGATCTTCCGTTTGTCACTAACTCAGGGTCTGAGAACAATCTTTGGAGAACCCGCCTTGCCCTCATGAATTTCACCAAAAGCTGCTGCACCATCAGATAGGGGCCGTGTGTCAACCCAATTGAGCGAACCCAACGCACCGCTATATAACAAATCAATAGCGGCTTTAAGATCGACTACGCTATAGGTGTAATTCCCCAGAAAAGTAATTTCATCCAGCGTTAAACGCCGTGTATCAAGCCCTGGCTCATTATCCTGTAGGCCTACATGAGAGATAACACCACCACTGGCAACCATCTCGCAAGATGCAGCACGAGTTCGACCACTGCCCACAGCATCAATAACCAGATCAAAGCTGCCGGCTTCGGGCAAATTACTACCCAATGGGTCATAAACAGTCGCACAACCTAACTTGTCTGCAGTTTCTCTTCTTAACGCATTGGTATCACCCAAATAAATAGCTTTACAGCCTTTGTGCTTTAACATTAATGCAGCAAATACACCAATTGATCCTCCCCCTAATACCAAGGCTCGACACTCTGAAAGGGGCCGATGCAGTATTTTTTCTGCCAAATAAACAGCATGTAATGAGGTGGCAGCAGGTTCGGTAAGGCTGGCTACAGTCGAATCCATATCTTGCGGTATATCAAGGAGGTTGCGCTCGGGTATATTAATGTACTCGGCAAAAGCCCCAGCTCGGCGCATGCCAATCAGTTCTCGCTCAGCGCACAGATTGGATCTTCCACCTTGACAATGATTGCAATGACCACAGGTAATGAGCGGATTCAACACCACCCGCTTGCCTTTCTGAAGGCCGTTTTGAACAACACCAACCGCTTCATGCCCAAGGATCAACGGTGGCACACGACGAGCGTCGTGACCATGATAGGCATGCATATCAGAACCACATATTCCCACTGCCTCGATTTGAACCAGTGCTTCACCACTGACAGGCGTCGGTTTTGGTTCGTCCCTGTACTGCAGTTCAAGTGTGTTTGTATAAACGAGTGCTTTCATAATTTTGTCCTATTTAGCGGTGAAACCACCGTCGAGGTGAATAACTTGGCCAGTAATATAATCTGAAGCAGTAGCAGCCAAAAAGGTTGTAAGGCCATCAAGATCCTGAAGTTCACCATTACGACCAATGGCTGTCTGAGCAGCCAACTTATCTAACATTTCCGGATTGTCATAAACCGGTGCCGTTAAACCTGTTGGAAAAAATCCTGGGGCAATGGCATTACAATTAATCCCCGTTGATGACCAAGCTTCGGCCATCGCTCGGGTTAGCTGTGCGATACCTCCTTTCGAAGCACCATAAGCCATGCCATTTGCAAAGGCCCGAGAGGATTGTAACGAAGCAATATTGATGACTCGTCCCCAAGACTTGGCTTGCATGCTAGGTACCAGTTCACGCGCCAAAAAAAATGGAGTTGAGAGGTTCAAGTTAAGTGTCTCATCCCAACTTTCTAGCGTAATTTCATCCACTGGTTGACGTAAGTTAACACCAGCTGCATTGATCAAAATATCGACAGCCCCAAATGGTTCAGCGGATCGCTCAGCAATTTCACGTAACGAACTTCTATCAGTCAAGTCAGCCTTGAGCATGACCGCTTGGCCCTTGCTAGCCTCTATTGCAGAAACGGTTAATGCCAATTGATCCTCACGTCGACCAAGTAAAATGACAGAGGCACCAGCCATTGCGAGTGCATATGCCTGACGTTGACCGATACCAGAACTAGCACCGGTTACCAATGCCACTTTACCGGACAGATCGAAAATGGATTTCATAAAATGACCTAGGTCGTTTGTTTACGGAGCACCTACACGGAACAAGGTGTAAAGCGCATGATGCGAGTCGCTGTTGAATCAAGAAAGAGGTCTTTAACCTCTGACCTATGAGATTCAACAATAATACAGTCTGCTAAGATTTTCTTGGCATAATAAGTAATTGTTTTGCCAGGATGACCGCTGAGCAGGACAATTTCAGTGTCTTTTACAAGATCGATTCGATTAGCCATCTTAATCTTTTGCAACCTCAGTAATTTCATTTTCAATATCAGCGAGCAGTTTTTAATGATCAGGTGACATGCAATAACTGGCTTTAGGGCTTTAAATTGAATGTTTCATTCGGGAAGTACTTTAAAAGTCGATCATCACCAGTACGGGCATGTGCTTCCATGCCTTCTAGGCGAGAAATTCTGGCAGCAGCAGCGGCAACTTCTCTATTCGCTTCACGGCTCATCCGTTGAGTAGTGACAGTCTTAATGAATTTACCCGCGGACAAACCACCGGTGTAGCGGCCGGCACCCTTTGTTGGCAGTATATGATTGGTACCCGAACATTTGTCTCCAAAAGCAACGGTTGTTTCTTCACCAACAAACAATGAACCATAATTGCGTAAGCGATTAACCCACCAATCCAAGTCTTCAGTTTGAACCTCAAGATGCTCAGCGGCGTACTGGTCACTGATTTGAGCCATTGCTTCACGGTCTGAACAGAGAATCACTTCTCCATAATCGCGCCACGATGCTTCTGCGGCAATACGGGCAGTTTCAGGTAGTTTTTCAATAAATTCAGGCATCAATTCAAGTACTTTATTACCCAGTTCACGATCTGAAGTAAACAGCCAACAAGGTGAATCTAGACCATGTTCTGCCTGCCCAACCAGATCGCTCACTACAATCATCGGATCGGCTGTTTTATCCGCAATAATGGCAATCTCAGTAGGACCTGCAAACAAATCAATGCCAACTCGACCAAATAGCATACGTTTTGCCTCGGCAACAAATTTGTTACCAGGACCCACTAAAATATCTGCCGCATGTCCGGTAAATAAGCCAAACGCCATGGCGGCAATTCCCTGCACCCCGCCCAGGGCGAGTATAGTATCTGCACCACATAAATTAGCTGTATAAATAATAGCCGGATTAACACCTTCCCCCGGTTTTGGTGGTGAGCAAGCGATGACATGATCCACACCCGCAGCTTTAGCCGTTGCTACCGACATAATGGCAGAGGCAACGTGTGAGTAACGTCCACCAGGCACATAACAGCCCGCAGTTTGAACCGGTATTTGTTTTTGACCAGCAAAGAGTCCAGGGGAAAGCTCGACTTCGAAATCAACCAAAGCGGCTCGTTGCTTTTCGGCAAAACCGCGTATTCTATCGTAAGCAAATTGGATGTCATCTTTGACTTGCTGCGATAGTTTAGCTGAAGCGGCTTCAATTTCTTCCGCATTAACAACAATATTACCCGTGTAATTGTCTAGTTTTGTTGCATATTCAATGGCTTTCTCTTCACCCCCTGCCTCAATGTCAGACAACATTTGGGTCACAATTTTACGCGTATCGTCTTCCCCTGTTGTTGATGATTTGTCTGCTTTTTTCAAAAACTCTATGGTCATATCAAACTACCTCAATAAAGAAATTATAAAATTCAATTTGTAGAGCCCCCAAAATGGTAACTCGGAATAAAGGCCAACAGTAGCACTACAGAGGGCAGTACAAAGTAAGCGCTTTTAGTCAAGTGTAAGCGCTTACATTAGGCAATGCAAGCGCTTACATGTAAGATAGACAATGAACGTATCCTGATTCTATTCGATTAGGCTTTGGCATTGGTATTGACTGGTTAATAATTGACAATGAATAAAAGAAGTTCGGCACCTACACTACAAGATGTAGCCAGAATGGCTAAAGTATCCACAGCCACTGTTTCTAGATGTTTTAATACACCTGATAAAGTTATTGAAACAACGCGCGATAGAGTTTTGGAGATAGTAGAAGAGTTGGGATACACACCCCACTTTGGCGGACGGACGCTGGCCTCAAATCGATCAAATACCGTTGGTGCGATTATTCCCACTATCGATAATGCCATTTTTGCACGTGGAATTCAGGCTTTTCAAGAAACCTTAGCTCAGAATAATGTCACCCTTTTAATAGCAAGTTCAGGGTACGATCCAGAAAGAGAATTTCAACAGATTCGAAGCCTCATAAGTCAAGGCGCAGACGGTCTATTATTAATAGGACATGCGAGACCCATTAAAACCTATGACTTTTTACAGCGCAGACAAATACCCTACGTAGTGACATGGAATTATCGAGAAGACTCTAACTCCTTCAATGTTGGGTTTGATAATCGAAAAGCTGGATCCAAAATAACCAACGAAATTTTGAAATTTGGTCATAAGCGTATTGCTGTGATTACAGGACATACTGAATTTAATGACCGCGCCCTCGATCGTCTTAATGGTGTTCGCGACGCTATGAAAAGATCAGGCATATCCGAATTAAATCTAGCCATTATTTCAACAACCTATTCATTAAAAAGTGGAGCAGATGCGTTTGAAGATTTTATGACCCGCAAACCCCGTCCCACCGTTATTATGTGTGGTAACGATGTACTCGCAACGGGAGCTATTACTAGAGCAAACGAAATGGGTATAAAAGTACCTTACGACGTTTCAGTGACTGGATTTGATGATATTGATCTGGCCGAAGTTGTGCAGCCAAAATTAACGACAGTCCACGTTCCCCACAGGCGTATGGGCAAGTCATCAGCAAAGTTATTACTCGACATTCTTAATGGTAAACAGGACTGTCAAAGTCTCGAGCTAGAGATAGAAATTGTTTTACGCCAATCTCTTGGAAACGCATTTTGATCAAGTCTTAATTCAATAAATATTCAATAATTCAATACTAATAATTTAAAAAACTTAAATTATATTTTACTAAGTTTAAAATAAATATAGATTGAGTTAAATATTTCTATAGAAGAAAATAAAGTTGTATACAAGACAAATAGGGAGAAAAACCATGTCAATAAGCTCAAAAATAGTGGAAGACTTCGTTAACAATAATATTGAATTTGTTACCACTGTGCCCTGTAAACAATTAGCAGGCGTGATCGACAATATAGAGACCAGCAAGGATATATTCCATATCCCATCAAACAAAGAAGACGAAGGCATTGGACTTTGTGCGGGTGCTTATATGGGTGGGAAACGTTCAGCCATTATTATGCAAAACACCGCTATTGGCGTCACTATTAATACCTTAGTGACGTTAACTCAATATTACCGTATGCCATTACCCATGCTAATCAGTTACCGTGGCGAGCTTGGGGAACCCGTTGCTTGTCAGGTAGAAATGGCGGTTCACACTAAAGCTTTACTCGCTCAACTTAACATTCCTACTTATCATTTTCATGATGAAAAAGATGTGGGTGAACTCAATGCAATATTAGCCTATACATTTATGTGCAATAAACCTGTTGCTATCCTAACTGATGCAACCTTTTGGAAGGGATATTAATAATGATTCGCTCTGAAGTAATAAAACAATTGATACCCGTCATATCCGATCATTTAATAATTTGTAATATCGGTTTACCTAGCCAAGAGTTACATTTGCTTGATGATCAACCGAGTAATTTTTACATGCTTGGAACAATGGGTTTATCTTCTTCAATAGGTCTCGGCTTAGCCTTAGCTCAAAAGGGCAAAGTAATATCTATTGATGGTGACGGTTCTGTCCTAACCAATTTTGGAACTTTACCGACAATTGCTAATAATGTTGCTAATAATTTCATATTACTAATTATTGATAATGGTAGCTATGGTTCAACTGGAGATCAACCAACCTATGCAGGGAAAAAAACTTCATTGTCAGCAGTAGCTGCAGCTTGCGGTTGTGAAAACGTAGTTGAATGCCAAGCAGAAGATGCTGCAGTTACCATGCAAGCGGCGTTAGATAGTAACGAGATGACAATTATTGTCTGTAAATGTATGTCGGGTAATATAAAGGTTCCAGTAATAACGATGGATCCTGTGGTCATTCGAGAACGCTTTATGAAAGAAGTAGAGGCACGTAATACGTAACTCGAGGCTCAATGCTATTAACATTTTTAAAACTTAAAAGACTGCCAAGGATGGCAGTCGGCATTATAAAGATTCGGGCTTGATGTGGCTTAAAGCTAATTTACTGTCCAGTATCCCACCAAATTTCAGGCAAAAAAATACCCAACTCAAAGAGCTGGGTATTGAGATGTTAATGCCTGGCAATGACCTACTTTCACATGGGAACTCCCACACTATCATCGGCGCTGAATCGTTTCACTTCTGAGTTCGGAAAGGGATCAGGTGGGTCCAAAACGCTATTGTTGCCAAGCAAACTGGTTATGTTCTCTAGACACAGTCTAAAAAACTTAATTTGAAAGCTGTAATAAAGAGTCTGTCACATCAGTTAACGTGAACACACTCAAACAAAGCTGTTTGGGTGTTATATGGTCAAGCCGCACGATCAATTAGTACCAGTTAGCTACACGCATTACTGCGCTTCCACACCTGGCCTATCAACGTCGTAGTCTTCGACGGATCTTTAGAGGACTTAAAGTCCTAGTGAGAACTAATCTTGGGAGGGGCTTCCCGCTTAGATGCTTTCAGCGGTTATCCTGTCCGAATGTAGCTACCCGGCAATGCCACTGGCGTGACAACCGGAACACCAGAGATTCGTCCACTTCGGTCCTCTCGTACTAGAAGCAGCTTCCCTCAATTCTCAAACGCCCACGGCAGATAGGGACCGAACTGTCTCACGACGTTCTAAACCCAGCTCGCGTACCTCTTTAAATGGCGAACAGCCATACCCTTGGGACCTGCTTCAGCCCCAGGATGAGATGAGCCGACATCGAGGTGCCAAACACCGCCGTCGATATGAACTCTTGGGCGGTATCAGCCTGTTATCCCCGGCGTACCTTTTATCCGTTGAGCGATGGCCCTTCCATACAGAACCACCGGATCACTATGACCGTCTTTCGACCCTGCTCGACGTGTCTGTCTCGCAGTCAAGCACCCTTATGCCATTGCACTCATAGCACGATTTCCAAACGTGCCGAGGGTACCTTCGCGCTCCTCTGCTACTCTTTCGGAGGAGACCGCCCCAGTCAAACTACCCACCACACACGGTCCCTGATCCAGATAATGGACCTAGGTTAGAACTCCAAATATACCAGGCTGGTATTTCAAGGTTGACTCCACGCAATCTAGCGATCACGCTTCAAAGTCTCCCAGCTATCCTACACAGATAGATTCAAAGTTCAGTGCGAAGCTGTAGTAAAGGTGCACGGGGTCTTTCCGTCTAGCCGCGGGTACGCGGCATCTTAACCGCGATTTCAATTTCACTGAGTCTCGGCTGGAGACAGTGTGGCCATCGTTACGCCATTCGTGCAGGTCGGAACTTACCCGACAAGGAATTTCGCTACCTTAGGACCGTTATAGTTACGGCCGCCGTTTACCGGGGCTTCGATCAAGAGCTTCTCCGAAGATAACCCCATCAATTAACCTTCCGGCACCGGGCAGGCGTCACACCCTATACGTCCTCTTACGAGTTTGCAGAGTGCTGTGTTTTTAGTAAACAGTCGCAGCCACCAATTTATTGCAACCCTCACTAGCTTCTCAGAGTAAATCTGATAACCGGCAAGGGCGTACCTTCTCCCGAAGTTACGGTACCATTTTGCCTAGTTCCTTCAGCCGAGTTCTCTCAAGCGCCTTAGAATTCTCATCCCACCCACCTGTGTTGGTTTGGAGTACGGCCACTCATGACCTGAAGCTTAGAGGTTTTTCCTGGAAGCATGGCATCGACAACTTCGCTCCTAATGGTGCTCGTCATCACGTCTCAGCCTTAAGAGATCCCGGATTTTCCAAAGATCTCAGCCTACACGCTTAAACAGGGACAACCGTCGCCCTGCTTGTCTAGCCTTCTCCGTCACCCCATCGCAGTCATGCGCGGTACAGGAATATTAACCTGTTTTCCATCGACTACGCCTTTCGGCCTCGCCTTAGGTACCGACTAACCCTGCGCCGATTAGCGTTGCGCAGGAAACCTTGGGTTTTCGGCGGGGGAGTTTTTCACTCCCCTTATCGTTACTCATGTCAGCATTCGCACTTCTGATACCTCCAGCATTCCTTACAGAACACCTTCGCAGGCTTACAGAACGCTCCTCTACCATGCCTATATAAATATAAGCATCCGCAGCTTCGGTATACAGCTTAGCCCCGTTAAATCTTCCGCGCAGGCCGACTTGACTAGTGAGCTATTACGCTTTCTTTAAAGGATGGCTGCTTCTAAGCCAACCTCCTAGCTGTCTATGCCTTCCCACATCGTTTCCCACTGAGCTGTAATTTTGGGACCTTAGCTGGCGGTCTGGGTTGTTTCCCTTTCCACCACGGACGTTAGCACCCGTAGTGTGTCTCCCGCGATTGCACTTGCCGGTATTCGGAGTTTGCAATGGGTTGGTAAGCCGGGATGGCCCCCTAGCCATAACAGTGCTCTACCCCCGGCAGTGATACGCGAGGCGCTACCTAAATAGCTTTCGAGGAGAACCAGCTATCTCCGGGCTTGATTAGCCTTTCACTCCGATCCACAGCTCATCCGCTCATTTTTCAACATAAGTCGGTTCGGTCCT
>Ga0209710_1000817_pt1 | contig 26167 bp, 23 predicted proteins | sample ArcticOcean_MG_C_5_FD_187436 | JGI IMG/M metagenome (GOLD analysis project Ga0209710, IMG submission 187436) | Marine microbial communities from western Arctic Ocean - ArcticOcean_MG_CB4_138 (SPAdes) (version 2) | ecosystem: Environmental > Aquatic > Marine > Oceanic | place: Arctic Ocean...
CCCGTAATGTAGATTCAAATACGGTTTCATTTGTCACATTCAATTTGGAATTAAATGATACATCGCCCGCAACCAGTAAGTTGGAATTCAAGGAAACATCAGATAAAAACTCTGTTTTTCCACCCACCCGTAATGTAGATTCAAATACGGTTTCATTTGTCACATTCAATTTGGAATTAAATGATACATCGCCCGCAACCAGTAAGTTGGAATTCAAGGAAACATCAGATAAAAACTCTGTTTTTCCACCCACACGTAATGTTGATTCTAATATGGTTTGATTTGTCACATTTAAATTTGAATTTAATGATACATCACCCGCAACCAGTAAGTTGGAATTCAAGGAAGCATCGGATAAAAACTCTGTTTTCCCACCCACCTGTAATGTAGATTCTAATACGGTTTGACCGGTGACATCCAATTTGGAATTCAATGATACATCACCCGCAACCAGTAAGTTGGAATTCAAGGAAGCATCAGATAAAAACTCTGTTTTTCCACCCACTTGTAATGTGGATTCCAATACGGTTTGATTAGTGACATTCAAATTAGAATTAAATGATACATCGCCACTTGTATATAGATTACCGTTTAAAGATATATCTTCTGATACAATAATTTCATAATTACTTACAGTAGTATTTATCTCTATAATATTCGTTAAATTTTGTACTGTAAATCCACCGGTTATTAATAAATCGCCACTTAATGTAGTGTTACCTTGTACGTGTAAATTAGAATTAAATGATACATCACCCGCAACAAACAACTTGGTATTCAATGAAGCATCAGATAAAAACTCTGTTTTTCCACCCACCTGTAATGTGGACTCTAATATGGTTTGATTTGTCACATTCAAGTTGGAATTCAATGATACATCGCCTGCAACAAGTAAGTTGGTATTCAAGGAAGCATCAGATAAAAACTCTGTTTTTCCACCCACCTGTAATGTAGATTCTAATACGGTTTGACCGGTGACACCCAATTTGGAATTAAATGATACATCACCAGCAACCAGTAAGTTGGAATTCAAGGAAACATCCAACATAAATTCAGTTATTCCACCTACATATAAGGTGGATTCCAATAAGGTTTCATTTGTCACATTCAAATTGGAATTCAATGATACATCACCAGCAACAAGTAAGTTGGAATTCAAGGAAGCATCAGATAAAAACTCTGTTTTTCCACCCACCCGTAATGTAGATTCAAATACAGTTTCATTTGTCACATTCAATTTGGAATTAAATGATACATCACCCGCAACAAGTAAGTTGGAATTCAAGGAAGCATCAGATAAAAACTCAGTAATACCTGCGACTTGTAATGTTGATTCTAATATGGTTTGATTTGTCACATTCAAGTTGGAATTAAATGATACATCTCCGGCAACCAATAAGTTGGAATTCAATGATACATCTCCGGCAACCAATAAGTTGGAATTCAATGAAGCATCAGACATGAATTCAGTAATTCCACCCACACTTAATGTGGATTCCAATACGGTTTCATTTGTCACATTCAAATTGGAATTAAATGATACATCACCCGCAACCAGTAGGTTGGAATTCAATGAAGCATCCAACATAAACTCGGTTTTTCCACCAACTTGTAATGTGGATTCCAATATAGTTTGTTCGATGACATTCAATTTGGAATTAAATGATACATCACCGGCAACCAGTAAGTTGGAATTCAAGGAAGCATCAGATAAAAACTCAGTAATTCCACCCACCTGTAATGTGGATTCCAATACGGTTTCATTTGTCACATTCAAATTGGAATTAAATGATACATCGCCAGCAACCAACAAATTCGAATTCAAGGAAGTATCAGATAAAAACTCTGTAATTCCACCCACCTGTAATGTGGATTCCAATACGGTTTCATTTGTCACATTCAAATTGGAATTAAATGATACATCACCGGCAACCAGTAAGTTAGAATTCAAGGAAGCATCAGATAAAAACTCTGCGACCCCCACAACTTGTAATGTGGATTCTAATACGGTTTGTTCCATGACATTCAAATTGGAATTCAATGATACATCACCAGCAACTAGTAAATTGGAATTCATGGAAGCATCCGATAAAAACTCTGTAATTCCGGCGACTTGTAACGTCGAACCGAGTATAGTTTCATTAGTAACGTCAAAATTAGAATTGAAAACAACATTATTACTTACATACAATTCACCAGAAACATCAACTGTTACTAACGCGTCTTTACTTGGTTTTCCTAACCCAATCTTATCATTTACACGGGTCACCATTTCAGATGTAATATTATTTGTTTCATTGAAGGTTTGTATATTACCTCCTATAATTGATAATGTATTTGTATCCTGTATATCATCTTGATTATTGAAAGAAATCGTATTGTTACTTAAATATAACGAGTTAAATGGTATATTAGCAGAACCTAGATTTGAATTGTATGCGTACATTGGGATGATATCACCCGAAATATTCAAAGTACCATCTAATTGCATGTTTGAATTCAATGATACATCGCCATTCAAAATGGTATTGTTTTCTACATACAGGTTATTATTTATAGAAACATCTTCTGAAACAAAAATAGATCCGTTTATAGACAAATCTTCTGAAATAATTATTTCGTAATTGTTTACGGTGGTATTTATTTCTAATATATTTTCTTGATTTTTTACGCGTAGATTTCCAGATATTAATACGTCTCCACAAATATTTGTAAACCCATTTATTCCGATGCTGTCTCCCTTTAGTGTTATATATTCGCCTGAAATAGTAGTAGAACTATTTAAAACTGTATTTCCATCAATTTGAAGATTTTCCTTCACGTGTAAACTTTTATTGAATATCACATCCGTGTCGATATTTCCATCTAATCCAGCTCCGGTTGCTCCTTGTTGACCGGTATATCCAGTAGGTCCTTGTATACCAGTAGGTCCTTGTTCTCCAGTTGGTCCTTGTATACCTTGTGTACCTTGTTCTCCAGTTGGTCCAGTTCTTCCGGTTGGACCAGGAAATCCTCGTGGACCTTCGTCACCGGTTAATCCAATTGGTCCTTGAATGCCAATTGGACCAATGATACCTTGTGTACCAATATCACCTTGTGTTCCATCGTTTCCTTGAAGTCCTTGAAGTCCCTGAAGTCCTTGTGGACCGATATCTCCTTTTTCACCTTGAATACCTTGCATACCTAGAAAACCACGTGGACCTTGGTCGCCTTGTTCTCCTTGTGGTCCTTGTTCTCCTATTTCACCTTTAACTCCTACTATACCCTGTATTCCTTGTTGACCGGTATATCCAGTAACTCCTTGTATTCCTTGTATTCCCTGAAGTCCTTCAAGTCCTTGAAGTCCATTGTCACCAGTATATCCAGTTTGACCGATTTGTCCGGTGAATCCTTGAATACCCTGAAGTCCTTGAAGTCCATTATCACCGGTATATCCGGTAGGTCCTTGTATTCCTTGTATTCCCTGTATTCCCTGTATTCCCTGTATTCCCTGTATTCCATTATCACCCGTATATCCAATTTGACCGATTTGTCCGGTGAATCCTTGAATACCCTGGAGTCCTTGAATACCCTGGAGTCCTTCAATACCCTGAAGTCCTTGAAGTCCTTGAAGTCCTTGTGAACCGATATCTCCTTTAAATCCTGCTATACCTCGTGTTCCTTGTTGACCGGTATATCCAGTAGGTCCTTGTATACCTTGTGTACCTTGTATACCTTGTGTACCTTGTATACCTTGTATACCTTGTTCTCCAGTATGTCCGATTATTCCTTGTATTCCTTCTTCTCCTTGAACTCCTTGTTGACCTGTATATCCAGTAGGTCCTTGTATTCCTTGTATTCCTTGTATTCCTTGTATTCCCTGTATTCCTTGTATTCCTTGGTCTCCCGCATAACCAGTACTTCCAATCGGTCCCATTGGTCCGGGTGGACCCATTAGACCAATCGTTCCACCTGGACCAACTGGTCCAATCAGTCCAGTATTACCTACCTCTCCAATCAGTCCAGTTGGTCCAATTGGTCCAGTATAACCGACCGGTCCAATTGGTCCAGTATCACCTACCGGTCCAACAATACCATCAGTTATAAACCAAAGAGCACACGTTACCGCATTACCACCTGAACCTCCTATACATCTTATATTAATATAATCACCTACGTTGAAATTCAAACTTAAATCAATCAATGAACCAGATAAACCAATATTAGATAATATTACTCCCGTTGCGTTACCATTTTTATATATTTCAATACTACCTACACTTGTAGGTGTACTTGCAGAACGAACACCAATATAATTTAATTCACTTTGTTTACCGATATGAACACCAAAATATTGACCGCTATTTGTAGCACCACCAAACGAAAATATAAAACCACTATTATTGATCGAAAAATTATCAGTATCAGCAACTAACGTATATACACCGCCATTTGTTAACCCGTGTGGTCCGGTATGCCCGGTCGGACCAAGAATTCCGGTCGGACCAGCAGGTCCTGTAGGACCCGTTCCTAAAACAACACTACAATCTTTTGAATTACACATTGGAACATTGAACCAACTTGGAGATAGGGGATCGCCTATTTCATCGACATTGCAAGATGATTGCAATTCTTTTAATTTTCGAAGTGCGATATAGTCACTTGATGACATTATATTCCACCTGTATAGTAAATATACTGAAAAGAAATCAAAATAAAACCTACTATCTTGAAATAATATTGATAATAGAAAATGATATAATATTATTGTGTTAATTATTATATAATGGACAACTTCGATTTAGATATAAATAATTATAGCATGGGCGATCTCGAAACCTTTTTTCAACTGAAATCAAAAAAGAAATATTCTGCTAGTGATATTGAGTTAAAAGAATATCAAATACGCGAACAATTATTGTCAAGCGGACATGTAGACAAGCGGTTTAAAAGAGACTTAATCGAATTTCTCGAATTAGCTAAAAACTGGCTAATATTTGTGAAATGTAATAATGGAAAACAACCGACTTCTATACCTGCGAATCATAAATTAGACACGACTAATATGACTTCAACTGAAAGTATACCGCGAACAGACGAATTAGTAAAGCGCGAAGAGACCCAGTTTGTTTATTCAAATAATAGTGATTTCTTCCCTGGAAAACTGAACCCATTGAATACGCGCATTATTACGAAAAATTTGAATATTGATACGCGATTTCGTGGAGATTTATATACCACACAGAGTTCGGATTTCACCGTTCAACTTCCTATAAAATTTAATAAGGTTGTGTCAATGCAGTTGTCTTCATTAGAAATGCCCGTTTCATTTTATGGTATATCTAGCATTTTGGGTAATAACTTTTTATACTTAAGTGTAGAACATCAATCATTAGACCCATCTTCCAATGAAATAGAAACTTCCGAAAAAACGGTCATAGTTCCTGACGGAAATTATAGCGCAACAGACCTACTTGATAAACTACTATCTTTTTTGTCACCAAAAGATCTAAATGGAACTTTATTGGAACCAAATAGTATTTTTTCGTATATCAATTTAGAATTAGATATTACATCTTCGGGGTCTGGTACAGGTAAAGTAACTATCAAACCAACAGAAGACAAATTAGATGTAGTGCAAAAAATCACTCTTGATTTTACAAAAGACATCAATGGAAATACAGATAAAGTAGATGTTTCTACCAAACTAGGTTGGAATCTAGGATTTATCAATAGAAAATACCGAGATAGTAATACATATACCGCTGATACGGTAATAGAACCCGCAGCAATTCGTTATATTTACTTAGCCGTTGATGATTTTTGTAATAGTGCTAACAATCAATTTGTAAATGTATTTAACGAATCTATTATGAGCCCTAATATTCTCGCAAGAATCTCAATAAAAGGGTCTTATTTTAGTCTAATTATGGACAACGATTTCACTATTGTTACAGAACCTAGAAGGTATTTCGGTCCGGTAGATATTCAGCGATTACGTATACGCCTGTTTGATGAAAGAGGAAGAATACTGCCCATGAACAATTCGAACTTCTCATTTTGTTTAGATTTGAAAATGCTTTATGACCTATAAGTATAGGGAAAAATAAATATATGTCATCAACACAAGATCTCAGTTCTATCTATCAAGATACAAAAACGACTTTCACTGGGGAAGGGAGTTTGTCTATAATGTATGATTTAGGTATTGTAGATTTCATTGGTGTTGATCCAGTAAAAGATGCTTATATTGGAAATTTTTATACGATTTTAGGTTCTTGTGGACTAAGTATAGATCAAGATTTTGGTATAATCGAATATACTGGTGATGATGAACTACAATTATATGATTTAACGAATACTTTACAGATCGCATTTGATGTGCGCATATTTAATGAAAAAATTGGATTAATAAAAGACACTACAAATCAAACAATTATTGATACATCGTATAATTCGAATTGTATTTTCCCGTCACAACAACTCGTAATCACTAGCGAAGATTTTTTAAAGGAACTTTCCAAACAAAATATCATTTCTTTGGGTAAATTGGTCTCTATTTATAGAGACTTTTTACGTAATACGAACTTTTACTTTTATTATCCATTGGATTTTCCTTCTATTTTTGACGCAAGTGGAACCTATGATATAAGTGGAGGTGAATTTACGGAAACAACACTTATTGAAATATTAACACAACAATCTAGCGATAGTCAAGGAAACAATAATTATAAACTCAATGGAAATATTATTCTTAATGATATTAATAATTTATTACGAAATATAAATGTAAGTGACCCTTTTTTGAACCGCACAAATCTAACTATGGCAGATGGATTTGTTGCTGGTGACCTGATTCTAATTGAGAAAGGACTTACATTTAATCTTGATGTTACATGTATCGATGATAACAACGTTGAAACTATTTTATTAAGAAAAATCGTCCAAGTTCCCGTTTTGTTGCGTTTAGATAATTTATCGTAAAAATGATATACTGTTTTTCTACTAATATAGTAATGAGTAGTGGTGATAATGAAACATTTACAGGTGAAGGGGGGTTTACAGTTCAACAAGATGGAGGAACCGTTGCATTAGCATTGCCACTAGATACATATAACGTTACTGACTCTTTGCAAATTAAATTTAGTGCTCGTAGAATGAATGATAAATTAGGAATAACAAAAGATGAAGATAATTACGAAGTATTACACTCTTCCTATGATGACGTCAATGACGAACAACTACAAGATGCTGTAGAAATTATCGCTGATGAAATACTCGATTATTTAAATACAGATAATATTTTATCCATGGGCAAATTATCAACTCTTTATTCTGACTTTAATTACACGGTAATGGAATATTTTGGTGCTCCTTATGGATTTTCAAATATCTTCGCGGCAGAAAAGGCATACACAGTAAATCAAGGTGTATTTGATGCAAGTGCTTTGTTACAATTATTACATAAACACACTTTCGATATTTCTGGCTCATATGTTAGTGATTTATCAGGTTGTTTTAAAGTGAATAATATTAACGACCATCTGCGTTATCTTCAAGGCGCAGATGTGTTTGATAATCGACCTGCACAATTTAACTATGGTGTAAAAGAAGGATTTTTACACGGAGATTTGGTTTATATACCAGATGGAATTAGTATTACGTTGAAAGTAGATATTGAAGATGAACCATATGCTCCTATTGTAAATATCGGTCCATCAAATCTCGCATCAATCGATGATTTATTCAATTATACCAATACACAAACGTTAGTAGACAAAAGTACAACCTATTCAGTTACTAATATCACACAAACTTACAAGGTACCGATTTTGATTATTCTTACAAACGACGAACATTTTAATTTTGAAAATTACGGAACAGATTGGGTTGATATGACTAATGATTCTATCGGAGTTCAAAAATGGTTAGCCGTTTCGATTTCCGCATCAGGAAAATACCAGACTGCTATTGAAGAAGCCGGAGATATATATGTATCAAATGATTATGGCACTACTTGGATTATAAAACATAATATTGGGAACGCACTTTCAAATTGTATATCTATATCGCAATCGGGACAGTATCAGACCGCATCTAACGGGATATCTATTTTTGTGTCTAGTGATTATGGGGAAACCTGGACCGAAACGTATAATCTTGGTGGGTCGAATATTTTTGTTCGCGTCTCGTTAAACGGACAATACCAAACAATTGTTTCCTCGGGTGATTCATTTTATCAATCTTCAGATTTCGGACAAACTTGGACTCGGTATTCAGACGAGGATAGTAACATTTATAATTCTATCTCTATGTTTCCAACCGGTGGATTATCCATGTCGTATGATGGTAGATATCAGACAATAGCAAGTGAGGATATCTATATATCAGATGATTATGGCGTAACGTGGTCCACCGCTAATTTAAATTCACTCAATCAAGTTTGGGAAGATCGTAATTGGCACGGTATAGCAATTTCATCCGATGGTAAATACCAAACCGCAATTGAAGTGATTGGTGAAATTTATGTATCCAGTGATTATGGTATTAGTTGGAATGTAAAAGAAGAACTACCGATACAAGACCAAAATTGGCAAGATATTTCAATATCAGCAAATGGGAGGTATCAAACCGCAGTCGCAAAAGGTGGTAAAATATTTACATCTACCACCTTTGGTGAAATATGGGAAACCCCAACAGATGTTGATGTTGATAAAATATTAGAATGGCAAAGTCTGAAAGTGTCGTCAAACGGACAATATCAAACCGGGGTGGTATATAATGGAAATATCTATACGTCACGATTGATTTAATCTGTGTATTTATTATATAAAATGCCATACAAAACCAGAAAAGTCCGTAATAAAGAATGCTACCGTGTATATAACCCGAAAACAAATAAAACTTTTGCGAAATGCGCCACCAGAGAAAACGCCCTGAAACAACTGAAACTTCTTAGGGGAATTCAAAATAACAAAACTTTCCGGCAAAAAATTAAGACTTTCAGAAATAATAGGACACAACGTTCAAAATAATGAAAAATATTAGAATTATATTCTATAAATGCCAATCGTTTTACAAGCTCTTATTATATTATCGGGTTTAGTTCTATCCATTATGATTGGACTATGTGTTCTATACCCCGACGATGAAGAACCGCTATTATAATGTATATATAAAATCTTATAATATATATATATTATGCCGTGTCGTGTTACTTGTATGATATCCAGTGTATTCATAATTGGTATGATATACATGACGAATTCAATGTCTACATCTGAGACAGTTAATAAATATGAATCACAGTTACCCGAACATTTAGTTGAAATATACAACAAAATTGTAGAAGAGAGAACCCAAATATATTACACCGGGTTTATACTAGGACTGGTTCTCTCTGTATTGTTCTTCGTTGTTAATAAACAAATATTTAAGATTCATATGTCAAATACGTCGTTTGTATGTTTTACAATTATGATATCATTCCTGTCTAATTATTTTTACTATATTTTGACCCCAAAACAAAATTATATGCTAGACCATATTGATAATCTGGAACAATCGAAAGCTTGGTTAGAAATGTATAAGAGCATGCAATTCTCGTATCATTTTGGGTTATTTTTAGGTTTACTCGGTGTGGGGACATTTGCTTACGCATTCCGTTGTAATAAATAATTTCCAGCGTTATATTATACGATGAGCCAAAATACAATTAACGGGAAATCCAACAAAAAATATCAACTTATTATTGATGCGATTGAGAACGCAAAAAATGAAATATTAGAAGCAATTCTTTCGAAATCATCTAAAATGGAAGATTTAGTTGAAGTAAATCTAGAAATACCTAGCACATCTGTTGAAGATGCGATTGAAGATGATAGTAGTTCTGATGAGGAAGATGATAGTAGTTCTGATGAAGAAGATGATGACAATGAAGATTCAAAAGGAAGTATGAAACTAGAAGAACTTAATGAATCCGACGATGAAGATTCAAAAGGAAGTATGAAACTAGAAGAACTTAATGAATCCGACGATGAAGATTCAAAAGGAAGTATGAAACTAGAAGAACTTAATGAATCCGACGATGAAGATTCAAAAGGAACTATGAAACTAGGAGAACTTAATGAATCCGACGATGAAGATTCAAAAGGAACTATGAAACTAGGAGAACTTAATGAATCCGACGATGAAGATTCAAAAGGAACTATGGCACCTGGAGAACTTGATACTTCTGACAATAAAGAACAACAAAAGACGGAAAATAATAAGGGCATCTTGGCAAATGCGGCAGACAGTGTCGCAGGTTTTTTTAACTCCAAAGGTCCAACCGGTGGTAAAAAACACAGAAGGTCTCGTAAAAAGGGCAACCGTAAGCGTAGACAAACAAAACGTGTGAGATTTGATTATTGAGTCTAGGTTCTCTTATTCATAAAAATAAAACTATAATAGATATTGTAATTCAATATTACATTTATTGTATGTAACTAATTGTTATACACAATGTAAAACAAACTTTTTTTAGATACATCGAGAACCTACATTCAAAGAATTATGTAAAAAGATATAGAAATGACAATCTATGTTGTATTAGACCTTATTTTTTAACAATGATCACTCTCAGTGAAGAACAGCAATATATTCTGGATACTGTGAAAGGTGGTGATAATGTATTAGTTGATGCCGTTGCAGGAACGGGTAAAACAACACTCATTTTATCTATTGCAAGAGAACTGCAAAATAAACAGATATTACAAATGACATACAATTCTTCCTTACGCGCTGATGTAAAAAAGAGCATTGAAGAACAAAATATTACTAATTTGAGCGTCCATACGTTTCATAGTTTGTTAAAAAGATATTATACCGATGTTGGATATACTGATACAGAAATACGTCGCGTCTTATATAAAAAAACTCCTCCAAAATCAGAAATAGAGAACATTGATATTCTTGTTCTCGATGAATGCCAAGATATGACGATTCTATATTTTCAATTAATGGTGAAATTGGTTAGAGATATGGGTTCTCCAATACAACTTCTCATTTTGGGCGATTACATGCAAGGATTGTATGAATTTAAAGGGGCAGATATTCGTTTTCTAACACTCGGTGATAAAATATGGTCTAATTTTTCATTATTGAGAACCAATGTGTTCCAAAAAAGAACCATGAAAATGTCTTTTCGAATTACGAACCAAATGCGCCATTTTATTAACGATGTTCTCTTGGGAGAAGATAGGATGAATTCGTGTAAAGAAGATGTCCCTGTCAAATATATACGAAATAACAAAGATAATATTACAAAAGTTGTTTACGGAGAAATTAGTCGACTACTTGATTCGGGTGTAAAACCCAGTGAAATATTTGTTCTTGCAAATTCGATTAAAGGAACCAATGATAGTATACGTAAATTAGAGAACAAATTAACAGAAAAAAAAATACCATGTCACGTTCCTATGTTTGAACATGGTAAAATGGATGACCGCGTAGTAGAGGGTAAACTTGTGTTTTCGACTTTTCATACCGCAAAGGGTAGACAACGCAAATATGTATTTGTAGTTGGATTTGATAACTCATATATGACGTGGTTCGCACGAAACCTTCCAAAAGATGTTTGTCCAAATACATTGTATGTTGCTGTTACCAGAGCAACACAGGGATTATATTTATTAGAAGAGTCTTCGTGGAGAACACGCCCACTCGATTTTATGAAATTAGACCATATCGAAATGAAGAATCGCGATTATATCGATTTTAAAGGACAACATCAAACCATCTTTCAACAGGACGCAACCGACGATGATTTCAACAATCAATCTATCAAAAAACATAAAATAACACCCACTGAATTAGTTAAATTCATACCCGAAAATGTGATTGAAAATATTACCGAGATACTAGACAGGATTTTTATAAAAGAAACGGTTGAATTGGATACTCTTGATATTCCCAATATTATACAAACCAAGCAAGGCTTCTATGAAGAGGTAAGTGATTTAAATGGAATTGCTATACCGAACATGTATTATGATAGTTTATATAGAAATCGCGGTTCCAATGAAGAAGCCGACCTACAACAAAATATTCTATACGATGTTATTTATCGCAATAATGACCGTCTTAGAGAGAAAAATTGTCACTTCTTACGACAAACGATTCAAGATTTACCAGAGAAATTAGAGAACATTGACGATTATTTATATACCGCAAATGTTAGTATCGCAGTCCAAGAACTCCTTTATTTCAAACTTATGCAAATCGAACGCGACGAATATACCTGGTTATCGCAAGAAATTGTTGATACTTGCAAAGCACGAATGCGAGATGTCATTGAACCCGATTGTAAATATGATATGCCTATTGCCGAAAAAACCATCATTCATGAAAGTGATGACGAACAACACGAACGTCTGGATGAACTAATCTTTAAACATCTAGGTCCTGCTTATCATTTTCGATTTACCGCGAGAACCGATTTAATTACAGAATCTACTGTTTGGGAACTCAAATGCACCGGCGAAATTACTACAGAACACCTCATTCAAGTTGTTTTTTATGCCTGGATTTGGTATCTAAATACCGATATATATACATCAAACATAGAAGATATGGTAAAAGTATTTAAAATTTTCAATATCAAAACAGGGGAAATTATACGATTAAACGCAACTATGGATGAATTGAATGAAATTATGTTGTCTATTTTGAAAGCGAAATACCAAGAAACCACAACGCCGACTGATGAAGAATTTCTCGAAACATGCCAAAACTATCTTGATGATACATAAAATTGAATCTATTGAACAAGAAAAGTATTACATCAAATAAATTATATACAGTATGAAAAAACCGCATTATTATCAAAAAGAAGCCGACGATGCTATTCACGAAGAACTCCTTATTAATGACAAGTGTATCGTTAAAATGTTTTGCGGAACAGGTAAGTCGTTGATTATGCGAAGATGTAAAACCATTGAAGACAAGAAATTAGTTGTATTTGTGTTTCCATCATTATCATTAATCAGGCAGTTTTATGAAGAATATTTGAATGATTACAACGCCGAAAATATATTGCAAATATCTTCCGAGGATGATGCAACAACCAATCCTATTGAGATAACACAATTTCTGTCTAAAATAAACAATAAAATAATTTGTATCACTTATCACAGTTTCAAAACGCTGTTAGATAACTTGGGTGAAATTATAATAGATGTATGTATATTTGACGAAGCCCACCACGCTGTAGGCGAAACATATCAAAAATCTATTTTCGAAAACAAGGTTTGTGATAAACAGATATTCTTTACCGCTACTCCTAAAAACGCAAATGGTATTATTATGTATGATAGAGAACAACCTGACGATGGGGTTTGTGGTAATTTAGTATACGATTATTCTTGTTTACGAGGCATAGACGAGGATTACCTGAATCCGTTTGAAATAAGAATTGATATGTTTACCGAAAATACGAATAAATCAGTATTTGAAAGCATTGCACGTGCGATATTATCAACTGGTAATAGTCGTGTGTTAACATTCCATTCGGATGTTAATACAGACAGGGACACCTCTGTAATGAATTTTGTTGATAATACAATGTTTAAAGCAGTTTTCAAACAAATACAGAAAACCGAGTTTCCGCTAATCAAAAAGTATACAAAAGTGCATATGACAGAGTTATCTTCATCTGTTAAACCCAAACAAAGAGATGTAATACTTAAGAAATTCGATAAAACCGACGATGATGAAATTATGATTATTTCTTCGTGTGAAACCATTGGCGAAGGGATTGATACAAAAAACGCGAATATGTGTGTATTTGTGGATCCCAAATCCTCTTATGTAAAAATTATTCAAAATATAGGGCGAATTGTCAGAAAACAGTTTGGTATTGAGAAACCTAAATCCACCATCTTAATACCTTGTTGGGTTGATAAATCGAAATACTTGGAATGCGGTAATGACAAAGAGGAATGTGATGCGGTAATCCGACAAGATATGAGTGTTGATGGCAACTTTAATGGGATTCTTAACGTTCTTAGTGCTTTGAAACAAGAAGATGAGGATTTATATGACATATGTCTCAATTATCCCAACACGTATTCGCCAAAAGAGATTCGCAACAACTTGCTCAAACAAGGATACACAATATTAGAACCAATTGGAGATGGGGGATTGGTCGAAAATATAGGGTTTCTATTAGATAATGATGTTGAAAACGATGTATATAGAGATTGTGAAACAGACGAAGACCGAATTATGTGTATAGCATCAGACAGTGCGATTTGTGTAGAAATTCATACAAACTCATTAGAGACACCTATCGAAAAATACAATTCAGAATGCGATAGCGGTGAGATTGTTCGCTTATATCTGAATGTGGATGATGTAAATCCACCGTATTATCAGCCTATCGTGAAGAACTCTGGTGAAAAGAAAAATAAAAACAAACTTGCAGCACCTAAACAGAGAAATAAAAAATGTATTAATGTCCATACCAATCCTGATGTGAAAGTATTATGGAATATTAGCAGTGATTTTGATATTACAAAGGATATTTGTAGTTGTGTTATTGACTGTCAGGTTTCATGGTACGAAGCAAATTGGCGTATAAATCTCGCAAAACTAATAACGTATATGGATCTAAATAAAAAGGCACCAAGCAAGAAAGACAAACTCGATGATGTTAAAACTCTTGGGCGTTGGGTATTAACTCAAAAACAAAATTATAAGAATAAACAGTATATTATGAAAAAACCTGCTATCCTTAAAGAATGGGAAGACACAGTGGAAACATATAAAGAATATCTATGTAATGACAATGAAGGAAAATGGCGCATAAATCTCGCAAAACTAAAAACGTATATGGATTCAAATAATAAGGCACCAAGTGCATTCTACAAAAATAATGATGTTAAAACTCTTGGGAAGTGGATAAGCACTCAAAAACAAAATTATAATAAAAAAAAAAATATTATGGAAAATCCTGCTATCCGAAAAGAATGGGAAGACACATTGGAAACCTATAAAGAGTATCTATATACTGATAATGAAGAAAACTGGCGCATAAATCTCGCAAAATTAAAAGCGTATATTGGTACAAACCGAAAACGCCCAAGTGAAAACGATAAAAACAATGATGTTAAGTTTCTGGGTCGTTGGGTAAATACTCAAAAGACAAATTATAAGAATAAAACACAAATTATGGAAAATCCTGCTATCCGAAAAGAATGGGAAGACACAGTGGAAACCTATAAAGAATATCTATGTATTGATAATGTTGAAAACTGGCACATAAATCTCGCAAAATTAAAAGCGTATATGAGTACAAATAAAAAGCGCCCAAGCCCCACAGATAAAAATGAGGATATTAAAATACTGTGCAAATGGGTAAATACTCAAAAGACAAATTATAAGAATAAAACACAAATTATGGAAAATCCTGCTATCCGGAAAGAATGGGAAGACACAGTGGAAACCTATAAAGAGTATATATGTAATGACAATGAAGAAAACTGGCACATAAATCTCGCAAAATTAAAAGCGTATATGAGTACAAATAAAAAGCGCCCAAGCCCCACAGATAAAAATGAGGATATTAAAATACTGTGCAAATGGGTAAGTCATCAAATAACAAATTATAAGAATAAAAAGCAAATTATGACAAATCCTGCTATACGGAAAGAATGGGAAGACACAATGGAAACCTATAAAGAATACATATTTAACAATGAAGAAAAATGGCGCATAAATCTTGCAAAACTAAAAACGTATATGAGTACAAATAAAAAGGCACCAAGTAATCGCGACAAAGACGTGGATATTAAACCCCTGGTTCAATGGGTAACTCATCAAAAACAAAATTATAAGAATAATAAGGACATTATGACAAATCCTGCTATTCGGAAAGAATGGGAAGACGTGTTGGTAAAATATAAAGAGTATTTAAAACAGGATATTATATATGAAATCTCAACTGATGATACAAGTATAACCCAAGATACATTGCCCCCAAAACCGAAGAAGTCAATGAAACTCAAAATTAAGGCCCCCATTCAGGTTGAAACTACCAAACAAAAACGTGAACGAGTAATAACCGAAATATCCCTTCTACATAAACGCTATAAAACGATGAGGTCCGACAATCTCCATAACGAGTTTAATGAAAAAGACAACGACTTATGGAAGAAATACCACGAAATCTCAGAAGAAAATGAGAAGTCATTTCCAGAAGAGGAAATCCCACGTAATCGTATTATTGCAGAACTAAATAAGTGCAAACCCAGTCGCACAAAAACAGTGGTAGATATGGGGTGTGGAAAAGGTCAAATATCACAACATTTTCAAAACGACAAACGATTTGATTTCATTAATTACGACCATATTTCATCAGGCGATAATATTATATCGTGTGATATTTCAAAAACCCCATTGGAAGATAACTTGGCTGACATTTGTATTTTATCACTCGCAATGTGGGGGTCGAACTGTAAAGAATATATAAAAGAAGCGAACCGAATATTAGAGAGTGGAGGTAAATTGTATATTATCGAACCGACAAAAAGATGGTCTGAAAAAGACGAAAATGGAAATATTATGGAAGAAAAGGGAGGAACCAAAATGAAATCATTACTTGAAACAAGTGGATTTCATATAGTAGAACAAAGTATAGAAAAGTTTTGTATGTTTTATTGTATGAAAAATAATTAGACAGATAAAATAAAAAACAAATATATTTTTTATTTTATGAATTATAAAGTGCTATCTGAAGGTGAGGTTTGAGTTGGCGTTTGACCGGAAGGAGCAACAAATCGCTTGATTGCCTCCCATACCTTTGCCGACTCGTCAATGCTGAATGTTCCGCGCTTCTGCGCAATACTCAAAAACGTAACCATTACATTCAGTGCTGTATTATCATCATTAATAGGAACTTCTGTAATTGGTACTTGTGTTTGTTGTGACGACGCAGGTGCTTGCTGTTCCAATTGAATATTATCCATTCTATATATTAGAATAGACGGATTTTTTTATATCATTTATGTTGATAACATTTTACTTCATTGTCTTTACAGACTCGTTTACATAAATTACCATTTTTAAGTGTATCACCGCATATATATACAAACATCCCATTGTCGATTTGCTTTTTGTTCTCGCGCCAACATTTTGACGCATAATCGAAGTCGATATCTACCTCCGTTATTTCGAGGTCACTTTCAACCACAGGTTGTACTTTGCGACTTCGTGTAAACATTTTGTTACTTCGTGTAAACATTTTGTTACTTTTTACTATGATATTATTTGTAATCTCATTTCAATTTTTTTATCACGTATATTTATACAGAATAAAAATGTTAAATTACACCGAATTTGCCCTGGATAGTTTTTATATGACATATGTATTCTTAATGACAACCGGAACAATCACATTTATTGAAGCAATGAGAACAAATGATAAGCGTATCCGCAATATAATGAATCTAGAAACATGCATATCTATCATCGCTGCGTTCTTTTACGGAAAGTTCATTACTTCTATTGAAAAGAAGGGCGTTATTGACTACAAAGAGATGAATAGTACCAGATACGCTGATTGGGCGATAACAACACCTATCATGTTACTTGTTCTTGTTCTCGTGTTTTTATATAATACCAACGGTGGTGCTCTACCGATTTCTTCTTATCTCGTAATTTTATTATTAAATTATGGTATGCTTGGTTTTGGATACCTAGGCGAGACAGGGGTTATGAATAAATTATTCGCAAATATTACGGGGTTTGTTTTTTTCGCGGGGTTATATGGATACATCTATAATACTTTCTTAAGTAAAAAATATAATTTCGACAATATGTTATTATATTTCACATTCTTAATATTATGGACTCTTTATGGTGTGGTTTATTTTATGGAAGATATATCAAAGAATTTCGGTTACAATATTTTGGATTTGTTCTCTAAATGTTTTGTTGGTATCTTTTTCTGGGCGTATTTTACAAATGTATTTAAATTATAAATTTCATTACAAATATATAACATATTTGTAATCACTTACTTGGGAACACAACGCTACGTCTTTCTATTACGCTTCTCATTGGATTTACATACTTTGCGACAATGATGAGTTTTTGGGTTTCTTCGTAGCGAAGGTTTACAGTTTTTTCTACAACGCTTTGCATATACACTTTTAAAAATTTTATTTTACTTTTTCGAACGCTTCTGTTTCTTTGTTTTTTTGGACTTTGATTTGGACTTTGATTTTGAACGCTTCCGTTTTTTTGATTTTGTGGCGGCCTTGATATCTGGTCCTAGATTCATCGCCCAAGGAACTTTTTTTAAAAATTGGGTAGCACCTGTATATGGTTCAAACTTATCTTTATTCTTATAATAAATATTATTTGGGTTATCACTTGTTGTAAACGGAACATAATTGTTTTCTGCATTTTTTTTATACAAAATATAACTACGACCATTATTCTGAGAAAGTACTTCTACTATTGTAGATGGTGTTGGGGGGTGCTTATCTTTAACGGGAGGTGTTTGAATATTATATCGATGTAAAGGTGATATAAATAGTATGTTTTCTCCTTCGACATTTTCGACTGTTCCAGGTGTATCAGCGCCTACTGTCTCAGGTGTATTCACTACGGTGGGTGGTGTTCCAGGTGGTGACGGTGTTTTCATTATATATTCTACATATACATTTTGACAACATAGTGTAAAAACCCGTTTTCACAGAGTAAAAACAAAAACAAAAACAAAAACAAAAATATGAATATGAATATAAAGATGTATTTTTATATTTATATATAATGCCAATTACACGACTTTCTAATATTGAGCAATTTAGATATATATGTGGAAATGTATCTCCAAATATAAATATTAAAGTAAGAGCATATGATTTTAGTGTTAATACCAAAAGTGCTTTTCTACAATGTGATGGATATACTAAAATATATACACAATGGTTTATGTCACATAGTGCTTATACAATTAAACAAGGTGGTGGTAATGATACAGCAAGTTATCATGAAGTTGATGAACAAGATAATGTACCTTATAAAGAACCTGTTATTTGTTATACAATGCCAAATATTAATAATATAGACGAGTTATTTGAAAAAGAATATGAAATTGTAAAGATTGTTGGAAACGTGGAAAAAAGAATTTGCAAAATACATTTATTTTGTGATGAAAATCAAGTTGAAGAACTATTGGCAAAAATAACTAATGAGATTGATATGACTGAATTAACCTATATGCAAAAGGCACAAAGGATATGTACGACTTTTATTGTATTGCCGATTTGTTATGCAATTGGACCACCAATACACCTGATTAGTTGTTCGCTTTTATGCATTTCTGGAAATTGGAGTATGAATTATTATCAAGGTGCTGAGTTATGTAGTTATCGAACAGGATTTAATATGAATAAACGTCTAGTTGTACTAACCAAAAATATATGGAAAAATAATAAAATATGTTGTGATAAACTATTATATTCACATAATACATCTGGCATTAACGATGATGAATTATATTATAAATATTATAATAATGATAATCGTAAATTTTTATTAAAAAAGGTTGAAGATATGGAATTACTTCTTCGTTTTGATAAACATGCAATTTACTTTAAAGATATTCAACAAGAACTTTTAAATAAAATGTATCCTGAAGATGAACAATTACGTAACAATGAATTAAAACGTATTCAAAATATAAAGTTTGTATTAAGTCCAGATGATATTGAAAAAAATGTTGTAACAAACCAATCTAATATAACATATGAAAATAATCAAGAAGAGCAAGAACAGCAAGAGCAAGAACAGCAAGAACCAGAACAAGAACAGGAACAAGAACAGGAACAAGAACAAGAACAAGAACAAGAACAAGAACAAGAACAAGAACAAGAACAAGAACAAGAACAAGAACAAGAACAAGAACAAGAACAGCAAGAACAAGAACAAGAACAAGAACAACCAGCGTTTTAAATATTCAAAGGTTTTTGTTTATAGTATAATATATTATCAGTACGAGTGATGCCTGATGGATGGAAGAATTAAATCTACAGGTGTGCCAACGTCTTCTTCTGTCTTATACAAATTTGGTATTCATTATTTATATTTTTCCAAAATATCAGACGGAATTGTAAAAATTGAATGTATTTATCTTCGATGTAACTGAATCACAATCACTTCGAAATACAAAATATACACTCAATATGGACGATATTAATTATTACTCACAAGAATTCCTGGACTTTATGGTAGACGAACACCAACAAGTCATTTCTCTTAGTATACACCATAATAATGTTCTCGTAGATAAATACATTCAGAGTTCATATGGCACAACGTTATCCGAAGGCATACAAAATGAACTTATCAAATTTACTTATCTCATTGGAGATGAATTAACACCGGACATTCTCCGTAAATTGAAAAACCAAATAGTTTTATATCAGTTCCCACATACTCATACCTTCGCAGATACATACCAACTCGAATTTATGCGTTTATGTGATATAATGGATGGCAAAATGAAAATACAAAAACTCAAAGCAGACGAAGTATATGTAAAAGACACTGAAAATAACGATATAGTCCTTCGTCAATTTGTAGATAAATTTGAAGAGATCATTGCGTATCTTCAACATTATAGTAACAAATTCCGTATTTGGATCCCCACTGAAATGTATTTAGAACTCATCAAAAACAATCACGTGTAATATAATAATCCAGACATAAAAATAAAAACGAACTAAAAATACAAATAAAAAACATCCTTTGTTAAGGTATGTTTTTTATTTTTTACTAACCCCAATATTTGCCAATTCGTCCGCGCGTTTATTTTTATTTCTATACACGTGTTCGTAAGTTATTTTTTCAAACATTTTTTCAAATCCCTTTGCGTTTGTGTAATGTTCTCGTAGTGTATCCGATTTTACTTTGTATTCTCCATTCATTTGTTTGATTACTAGCATACTATCACCGCGGACAATCAAATCAGTTATACCCAAATGTATTGCGGTTTTCATTCCAATTAAGAGACCGATATATTCAGAAACATTGTTAGTTTCCTTTTCGCCGATATACACGCTGTCACTAGCAATTTCAACATTATTTTTATAGATAACCATACCGGCACCTGCTTTTCCAGGGTTGCTCTTACAAGCCCCATCGAAATATAATATATACTCTTTACTTTTAGTATCCACTTCATTCATGCTTTATGTACTTTATTAAGAATACACCGCGGTTGTTTCAATTTTGTCATAGACTTTGAACTGATATCTTGTATTTGTTACTGACTTATAAGGATAACTTGTATGTATATTTTCATAACCATATTGGTCCAGTTCTCTAATATCGTATGGAAAATATACATCACCCAATACATACTGATTTATAATAGTTGCGTAAACTCTATGACAATAAGGGAAAAAATAATCGTATATTTGAGAACCACCAACAATAAATACATCTTTACCGCTATTTGACTTTTCCTCTTTCACCAGTTCCATCGCGTTATCCAGAGTTGTAAATATTATATTCTCATTCTCATTATAACTTTTTTTATATTTGTCAGGTTCTGACGTAATAACTATATTATACCGGTCGTTTAATGGACCATTCGGTAGACTATCGAACGTTTTTCTTCCCATTACTACAATATGACCTTTTGTTAATGAGCGAAAATTCTTTAAATCTTCTGGAACATCCCACGGAATAGTGTTATTATGACCGATTACTTGATTTCGAGAACACGCAACAATTAGATTAAACATAGTATAGACATAGTATAGACCTAGATATTCATCGTGTTTTCCGTGTTTTCCGTTCCTTAAATATGATACAATCGTCCAACATTTTGTATACTATATCGCACCGAGTTTTGTTAGAATCTGTCTCTGTTTTGCTCTTGTCATTGCAACTCTCTATATATTCCCGTAAGTAATCTTTACAAATATTTTCATATTTTTTTTTCATTGTAAAATATACACAGAATACTTTATTATTGTTATGAACCAAAATATAAAACAAATTATTATTCCCGGATACAACGGTATTATGGACCTTGATTTAACACATATACCGTCCAAATACCATAAACATATGGTAGCCATACATAATGTTGATATTTGGGAATATAAACACGAACAAAGTATGCGCCCACCGGAACTACGATATGAGAATGCTATTGTCAAAGCGTTACGAGTCATTCACGTAGATACAATGGCGCTAAAAAATAACCATTCTATTTTTAAATAATCTAAACATATTTTGTTTTTACAATATAGATGTGTCAAACGTGTAACGACGACCCAACCAGTCATTCCTTCATGTATGTAGGTAAAACGAACGAAGGTTATAATATATTATATACCTGCCCGGCAAAGGCGACCAAATACTGGGATACATCTGGAATATTACAACATTATAATGAAGTTTTAGATGAAAACCAAGGGCAAACTTGGGTTTGGTTATTTGATGGACAAGATTTTGGACTCGCACATTCGATGCAAATATCAACTGCGATTGGATTGGTTCATATTCTTACCGAAAATAACCATTCTCTAAGTAAAATACAAATTGTAAATCCAACAATCTATATTCATACTTTGTATGGTTTTTTGTTACCATTCTTATCCAATGAACTCGTAGAAAAAATACAATGGGCGTAAATTTGTAGTTATACTTTTTCTGCCATAATGTATATGACAGAAAAAGTATATTATGATCCAAAACACGGCGGGTGTCTACGCATTATGACACGCACAAAATCGGGGTTATCTATTATAAAGGGCGCATATGGAGATGACGAAGAACACACCGGTTATTGGTTTGCAGAAGTATCGCATTTTCGTCCTAAAAAAATAGGAAATGACACCTATAATATCAGTGTTAACTTTCTACACAAACTGGGGCTCACTCACAAACCAATATATCACGCATATATGAAAAATAGAGAAATTCATTGGGAGGATGGTAATGTTTGGAAAGAATTATATGCGTAATTTTTATTCTCAAAACACAATAAGATTTTCTTAGTGTGTTCTTTGTCTTTTGTATTTTACATCGACCATTGTATCTGTTTTACATTCGTCGCAACATACGGCATACCAATTTCCGGGTTCGCTACAATACCGAATTCCTTTACCGCATATACATTTGTTTCCATATACACATATCATTTCAAATGATTTACACGATATACAACACGTTGGTATTTTTTCACCCGGATAATTGAATGATGGCTTTTCTTTTTTACATTCGCATAATTTTGGTACTTTTATTCTCATATTGAAACTTTGTTATTAGTAGTATTGCTTTATTATATTTTCAATTTTTACACAGTATTTCCCTTCTGGATTGCCTCTATAATTTGTTTCTGTAAATCCATCAGTTGGTTCTGTTGTTCCTCGTTTCTTCGCAATAATTCGGACTGTTGTTCTTGATGTTGTTCTTGATGTTGTTCTCGTTCTAATTTCAACTCAGTAAGTAAGTCAATTATCAGATTATTTTCATTCATACCGTTTGTATTTTCACTATAATTATCTACCAAAACAGAAGTTTTATTACAAGTTTTTTTATGAACATGTAGACTCTGTCTGAATTTATATTCTTTACCACAAGCACACGAATATTTAAACATATCAACATTTGAAAACAATAAAAAAATAAATTCTTGTAAATTATAGAATATACACAATTTAATATTTTTATATTACCTATAGAGAGATTGATTGGTGGTAATAATTTTCAAAGTTAAATCCGGAATTACACAATTGGTAATTTAAAAACGCCGTTTTTAAATATATTTATTCATAGTATACATACTGAATACCCTCACATAAAAACGAATATTATAAAAAATTGATTCATTCATTTATATTTTTATTTTCACAACAAATGTCTCAAATATGCAAAACTATAATAATATTCAAACCTCAGCACAAGCAGTGACGTGCGGAAATTCGTCTGGACACGTGGTCAGTAACCCTGATATGGAATCTGTTATGGAATCTGTTATGGAATCTGATATGGAATCTGATATAGAATCTGATATGGAACCCACCGATTTTATTGGACTCAAAGCATTGGCACACATACTTGGGGCTACTGCAAACCGAATTGAGAAATACCGTAACTTGAACCAATCTCTAGAACTATACTTGGATGCAATTTTAATTGACCCTCAATCCATATGGCTGAACGAGGTAGCTATTCTTTATGAAATTAGTTTAAAAGACAAAGAGAATGCTATTATTTATTACAAAATGGCTATAGAAAATGACGATGTTCATTCCACGTATAATTTGGCAGACCTGTATAAAAAGTGCAATGAGGTGTCGCTTATGACCAAATATTATGAAATGGCTGCACAACGCAATCATAGAAAGTCGGTTAAAATTTTGACTATGATTTATTTCGATGAGAATTCATTTGAACTATTTTCAAAGCATTACAATGATCATCTTACATATACCGATACCGATGACTGCTATTATGAATTTGACGCTGAATTTAGAAAATTCTTAGAAAAAAATACTATACTTTCTATGATTGGGTCATTAGAAACAGTTGTCAAATCGAATCATGTAACGAATACTAATACTGTCATTCTACTCAATAGACTTCGTAAGCTTCCGGATTATTCCGTTTATAAAAATAAAATAGCTCTCTTTACTCGCCTTAACTGTATTGAAGAATGCAACATATGTTACGATACTAAACTTAATATTGATATTCATTGTGGGCATACAATGTGCGGTGATTGTTACTCGAAACTTTATACCAAAGATTGTCCATTTTGCCGTTTGGATCAGCAGTACTACGGACCGTGATAGTGATATCCTACCCATTTATCGATATGTATATATCTATTTGTTAGTATACACATATCATTTTTATATTATTTCATCCAATGAGAGAACCTGGTTCTCTACTATAACAATACTATGTTCCTTCATTCCACAGTAATCACCTTATTCCCCTTCTTGATTGCTATGTCATCCAGTATGTTTGTAAATATCTTATTGCGGAATATAGGTTCGTTTCCATTTAGTCGATTATTCCCCAAACAAACCGTGCTATATTTGATTCCTTCCTCAACCAGTGGTCCCTCCTCCTCGACATGTTCCGGGTTCTCTTTCATCCATTGATACATCATCCTTTGATATGAAAGGTCAATCCGCCTTACAATATTCTTGGTTTTCTTGTTCTCAATATCCTTCGCCCATTTATCGTTTTCTTTTACATAGATTACTTCTCGTTTTACATCCGTGCATTGAAGTGGTCGGTTGTGCGGTTCCAATTTATGAAGTTCCTTTCGGAAGATATCCGTGAGTCCCGTAATGAACCCCACTTCGCCCGTATTCACATAATCCTGGGAGGTTAGTTGGATGGATTGCAAGAATTCGTCCAAGTTGATTGCGTCCTTGCACGTTTCATTCAAATAAAACTGTAAATTGAACTGGTTATTCTGGGTATTATTGTTATTACTATTCGTCGTGTTTCCGAGAGAACCATTCTTGATTGCCTCTAAAAATTGGTGTTGTAAATCCATCATTTGGTTCTCTCGTTCTTCTGTTTTGCGTTGTTGCACTTCATTTTTCATAAGTAATTCCTTTTTTTCTTCCTCATTTTTCATTATAAGTTCTTGAAATATAGTATTTTGCTTCAATAATACAGACACTAATTCATTTTCAGGTGGGGGGTCGATTCGTTCATTATTTGAAATATCATATTTACACAACTGAGAACATTTTTTTAAGTGTTTACATAAACTGGATTGGTGTTTATATATTTTTCCGCAATCACACGTATATATTGCGTAATTTGACGGGTCGTTATTAGCATTTACGCGAATTTTATGTTTATTTGTGTGTATATGTCGTTGATAATCATTATATTTTTCGCTGGTAAAAGAACATAACTCACACGTGTATTTTGTATGCGTATTTTTATTAGTCGACATTTAGTATTTTACGTATATAATTACTAAATATATTACTCTAACTCATTTCACGCGAAAATGACTTATTTACCAAAAAAAGATGCAGTGAAATAAAAACACAAAAAATACCAATTTAAAGCATTTTGCAGTGAAGTGAAAAAAACACCTATTTGTAAAAAGTCGAGCCCGATTTTCAAATCTGGACATTTATAAATGTCC
>Ga0209710_1000820_pt1 | contig 26120 bp, 25 predicted proteins | sample ArcticOcean_MG_C_5_FD_187436 | JGI IMG/M metagenome (GOLD analysis project Ga0209710, IMG submission 187436) | Marine microbial communities from western Arctic Ocean - ArcticOcean_MG_CB4_138 (SPAdes) (version 2) | ecosystem: Environmental > Aquatic > Marine > Oceanic | place: Arctic Ocean...
TTTTAAATGCATTTTATGCAGATCTAAAGCACTCAAGTTTTGACTATCCTTAGTGTCAGAGCAATGAACTACAAGTAACTTAATATTTTTAATAATCAACATATTCATATATTTAAACCAAACCTAATAAATATCATCTACACCAATTAAAAAGTAATAGAAAATCATTTGAAAACATTACATAAGTATATTATATCAATATAAGTGCAAATAGTTAATTAATACTTAACTTTATGGTTTATTAATTATATTCCAGTGCGGTAGCTATGCCTTAAACGTAGATACTGTATTACTAGACAATACTAAAGGCGTAACCCTTGCCTTTCAATATTTCCACTCCAATTTTTGTAAATTCAATATAGTATCTTACTCTGTCGCGGCGGCCTTGAAGGTGCTGGATATTGATAACGCTGGAGTCGATTTTATCAATTAAGGTAAGTCGAACGAAGCAGATGCTGAAATTGAACAACATCTTGATAAGAAAGCTCTTAACCTGAAGGCAACATTGGATGCTTCTTAGACCTATTTGGTTGAGGTGTTGATTGTTGATATGAGGAGCGTGATAATGGGTATTATCGTTTGTTTGATAGACCTCTCAATCGTCATAAACGGTTGTCATAAGTGCCTAGGGTAATGCCCTGACGTAAACTATTTAAAAAATTTGGAACCTCGATCAAAAAGTACGACATATTTAATATCGGTGCAGTATTAGTAGATACGGAAATCGTAGTAACAGACGATTTTCTTGCTGAGCATGGTGTTGGCAAGGGGTTGATGACACTGGTAGACGAAGAGAAACAAGATTACCTTATCAAAGCCCTGCGCGAAGAAACTACCCACGTTAAAAAAGCCTGTGGTGACTCTGCGTGTAATAGCATAGTGGCCGCAAGTAGCTTTGGTGCAGATACTTTTTGTGCCTGCAAAATGGCTTCGGATGAAGGCGGTGGTTTTTTTGTAAAAGATCTCAACGCAGCGGGCGTCACCTTTCATCGTATTAAGCCCAAACAAGGCATCACGGGCAAGTGCTTGGTTATGGTTATACCAGACGCCGAACGCACTATGAATACCTTTCTTGGTGCCAGTTTGGAGTTCACCCACGACGAAGTTGAAAAGCAAGAGCTTGCTGCCCTCCCATTGGCTGTATATGGAAGGCTACCTAGTGACGGATTACAAGCGCACCCACGTGGCGCAGGAGGCCATGGAGTTTTCTAGGAAAAATGGCGTAAAAACAGCCATTAGTTTATCTGACCCATTTGTAGTTCAAGTATTTGCTCAAAACATGTCCCAAGTGATTGACAGTGGTGTGGATCTATTGTTTTGCAACCAAGACGAAGCCCTTAGTTACACCAATAGTACCAACTTAGAAGACGCCATTGAGGGCCTAAAGAGTATAGCCAAAACATTCGTCATCACCCGGTGAAAATGGTGCAACGGCTTTTGATGGTACTCAATTGCTAGAGTTCCAGGGGTGTCCACCGAAGCAGTGGGTACTAATGGAGCTGGGCATATGTTTTCGGGTGCGTTTTTGTATGCAATCAATGCTGGTCACAGCTATGTGTGGGCCGCTAAATTTGCCAACCCAGCCTCTGCCTGAGTGGTTAGTCAATTCGGACCAAGAATAGAATCGGTTGAACATGACCAAATTAAACAGCAATTTGGTATCTAGTTTTACCTGTTTAAGTTAGTATATAGGCTATTCAGAGTTGTATGTGAATAACATGAGTCTAACTGAGCAATCTAAAGTCACTTGATGTCCATCATTAGTAGTTCTATTGTAAACCCTCATAAATCGAATTTTACTTCAACTTCACATTCCTTGGTCCTAATAGTAGTTAGAAAATAAAAATAAAATGACTTTTCTTTTCACGCTGATTATTGCTATGCCTCGTTTAATTAAACGCGGCATTCTTATTGTAGCTGACTCATTAATGTTGATTTTTGCGTTGTGGTTATCATTTTCTCTACGCCTGGACAATTGGTACTGGCCTATTGATGGAGTGAATAATCCCATTGTACTGCTGGTGTTATTTGCTCCAGCAGTAGCTGTGCCAGTTTTTATACAATTTGGACTTTATCGAGCCATTATCCGTTATCTTGGTATGAAGGCTTTTTTGTCTGTATTTAAAGCGGTGATGATTTATGCGGCTGCTTGGGGATTGTTGACTTTTTTAAGCGGCGTGCAAGGAGTGCCTCGTTCTGTGGTACCCATAAATGCCATGGTGGCATTATTTGCAATTGGTGGATCACGTGTTTTAGCTCGATGGTTATTACGTAAAATAGAAGTTGTTAACCGAGCTAAAAAACATCATTTTGACCTCGATATGGGTTTCATAAAACATAGGCAAGCCAAGGTGGTTATTTTTGGTGCCGGGGAAGCAGGGCGTCAATTAGCTGTTGGTCTAGGGCAAAGTCACCAATGTGTCTTGCTTGCCTTTGTGGATGACGAAGTTAATCTTCAGGGGCGAGATTTGATGGGAGTGCCCATTTTGTCTCAATCAAAATTGGTTGAATTTGTGAATCAGCATCAGGTAGATGACATACTGCTTGCCATTCCTTCAATTTCTCGAAAGCAACGCAGTTTAATTATTGAAGGTTTAAGGCCACTTAATAAACACATACGTACCTTGCCTGGTTTAGCCGACATGGCTCGTGGGCAATCTGATTATGGTCAACTAAATGAATTAGACATTAACGATTTATTAGCACGAGAACCTTCAGTGGCAGACGAAGCTTTACTTCAATCTCAAGCAAAAGACCAAGTAGTTCTGGTGACCGGGGCTGGAGGGACTATCGGTAGTGAACTTTGTCGTCAGGTATTGCAGCGTAAACCTAAAACGTTGTTGTTATTTGATCTAAGTGAATTAGCCCTCTATACGATCAATAACGAATTACAGAAAATCCTGTGTCAACTTAGTCAAGCAGAAAGCGTTGGGTTTTCAGGTGAACAAAACCAGGGCAGGGCTTCCGAAAACAATTCAGGTAATATTAATTTAGTACCCAAAATTATACCTTTATTGGGGTCGGTAACCGATGAAAATCGAGTGAACGATGTGATATCTACTTGGCGTCCTAGTATTATTTATCATGCGGCAGCTGTTAAGCATGTGCCTATCGTGGAACAAAATATTGCGGAATGTGTAAAAACTAATATTTTTGGTACTTTAGTTATGGCTAAGGTGGCGATAGAGTGGCAAGTCGATCGCTTTATTTTGGTAAGCACAGATAAGGCTGTAAACCCTACTAATGCAATGGGGGCAAGTAAACGCTGTTGTGAACTTATTTTGCAGGCCCTAGCGGAAGAGGTGAACCCTGCTTTTGAGCCGTTATGGGGTGCCCAACCAAGTGTACATGTAGAGCGTAAAACGCAATTGGCAATGGTGCGGTTTGGTAATGTGTTGGGTTCCTCGGGTTCCGTGGTCCCATATTTCCGTAACCAAATCACGCAGGGCGGACCAATCACCCTTACCCATAAGGACGTTATCCGCTACTTTATGACTATTCCAGAGGCTGCGCAGTTGGTGATGCAAACCGGAGCGATGGCAGGTCAAGAACTGAGAGACTCTATTGATGGAAAGAGTGCGGAAGTATATGTGCTAGACATGGGTGAACCAGTTAAAATATATGACTTGGCACGCAGAATGGTTGAACTTTCTGGCCTCCGTGTTAAAGACGACGATTTCCCATCAGGTGATATTGCCATTAAAGTTGTTGGCTTACGCCCAGGTGAAAAGCTTTATGAAGAACTACTAATAGGTAATAATCCACAAAAAACCCAGCATCCAAGAATTATGAAAGCGAGTGAAGAATATTTGCCTTGGGATGAGTTAACGCCTTGGCTTAGCAGCTTAAAGGCTGCAGCTGACAATAGTGATGTTTTGATGATCCGCACTCTTTTTAAAAACCTCATACCTGAATACATTCCTGAAAAAAAAGTTGTAGACTGGGTCTATAATGAACAGCTGAAGAAATGATAAATTTGATCGGAAAAAATTTCAAGTCTCTCATTTTCGAGATGAGGTTATTTTCACTTATAGAGTGATATGATGTTTATTGGTTAAATTAAACTGTTTATAAAGTGATTAATTAAGCTTAGACATCAAAGTTTCTAAACCGGGTTTTAACTTATAAACCATAAGGATTTGCGTAAGTTGAAATCCAAGCAACACAGCTTTAACCTTGTATGTATGAGGATGCAGGGTATTTCAAAAATTTCCACTACGCAGACAATGGCACCGAACAAATCTATCTTCACAGGCTATTATATCATCAAGCACCGACATCCTTTTTAGCACAAAAGCCAAAACCTGAAGCCCCAGCTTTTAGGGCGAGTTGGGATCGATGTTTTATAATAGCCATTATCGTTTTTAATAAAGACTACTATTAAAGCTTGGGAGTTTTTCGGACCAAAACAGAACAAAAGTAATTTACTAAATTATTAATTATGGATCTTAAATGCAAATAACCCCGGTTATCCTTTCAGGCGGTTCTGGTACACGCCTTTGGCCCTTATCTCGTAAAGAATACCCTAAGCAATACTTACCTTTAGCTGGCGATAACACCATGCTACAAGAAACCATGTTGCGTCTTAATGGATTAGATAACCTTACGGATCCGATTATCATTTGCAATGCCGATCATCGTTTTTTAGTCGCAGAGCAGTGCCAGCAAATTGGCATTAAAAATCCAACCATATTATTAGAGCCTATTGGCGGGAATACAGCACCTGCAATAGCAGCTGCAGCACTGCAATCATTAAAAGATTCAAAGGATTCGATATTACTAGTTTTATCAGCCGATCATGTCATTCAAGATGTTGATGCTTTTCATAAAGCAATTAATATAGCAAGCCAACAGGCACAAGGTGGTAAGTTGGCTACCTTTGGCATTGTGCCAACTGATGCCAATACGGGTTATGGCTATATAAAATCATCAAAAGATAATAACAATGGTGCATACAAGGTTGAAGAGTTTGTTGAAAAGCCAGATCTAAAAACTGCAGAATTTTACTTAGAGCAGGGCAATTATCTATGGAACTCTGGCATGTTCATGTTCCAAGCGCATACCTTTATTGATGAGCTTACAATACATGCACCTAATATTGTTATATCAGTTAATAACGCTGTTAATAATGCCGTACAAGACCTAGACTTTATTCGCCTAGAAAAACAAGCCTTTGAATCATCTCCAGCTGATTCTATCGACTACGCCCTTATGGAAAAATCCAACAATGTTGTCGTTGTACCACTGGATGCACAGTGGAACGATATTGGTGCTTGGCCAGCACTATATGATATCGGTACAAAAGATAGTCAAGGTAACGTCATCAAAGGCGATGTCATTACTCAAGATACCACTAATACCTACATCAATGCTGATCACCATATGGTAGCAGCCATAGGTGTAGATAATCTAATTATTATAGACACGCCTGATGCCACCTTTATTGCCACTCAAGATAAAGCTCAAGAAGTAAAGGGTATTGTTGAGTCCTTACAAACCAGTGGTAGGTGTGAGAGTAGCATACACCGCAAAGTTTATCGTCCTTGGGGTTGGTATGACTCTATTGAATCAGGTGAATATTTCCAAGTAAAAAGATTACACGTTAAGCCTGGCGCTAAGCTCTCATTACAGATGCACCACAAACGCGCAGAGCATTGGGTGGTTGTTAGTGGCACAGCCACAGTCACTAATGGTGAGCAAACATTCAGCCTTAACAAGGGCGAATCTACCTACATTCCACTAGGTATTACCCACGCTCTAGAAAATAAAACTAATAAGCCATTAGAAATTATCGAAGTACAAAGTGGTGCTTACCTAGGCGAAGATGATATTATTAGGTTTGAAGATATTTACGGTAGATCTGAAGAGTAAGGGTTAATATAACAAAGCACAATATAACAAGCATATTTCAGAATGATTAAAAAGTAAACAAGCACATAAATACGTAAAATATTATTTTCTCCCCAGAGTTTTTAAGAGAAGGTTCAGCTCTTCATGACAACCTTTATCCATCACGTATTGTTGTAGGTGAGATATCAGATAGGGCCAAGCAATTTTCAGATCTTCTAGTGGAGGGGGCTATAAAAGAAGATATTGATGTTCTATTTACAGGCTCTACTGAAGCAGAGGCAGTTAAACTTTTTAGCAACACCTACCTTGCCATGAGAGTCTCTTATTTTAATGAACTAGACTCGTATGCAGAAACGCATAATCTAGACTCTAAACAAATCATTAAAGGCGTGGGTCTTGATCCAAGAATTGGATCACACTACAACAACCCATCCTTTGGTTATGGTGGCTACTGCCTACCTAAAGACACCAAGCAACTTAAAGCTAACTATAAAGATGTGCCCAATGCTTTAATCAGTGCTATTGTTGATGCTAATTCAATGCGTAAAGACTTTATTGCAGATTCTATTATTAGTAAGAATCCTAAAATTGTAGGCGTACATCGCCTTATCATGAAGAGTGGAAGTGATAACTTTAGAGCATCAAGCATTCAAGGGATTATGAAACGCATTAAAGCTAAAGGAATTGAAGTAGTTATTTATGAGCCAGTACTTACAGAAAAGGGTGAGAATGAGTTCTTCCACTCTAAAGTGATTGACAGTTTAGATGACTTTAAACGAATCAGTGATGTCATTGTTGCCAATAGAATGGTAGATGAATTAAACGATGTTAAGACCAAGGTCTATACAAGAGATTTATTTAACTCAGGTTGAGTTAAATAAACTAAACACATAATTTAAAAAGAATTAATCAAATGAAAGTATTGGTAACAGGTTCTGCAGGCTTTATTGGTTCAGCACTCTCAATCAGACTATTGGATAGGGGTGATGAGGTAGTCGGTATTGATAATCATAATGACTATTATGATCCAGCTTTAAAAGAAGCACGCTTAGCACGACACGCTGATCATCCAAACTACACTCACATTAGAATGAATCTTGAAGATCGTGAATCTATGACTGAACTGTTTAAAGACTATCAATTTGAAGGCGTGGTTAATCTTGCCGCACAAGCAGGGGTTGGATACTCTATTGAGAATCCCCTAGCTTACATTGATACTAACTTAGTAGGCTTTGCCCACATACTAGAAGGCTGTAGGCATAATAAGGTAGGACACCTTGTGTACGCCTCATCAAGCTCTACTTATGGCCTTAACACCAAACAACCGTTCTCTACTCATGACGCGGTTAATCATCCAATAAGCCTATATGCTGCCACAACCACAGGCCTAAGGTTCTTTACTGTGTATGGTCCTTACGATAGACCAGACATGGCACTACAAAAGTTCACTAGAGCCATTATGAGTGATGAGCCTATTACGGTGTTTAACTACGGCAAACACCGAAGAGACTTTACTTATATTGATGATATTGTCGAAGGCATCATTAGAATACTAGACCGGCCTGCATTACCAAATCCAGATTGGAATAGTAATAACCCAGATCCTGCAACCTCTAGTGCCCCATACAGGATTTATAATATTGGTAACAACAATCCAGTAGAGTTAATGGATTATATTGAAGCACTAGAAACCTCATTAGGCAAGAAGGCAGAAAAAGAACTGCTGCCACTGCAACCTGGCGATGTGCCAAATACTTACGCCGATGTAGATGACTTAGTAGAGCAGTTTGGCTATAAGCCAAGCATGAGCGTTAAGCAGGGTGTGGAGAATTTTGCGGTTTGGTATAAAGAATATAATAACCTTTAAAAATATGAAAAATAAAAAAATAGCTCTAATTGGACTAGGATATGTAGGATTGCCTCTTGCAGTTGAATTTGGTAAAAAGCGTGAAGTAATCGGCTTTGATATCAACCAAAGTAGAATTGAAAATCTTAAAAATGGTATCGATACAACTCTAGAAACTACCAAGCAAGAACTTAAAGATGCGATTTATCTCAACTACACAACAAACCTAAATGATATTAAAAATTGTACTATCTTCATTGTTACTGTTCCAACCCCAATTGACAAGCATAAAAGACCAGATTTAACCCCTTTAGAAAAATCCAGTGAATCAGTCGGTAAGATTCTTAAAAAAGGTGATATTGTTATTTATGAATCTACTGTTTATCCAGGTGCAACAGAAGAAGTGTGTGTGCCGCTCCTTGAGCGGGAATCAGGTTTAACATTTAATAAAGATTTTTATTGTGGTTACTCACCAGAGCGTATCAATCCAGGAGATAAAGAACATCGCATAACCACCATTAAAAAAGTAACGGCAGGCTCAACACCTGAGATTGCTATAGAAGTTGATGAGCTCTATCAAGAAATTATTATTGCAGGTACGCATAAGGCAAGCAGCATTAAAGTAGCAGAAGCTGCTAAAGTAATTGAGAACACTCAAAGAGATGTAAATATTGCCCTTATTAATGAGCTTGCCCTTATTTTTAATAAACTGGATATTGATACTGAATCGGTACTAGAGGCGGCAGGCACAAAATGGAATTTCCTACCATTCCGTCCCGGCTTGGTAGGAGGGCATTGTATCGGCGTTGATCCATATTATCTAACTCACAAAGCAATTGAGGTTGGTTACAATCCAGAGATGATCTTAGCTGGACGCAAATTAAACGACAATATGGGTTCATATATAGCAGATCAAGTTTTAAAACTTATGACCAAAAAATGCATCCATGTGGTCGATGCAAATATTTTAATCATGGGTTTAACCTTTAAAGAAAATTGCCCTGATCTTCGTAATACTCGTGTGGTTGATTTGGTTAAAGAATTCGAAGGGTTTAATTGCAATGTGGATGTGTATGACCCATGGGTTAGTAAAGATGAAGCCGTCCATGAATACAATATTAAGCCAATTAGTAAGCCAATAAAAGGTAAATATGATGCAATTTTGCTGGCAGTTGCGCATAATGAATTTAAAGAGTTATCAGTAGAGCAAATTAGAGCCTACGGGAAAGATAATCATGCACTGTATGATATTAAATACTTACTTAAAGCTAATGAATCAGATGGAAGACTATAAATGACTAAATATGAGCAACTACAAGAATATTTAAAGAATAATCAAAACACTTGGTTAGTTACTGGTGTTGCTGGTTTTATTGGATCTAACTTATTAGAAAAACTCCTTATCCTTAATCAAAAAGTTGTAGGTCTTGATAATTTTGATACGGGTCATCAGCATAATATTGATCAAGCTATTGAAGATGCCAACAAAGCTACTGGTAAAGATTTAAGCAATAATTTTAAGTTTATTGAAGGTGATATAAGAAAGCTAAAAGATTGCCAGCGAGCCTGTAATGGCATTAACTATGTCCTGCACCAAGCGGCACTAGGATCAGTCCCAAGGTCAATTAAAGATCCAATTAATACTAATAAAGCGAATATTGATGGTTTTCTAAATATGCTAGTAGCTAGTAAAGATGCAAATGTTAAGCGTTTTGTTTATGCTGCATCAAGCTCTACCTATGGTGACCATCCAGATCTTCCAAAAGTGGAAAACAAAATCGGTAATCCGCTCAGCCCCTACTCAGTAACAAAAGTAGTTAACGAACTCTATGCCCAGGTATTCGCAAGAACCTACGGCTTCAAAACTATAGGCCTGCGTTATTTCAACATCTTTGGCAGAAGACAGACACCCAATGGTGCTTATGCAGCAGTAATACCAAAATGGATCGCATCGATGGTCGATAACGAGGAGCTTTTTATTAATGGCGATGGCACAACAAGTTGAGACTTCTGCTATATCGATAATGCCGTGCAGATGAACATAATCGCCGCGACAACAAATAACGAAAAAGCAACCAATCAGGTTTATAACTGCGCCGTGGGTGATCGTACCAGCCTGAATGAGCTCTGCGAACATCTGTATAGCCATTTAGCTGAACAGTTTCCCCACCTTAATGGCTATAAACCAACCTACCGGGATTTCAGGGCAGGGGATGTAATGCATTCGTTGGTTGATATTAGTAAAGCGAAAAACTTACTGAGTTATGAGCCAATTCACCGGATTGGTGAGGGGTTGAGTGAGGCGTTGGAATGGTATGTTGAAAATATTTCTTGTGAGGTGAATTAATGAAAGCAGTAATTCTTGCGGGTGGACTTGGAACTCGAATTTCCGAAGAGTCTCATCTGAAACCTAAACCAATGATTGAGATCGGTGGCAAACCTATCCTATGGCATATTATGAAGATCTATAGTGCCCATGGTATTAATGATTTTGTTATTTGTCTTGGGTACAAGGGCTATATTATTAAAGAATATTTTGCCAATTATTTCCTACATATGTCTGATGTAACTTTTAATATGACGGATAATTCAATGAAAATTCATCAGAATGAATCAGAGTCGTGGAAAGTAACATTAGTTGATACTGGTGAAAAAACAATGACAGGTGGTCGATTAAAGCGAATTTCACATTATTTGGATGATGAAGATTTTTGTTTTACCTACGGCGATGGTGTTAGTGATGTAAATATTTCCGAACTTATCCGTTTTCATGGAGATAAAGAATGCTTAGCGACTGTGACTGCTGTGCAGTCACCAGGTCGTTTTGGTGCGCTAGATATAAACGGTTGTAAAATTGATAATTTCGAGGAAAAGCCACACGGCGATGGAAATTGGATTAATGGGGGATTTTTTGTGTTATCACCGAAGGTTTTAAAGCTAATTAAGGGTGATGAAATTATATGGGAACAAGAGCCACTTAAAGGATTAGCTTCAGATGGTAAATTGGCTGCATTTAAGCATAAAGGGTTTTGGCAGCCAATGGATACAATGCGCGATAAGGCACAACTAGAAGAATTATGGAATTCAGGAAGTCCGCCATGGAGAGTTTGGTAGTGACACCTTATTTTTGGAAAGGTAAGCGTGTTTTTGTTACGGGGCACACTGGTTTCAAAGGTGGTTGGCTTTGTATATGGTTAAAGCAGTTAGGTGCTGAAGTTACAGGATACTCGTTAGAGCCAACCAGTAAGCCATCTCTATTCGATATTACCAAGGTAGGTGATGGCATGCATTCTATTATCGGTGATATACGTGATGGATCTAAATTATCAAAGGCCATGATAGCGGCCAAACCAGATATTGTTATTCATATGGCAGCACAACCACTAGTACGTTATTCTTATGCACAGCCAGTTGAAACATATGAAGTAAATGTAATGGGCACGGTACACATGCTAGAAGCGGTACGTGCTACACCTAGTGTAAAAGCTGTTGTTAACATCACCACGGATAAATGTTATGAAAACCGTGAATGGGATTGGGGATATCGTGAAAATGAAGCGATGGGTGGATTTGACCCTTACTCAAGTAGTAAAGGTTGTGCCGAGCTAGTGACTTCAGCATATCGACAGTCTTATCTAGAGCCAGCTGGTGCGGCGTTAGCCAGTGTTAGAGCGGGCAACGTAATAGGCGGAGGCGACTGGGCTGAAGACCGCTTAATACCTGATATTTTACGAGCCATTGACGAGAACGTTACTTTGAAAATTCGATCGCCAAATTCAACTCGACCATGGCAACATGTTCTTGAGCCATTATCAGGTTATTTAGAACTTGCAGAAAAATTATTGATCGAGGGTCAATCATTTGCCGAAGCATGGAATTTTGGCCCCGCTGATGATGATGCTCAACCTGTTGGATGGATAGTTGAACGTATGGCGAAGATGTGTGATGACGTTAAGTGGGAGTGTGATGAATTACCCCAACTGCATGAGGCTAATTACCTGAAACTTGATAGTAGTAAGGCTCACAATCGTTTAGGTTGGGCTCCACGTTGGAAATTACAGACTGCTTTACAAAAAACATTAGAGTGGCATGAAGCATGGCGTTTATCAGAAGATATGGCAGATTTTTCATTGAAACAAATTAATGATTATTCTTTTAAGAAAAATAACAAACAATATGTTCCGCTTTAATTTTTTAGAGACCCCTTTGAAAGGGTTGATTTCAGTTCAACGAAATGTAATCGAAGATGATAGAGGGTTTTTGTCACGGTTTTATTGTAAAGAGGAGTTTTCTGCTGCAGGATTTGACATCGCTATCGTACAAATGAATCATACGTTAACATGCAAGAAAGGTGCGATAAGGGGCTTACATTTTCAACAGTCACCATATGCTGAAACAAAAGTAGTTAGCTGTTTAAAGGGCGAGATTATGGATGTCGCTGTTGATCTACGCCAAGGCTCACCGACATATTTGCAATGGCATAGTGAAATACTTTCAGCAAAAAATCGTTGTAGCTTAATTATCCCCGAAGGTTTTGCACACGGTTTTCAAACATTAACAGAAGATTGTGAGTTAATTTATTTGCATACAGCGACTTACAACCCAGAGTCTGAAGGCGCACTTAATGTGTCTGACCCTGAGTTAAACATTAATTGGCCATTACCGATTGAAGATTTATCGGTGCGTGATCAGAATCATTCTTTAATTAAAAATAGTAACTTTCAAGGAGTTATCTTATGAAGTGCCGCCATTGCAAAACTAATTTATCTCAACCTTTCGTTGATTTGGCAACGTCACCACCATCAAATGCTTACCTCTCTCAAAAAATGCTAAATGCGCCTGAAAAATATTTTCCTCTGCGAGTTTTAGTTTGTACTAAATGTTGGCTAGTTCAAACAGAAGATTTCTCTGGAGCTGATGAACTTTTTTCATCTGAATATGCGTACTTCAGCTCATTTTCTTCAACATGGCTAAAACATGCTGAAAAATATGTAGCAGACATGAAAGGTCGCTTTGGCTTAAATAACAGTTCTCATATTGTTGAAATTGCAGCAAATGATGGCTACTTACTTCAATATGTAAAAGAACTGGGTATTCCTTGCCTGGGTATAGAGCCTACTACAAGTACTGCAAATACTGCTCGTGAAAAAGGTTTAGAAATTGTTGAAGATTTTTTTGGTGTCGATTTAGCAATACAGCTAGTAAAACAAGGTAAACAAGCTGACCTTATAGTAGCCAATAATGTGCTTGCTCATGTGCCTGATATTAATGATTTTGTATTAGGTTTTACAACACTGCTAAAACCTACGGGCGTATCTACATTTGAATTCCCACACTTACAGTGTTTAGTAACTGAAAATCAGTTTGATACGATTTATCATGAACATTTTTCCTATTTATCATTAACTACAGTGAAACGAATTTTTGAAGCCAATGGATTGAATATTTTTGATGTTGAAACATTATCCACGCACGGTGGAAGTTTGCGGGTTTACGCACAACGTAGTGATACAGGTATCCATGAACTAAGTAGTAACGTTGTCAAAGTGCTTAATGGTGAACAACAAGTAGGAATAACAAGTATTGATTTTTATTCTGGTTTTCAAGATAAAGCCAATCGTGTAAAAAATGATTTTATTTCGTTTTTGATTGAAGCAGAACGCGCCGGTAAACAGGTGGCAGGTTATGGTGCTGCAGCCAAGGGTAATACATTGATGAATTATGCAGACATTCGTTCAGATATATTAACCTATGTAGTGGATCTTAATCCTGCCAAGCAGAATAAGTTCTTACCTGGTAGTCGGATACCCATTGTTGGAGAAAGTCATATAAAAGAAACTCAACCTGATTACGTAGTGATCCTCCCATGGAACCTACGAACAGAGATCATTGAACAATTAGCTTATATTCGCGAATGGGGTGGTCAGTTTGTTGTTGCCGTACCTGAATTAAAAATACTATGAATAGTATTAACCTAAAGAAAACTTCGAGCAACTCATCCACTAAACGCGTATTGGTGACGGGTGCCACAGGATTTATTGGTCAATATTGTTTGCATAATTTAGTGAATGAGGGGTTTGAGGTCCATGCTACGTCTCGATTAAGACATGAAACCGAATCCAGTCTCGATAGCGTTCATTGGCACATGGTAGACCTATTTGAAACTGGATCTGAAGAAGCTATAGTAAATAAAATAAGGCCTACGCATTTATTGCACTTTGCATGGTATGCAGAACCTAGTCATTACTGGACAGCAACTGAAAATTTTCAATGTGTCAGGTCGAGCTTGGCTCTGTTACAGGCTTTTTCTGAACAAGGCGGTGAGCGTGTAGTGATGGCCGGCACCTGTGCTGAATATGACTGGAGTCATGGCTGGTGTTCAGAAAATGTGACACCAAGGGCGCCGAACACGGTTTATGGAACCTGTAAAAATGCGTTACAGGATATGCTGTCAATATATTCCAAGCAATTTGGGTTGAGTAGCGCATGGGGAAGGATATTTTTTCTTTATGGTCCTAAAGAGCATCTGTCTCGATTAGTGTCATCCGTCATCCAATCTATTCTAAAAGGTGAGCCTGCATTGTGCTCAAGTGGTGAACAAGTCCGAGATTTCATGCACGTGACTGATGTAGCTTCAGCTTTTGTTGCGTTACTTGATTCTGACATTCAGGGTCCAGTTAATATTGCCTCAGGCGAAGCTTTAACTATTAAAAATGTAGTTGAGAAAATTGCGACTAGCCTAGGTCGACCGGAATTGTTGAAGTTGGGTGCGCGTCCCACTAACCTCCAGGATCCTCCATTATTACTAGCCGATGTTAGGCGTTTGAAAAATGAACTGAACTGGCAGCCGACATTTAATATTGATCGCGGACTAGATGAAACAATTGCCTGGTGGAAGACAGAACTTAAATGTCCTTAATAATCAGAAATCAACAGTTTGTTATATGTCTACTCTAAAACGTAACATATTTTCAAATTTGGTCGGTGGAGGGTGGATTGCCTTACTTACACTCATTATTACGCCTTTTCAGGTTAACTTACTTGGAGTGGAGGCGTTTGGCCTGATTGGTTTTATCGCAACCCTGCAGATCATGGTGAGTGTCCTGGACCTAGGGTTGTCCAGTACGATTACACGGGAACTGGCAGGCGATACTTCTCCTGCACGAGTTTCAAGTCGTCCCTTGATACGGACAGCACTGAGTTTTTACTGGGGAATGGCATTGGTGATCGGTGTCATTCTTGCCACTTTTTCAGGGCTGATTGCCCGAGCATGGTTTACAACAAATACAGTTGATATTGCAGTTCTTGAACAGGGATTACAGGTTATTGCCATTATGCTTGCATTACGTTGGCCTGTTTCACTTTATTCAGGTGCGCTTGCAGGTATTCAGCGTATGGATATTTTAAATATTGTCAAAGCTTCGGTGATTACGCTGCGGCTTGTTGGTGGAATTATTGTTATTCTTGTATTGAGAGATCTCAGTTTATTTTTGATTTGGACTGCGTTCAGTGCCTTGGTTGAAGTGCTTGTATTTCAGACTGTCTGTCGCAAGGTGATGCCGGAAATGGATTGGCGTCCGGGTTTTTCTATTTCAGCCATACTCGCTGTTTGGGTTTTTTCTCTCAGTATGAATGGCTTGGGTCTTGTGGCTATGGGGATTACTCAACTAGACCGTTTATTGATAAGTAAAATGTTGTCACTTGAAAGCCTAGGATACTACATCTTGGCCTATACGGCAGCGACTGCAATTTCCATGGTTTTATCGGCCCTCAACGCAGCACTTATGCCTTCATTTGCTGCAGCTCATGCAGCTAATGAGCAAGAAGCTCTTGTACAACGTTATGATAAGGCCTGTCGCGTTACTCTGTTTGCTACAGGACTGGTATTGTTTATTCTAGTATTTTTTGGACGTCCATTGTTAGAAATTTGGGTTAATCCTGTGGTAGCTGAAAATGCATGGCGACCCTTGGCCATTCTTGCTTTGGGATTTTGGTTAAGTGCGTCAGTATCCAGTGCCTATAATATCGGCGTGGCCTGCCGCTACCCTGGACCATTACTCAAAGTCAGTGCGTTCAGTGCTGTTATCTATATGCCTGTGTTGTACGGTTTGATTACTGGCTGGGGTATAGAAGGTGCAGCAGTTGCATGGTTGTTATTGAATGCGGGATATATCGTTGTCATAGTGCCTATTGTGCATCGAAATATTCTGAAAATACCGGTTATCCCTTGGCTTGTCGGCATATTGTTACCTTTTGCAGTATTGGGAATTATTACCTTTGGTGGTGCAAGATTGATTACTAACTATTTATCGCTCACTCTGGGATTTGAGTTGGCTATAATTGTGCCCGCTGTGATTGCCTATATGGGATTGGGTTATTTTATTCTAGGGAAGGCAGTTCGTTCGGATGTTATTCGCATGATTCAACGAGTTATAAGAACAAAAGAAGGTATATTATGATACAAACCTATCACACACCTGGCTGCGAAGGAGATGAGGTCGATAGGTTCCAAGTAACTGATTTAAATCATCGTATTAATGCGAAAGAATTTAGATATTTACATTGTGAACGCTGTGGTTTAGTTCGACTTGATAACGTTCCAGATAACCTGTGTGATTATTATCCCGATGATTATTTTGCCTTACCCACTGTTGAGAAACTTGCATCCATCGCTAAAGCTAATCCATTTAAAATAGATACGATAAAACGGTTTAAAACAAAGGGATCATTGCTGGAAATTGGCCCTGCATATGGTGTGTTTGCTTTTCAGGCTAGGCAAGCCGGATTCCAGGTGAATGTGATCGAAATGGATGAACGATGTTGTAACCATCTGAAGCAGGTTGTGGGCGTTAATGCGATCTGCAGTGATTCACCTCATGAGGCGATAACTAGCCTGAATTCTCATGATGTGATTGCCCTCTGGCATGTTATAGAGCATGTGCCGAACCCCTGGGCGTTGATTAATGCGGCAGCAGAGAACCTAAAACCTGATGGAATTCTTGTTATGGCGGCACCAAATCCAGATGCTTGGCAGTTCCATATTATGGGCAAGGCGTGGCCTCATCTGGATGCGCCTCGTCATCTTTACTTGTTACCTACCTCGGTACTTACAAAATATGCCCTGACACTGGGCCTGGAATGTATTCATTATTCGACTAGGGATAGCGATGCTAAAAGCTGGAATCGATTCGGCTGGAGTCGTTTGTTGATGAATCGTGTTCATGGAAAATGGTTGGAACGCATGGCTTTTGTGATGGGCGCCGTCCTTAGTATTTTTATGGCACCTTTTGAATCGAGAGATCCTAGAGGTAGCGCTTATACACTTATATTTAGAAAAGCAACTAAATGAGATTTTCAATTTTACTTCCAACTCGCAATGGCGGCGATTTTCTTGAGAACTGTATCCGTTCAATACTTGAGCAAGATCATGATGATTTTGAGCTGGTTATTTCTAACAACGCGAATACAGATTCTACACCGAAAATTATTAGCCAATTTAAAATTGATTCTCGGGTGAAAGTGGTTCATCAGGATTTTCCTATTTCCGTATCTAAAAACTGGACTGCAGCGCTTCAGGCATCTAGTGGTGAGTATGTTTTGATGATGGGGGATGATGATTATCTGTTGCCGAACACCTTGCGTCGATTAGATGATGCTTTGGAGCAGTACAGTGAACCGGATTGTATTCTTTATAATGGCTATTCTTATGTTTCACCTAAAGCCATATCTGATAATCCGGATAGCTTTTGGACCAAAGAACATTTTCATTTTGAGCCAGGCTTCGGTAAAGAAGGTGTAATGGACCATAAACAACGCATGGATATTGTGTTTGATATGTTCCATTTTAAAACGCGAATTCCTTTAAATATGCAGACTACATTATTTTCTCGTCGCGCCATTGAGAAAGAGTGTGATAGTATTTTTCGTGCGCCTTTTCCCGATCATTACCTACTCAATGCTTTGTTAATTTCAGCTGATAAATGGGTTTATCTTCCTGAACAACTGGTTGTTGTTGGCGTTTCCCCCAAGTCTTTCGGTCATTTTTTCTACAGTCAGAAAGCGGGAGCCGGTCTCGACTATCTAGGAATTAATACACATTTTTCCGGAGCCCTACCAGGAAGTGAATTGCTTAACGGTATGGCAGTATGGCTGCATGATTTAAAGATAGAGTACCCTGAAGAGTTGAAAAGTATCGAAATAGATTGGCCCGGGTACATTCGGCGCCAGGTTTACTCCTGGCTACAACAATATCGATATGGTGGAATCAATAAAAAAGAACTTATTTCCCGTTTTACAAGTTTATCTGTACGTAATTGGTTGCGCTTAATGGTGGCGGCTGTTGATGCCGAAAGCTGGCGACGCTTGGTTCGATTATTACGGTTTGGTAAAAAAAGTCAGGCTGAAACACTGTGGCATGGATTGATACCACTTCCGGGAATTGTAAATATTCGTGAATTTGTGAGCTGGTTAGCAAAGCAAAAGGATATTTCCTAGGTGAAGACAGGGCGGCCACGCATTGGGTATGTTCCATATAGTGACACACTTGAAAAGCCAGGAGATCGACGCAGATTCGTAGCTTATGCGAAAGCGCGCAATATAGAATTCGAGTTAGCAAAACCGGATGAGCGTTATGATATTGTGGTGTTGAGTGAAGCAGCTGATATCAGTGTTTGGTGTGAATACCCGCACGGTAAAATAGTTTACGACTTTATAGATTCGTACCTAGCCATTCCCCGCACAAATATAAAACAGTGGTTACGGGGCATTGTGTGGTATGTGACAGGACGTCACCGTCGTCTTCGTTTTGACTATTGGGCAATTTTACAAGACATGTGTCGTAGAGCTGATGCAGTGGTGTGCACGACCGAAGAGCAAAAATCAGATATTCAACAATATTGTCAGAATGTACACATTGTCCATGATGTGCATAGTTCAGTTGTGCGTGAAATTAAAAATGATTATCGTTGCGGTGATCCGTTTAACCTAGTATGGGAAGGGTTACCAAGTAATATATCACAATTAATACATGTTAAGAATGCCTTAAAAAAGATTAATAAACACAGGCCGCTGATTCTTAATATTGTGACGGACCCGTATCATTTTCGTCTGCTCGGTCGATTTGGTAGGGTACATAGCATTGATTTAGCTCGACAGGCATTTGATTCGGTGAAGTTCCATCTTTGGGATGAGTTAAATTGTTCTGATATTATCCGTAACTGTGATCTGGCAATTATTCCCATAGACCTTTCTAATCCTTTTGTATCAGGTAAGCCTAAAAACAAGCTGCTGTTATTTTGGCGAATGGGTGTGCCTGTTGTTACTTCAGGCACACCTGCTTATTTACGAGCAATGCAGGAGGCAGGTTTAAAGGGTTTGACATGTAAGAGTGAGGAAGAATGGTTAATTGCAATTGAGCGAATGATAGATGATGAAACATTGCGCCATGATGTGGGACGGGCTGGTAAGGAATATGCTGATTTTTTTTACAGTAAGAAAGTTCTGTTGGAAAGATGGGATGCAATATTTACATCAATTGGCTTTTCGTTCAATAAATATTTGTAGGCATAATTGAATTTTTGAGTTATAAGAACTAAGACAAGCATTGATAGTGTAGTTCATTCAAGGGTACAATAGCATCGTAGATTTTCGTTATAAAAAACATTTCAGGGTGTGCCATAGTAAGAATGAATTTTCTAGAAGAGATGCCCATATAAATGGCATAGAATTATTCTGGAGCTATGTTAAAAATAGACTGGTTAAATTTAAAGGAATGAATAAAGGTATGTTTAATTTACACCTAAAGGAATGTGAATTTAGATTTAATAACTACATACAAGGCCTTGCAAAGGTTTTGTATGTAACGTTCAGAAAAGGGCTGTTTAAGTTGTCATGATTCAACATTATTTAGGTGAGCTTAGCGATGCTTAGGCTTGCATTATGGACTGGCTTTCTTTTACGTTTCTTTGTTGCTATTTGGAATGGTTTTTTTGGACCTAGCTTTGGAGCAGGTAAAGATGCTCTAGGGTTTCATCTGACTGCTGTAGAATATTCAAATAATCTCGTGCTAGATCATTTTGAGATAGGGCATATTTACACATATTTTCTAGGTGTTTTTTACTTTTTTACAACAGACTCCTTGTTTCTAGGAAGTCTTCTATCCGTTGTTGCATGGCTCTTATCTGCATTAATCCTAGTTCGAATCTTGCGCATACTCTCAATTAATTATTCAAATCAATATAAGGCAATGTTTATTTACGCCTTGTTACCTTCTTCTATCTTGTTAACCAGTATTACTCTTCGTGAGCCGTACCAGTTGCTTTTTGTTAATATTGCAATTTATTCAGCTTTGAAAATTTATTTGCATAAATCCACAATCCATTGGCTTCTTTTAATTTGTGCCATAGCCGGTATGGCTGTGTTACATGGGGCTCTGCTTGCTTTTGGTATTTTTATTTTAGTCGCTACATTGTTTCTATTATCGTTTCGAAAAGGATTTTCATTGGCTAGAATTGCTTTGGTAGTGCCGATAGTTCTTCTGTGCCTGTATTATGGCTTTTTATTGTTTACGAGTGTCGCTTATAATATTTTTGATAGAGTTGATGGACATAATGGCCTGGGTCTAGTCGTTCAAAAGATGCAGGAGGGTCTGATTAGTAGTTCTGGCAGGGCGACCTATAGATCGGATGTGTCAATCGATGGCATGGTCAGTTTGGTGTTTTCAATGCCTGTCTTTTTATTTCAATACTTGTTTGAACCTATGCCTTGGCGCATATCAGCATTGATTGATGTTGTTGCTCTGGTGGAGAATGGTTTACGAGCGTGGTTGATCTGGATGGCATTGAAATATTTTCTACATACTCCTGGGCAGGATCGAAAGCCCGTTGCGTTTATTTTTCTGTCATACTTAGCAATAGAGATGATTTGGTCACTGGGTGTGGCTAATTGGGGTACAAGTATGCGACACCATCTACCAAGTATTGGTTTGCTTCTCGCGGTAGCCTTTGCATATCAAGGTAAATTAACAAATCGATTGAAGAGGGCTGTGCCATGATGTTGAATTCTTGGTTTGTGAATTTTGGTCTGAGTATTTGTCAGAAAAATGGAAACTGGGCTTGTCTACTTCAAAGTATTTTTATGTTCCAGGTTTGGTTAAAAGTATAGCGATGATTAGGATTTTCTATTCTATTTATTCAATTAGAACAATTAAAAAACTAGTAGAGACTTCTGTTACATTAATAATGCCATGCAAATAAATTTATTAGTCGCCACCACAGATAATAATGATGCTACTGACCAAGTATATAATGTTGCACTAAATGATCGAACAAGTCTAAATCAACTTTATCAAATGATGGAAGATAGATTAGTACACAGAACAACAGGGTTAGAGAAAAAAGGTCCAATTTATAGAGATTTTAGAGCTGGTGATGTTCGCCATTCTTTGCTAAATATATCTAAAGCTCAAGATTTATTAGACTATCAGCCAAAATATAAAATAGACAAAGGTTTGAATGAGGCGATGAATTGGTATATAAACAGCCTATCGTAAATTAAATTGAATATATTTTTAACAAAATTACAGCAATTATTAGATAAAAAAACTAAGAAGTCGCTTCTTATCTTGGTTCTTTTTTCAATCTTTGTCTCTATTATAGAAACAATTGGTATATCAGCAATTATGCCATTTATTGATGTTGCAACTGACTTTTCTAAAATACAGAATAATCCTTATTACAAAGAAATATTTATTTATTTTTCTTTTGAAAAAGAAGTTAATTTTGCAATTATTTTTGGCTTGGTGTTGTTTGGCTTTTATTTATTTAGGGGAGGGGTTAATTTTTTTTATAATTATAAGATGGCTTGTTTTTCACAAATGCTTTATGCGCAAACAACGCAAAAATTATTTAAAACTTATATGAAAATGTCTTATCAAGTATTTGTTAACAAGAATAGCAGTTTTTTAACAAAAGCCATTATCACCGAAGCGTCTTTATTATCTACTGTTGTTAATGCTGTTTTACTGATGATATCTGAAGTGTTTGTGATAGTATTTTTGTATACTTTAATATTGTATGCTAATTGGAAAGTGACACTATTTTTTACTATTATTTTTTTGTTAAAAATAATATTTATAACAAGAACCGTATCAAAAAAAATCAAATTAGTTGGCCAAAAAAGAGCGATCATTCAAGCAAAATTTTATGAGATTCTTAATAGGACATTTAGCAATTTCAAGCATATTAAATTACAAGATGAAGAATTACTTAATGATTTTAAAAATGAATTTAACCAATCTGTTGAGAAACATGCTAAGGTCAGTATTATCAATAGTACTTTATCCGCCGCCCCTAGGCTTTTTTTAGAGACTACTGGTTTTGGCTTGATTGTATTATTACTGGTTTTTTCACTTTATAAAAATCAAACTAATGTATTGCATATTTTACCAACGCTTAGTTTGTTTGTTTTGGCGTTATATCGCTTACTACCATCTATAAATCGTATTGTTGGTGGTTATAATTCTATAATGTATTATCATAAATCAATCGATATTGTAGATAGTGAATTAAAAACCCCTCAAGAAGATTCCGGCAATAAAGAAATATCATTTGAAGAAAATATTGTTTTAAGAAATGTCTATTTTTCTTATAAAAAAACACAAGCTTTAATAAACATTAATTTAACTATTAATAAAGGTGAAAAAATTGCTTTTGTTGGTGAAAGTGGCGCCGGTAAAAGTACTTTAGTGGATTTAATCATTGGTCTTTATCCACCAAAAGAAGGTCAGATTTCAGTTGATGGAGTTTTATTAAATAAAGATAACTTACAAAACTGGCGATCTAAAGTGGGCTACATTCCCCAGCAGATATATTTGTTTGATGGTACAGTTTCTGATAATATTTGTTTTGGACGTAAATTAGATAAATTACATTTAGAGCAAGTTTTAAAACAAGCTAATATCTTTAACTTTCTGCAAACAAAACAAGGGGCTGAAACTTTAGTTGGTGAAGGAGGTGTTCAACTTAGTGGGGGACAAAAGCAGCGCATTGCTATTGCCAGAGCGTTATATGGACAGCCAGAAGTGTTAGTATTGGATGAGGCAACTAGCGCATTAGATACTAAAACAGAGCAAAAAATCATGAATGAAATTTATCAAATTAGCCAAAATAAGACCTTGATTATTATCGCGCATCGATTAAGTACGATTCAAGATTGTGATAAAACTTATCAAATTAAAAATGGAGCAATATATGTTGAATAATTCATCAATTCTTATAACAGGTGGAACTGGTTCATTTGGCCGTACATTTATTCCAATGACATTGGAAAAATATAATCCCAAGAAGATTGTTGTTTTTTCACGTGATGAAATGAAGCAATGGGAAATGGCTAAATTGTTTAAAGATGACCCTCGTGTTCGCTTTATGATTGGAGATGTGCGCGATAAAGATAGACTGTACCGTGTATTAGATGGTATTGACTATGTGGTCCATGCTGCGGCAACTAAGATTGTACCCACTGGAGAGTACGATCCATTTGAATGTGTAAAAACTAATGTAATAGGTGCAATGAATCTTATTGATGCCTGTATCGATAAAGGAGTCAAACGTATTGTCGCTTTATCGACTGATAAGGCTAGTAGTCCAGCAAATTTGTATGGTGCAACTAAACTGACTTCAGACAGACTGTTTATATCTGGTAATTCGTATAGTGGTAGTCATGATACAAGTTTTTCAGTTGTGAGATATGGCAATGTAATGGGCTCACGTGGTTCTGTTATTCCATTTTTTATGTCGATTGCCAAAGATGGCGTATTGCCGATTACTGATAATAGTATGACTCGATTTATGATTTCACTAGAAGAAGGTGTTGAACTAGTTTGGCATGTTTTTGAAGATATGAAGGGTGGTGAGATTTATGTAAAGAAAATTCCTTCAATGAAAGTTACAGATATTGCGAGCTCCGTTTCTGATAAAGCTAAGCAGGAAGAGGTAGGTATTAGACCAGGTGAAAAGTTACATGAGCAAATGATTGGAGCGGAAGATGCGCTCTATACTTATGAATATCCAGGACATTTTAAGATCTTGCCTTCTATTAACGAGTGGAGTCGTGACCCGGAAAGGATAGGGAATGGTGATCAAGTTGATCCAAATTTTACCTATTGTTCTGATAATAATAAAGAGTGGATGGAAATTTCTGAACTTAAAGAGTGGATCGAAAAAAATAAAAATAAAATTGGAAATATATAATTGTTTCTGTTTTTTTGGAATGTGATATTAATATGAAAATAGCTATTATCCCTGCTCGTGGAGGAAGTAAAAGAATACCAAGAAAGAATATTAAAGAATTTAATGGAAAGCCTATTATAGTATGGGCAATTCTTGCAGCGCAGGAAAGTGGACTATTTGATTATATTGTTGTCTCAACAGATGATGATGAGATTAAGTCAGTTTCAGAAAAATATGGAGCTATTGTGCCGTTTATTAGGCCGGCTGATATCTCAGATGACCATACTCCTACAGTTCCTGTGATATCCCATGCAGTAAAAGAGATTGACAGATTGTACCAATATGTAGAATACGCCTGCTGTATTTATCCATGCAGCCCATTATTGTTTGCATCTGATATAGTTGAGGCGTTTAATATGCTTGAATCAACTGGAACAGACTTTGTTTATCCGATCGTTGAGTATCCTCATCCAATTTTTAGATCTATGAGACAATCCAAAAATGGAAAAATGGAGTTTTTATACCCTGAACATGAATTAACTAGAACGCAAGATCTGGAGAAAATTTTTCATGATGCAGGTCAATTCTATTGGGGAAGGGCGGAAGCTTGGAGGGAGTTAAAAAAAATGCATACTGATGGTATAGGAATTGAGATTCCTTCTTATAGAGTTGTCGATATTGATACCGAAGATGACTGGAAAAGGGCCGAATTATTAACTCAATCAGGAATACAATTATTGAAATGAAAATAGGAGTTACAGGTGCGAGTGGCATGCTGGGTTCAGCAATTATAACCCACTTATCAAAATCATATAGCGTCCTAGCAACCTCAAGAAGTAAAGGCATAAGTGGTAAGAACATCGAATGGGATTGTTTTGATCTAAGAAATATTGAATTACTCAGTGCATGGCTAGATAGCACCAAGCCAGATGTGGTTATACATTGTGCCGCAATAGTTAACGTTGATTTTTGTGAAGAAGATGCCGATTTGGCAACGGCACTTCATTTTAAGACAACTAAAATGATAGCAAATTATTTGGACTACAATAATGGCAGGCTGATTTATATTTCAACTGATTCAGTGTTTGATGGTAAAAAACAAGGTGCTTATACTGAATCTGATCCAGTAAACCCAATTAATTTTTATGCAAAAACTAAACTTATGGGTGAGAGGTGTGTCCAGAAGATGACTGATGGCTTGATTTTAAGGACCAATATAATTGGATGGACGAAAGAGGGCAAGACTTCATTTGCTGAATGGGTGCTAAAAGGGCTAATTAACAATGAGCCATTAGGTTTGTTTTACGATGTTTATTTTTCCCCGTTAACCGTATATGATCTATCCATTATTGTTGAAGAAATAATTAAAAATCCAATATTTGGACTCTATCATTGTGGGAGTAGTGATTGTATCTCAAAGTATGAATTTGGAATAATGATGGCTAAAATATTCCAACTGTCTAGCGAAAGTATTAGCAAAGTTAGTGTCGATGAAATGAACTTTAAAGCGAATCGATCAAAAAATATGACTCTGAATAGTGGCAAATTATTCGATAAAATTAAATGCGATCCCCTTAGTGTTTTAGATTCAATCGTCCGAATGAAAAAACAATATGAAATTCTTTTAAAAAAATAAATCATTTTTTAATTATAGGTGGAGCTCTAACTCTTTTAAGGAAAGGTAAAAGTTATGTTTAAAATTAATCAAAATACAATATCAAATGATTCTAAAACATATTTTATTGCAGATATTGCAGCAAATTTTGATGGCGATATAGAAAGAGCAAAAGATTTAATATACTTGGCTGCTGAAGCGGGCGCAGATGCTGCCAAGTTTCAGAACTTTCTTGCTAAAACTATTGTCTCAGATCAGGCATTCAAAGCTATTGGAAAGCAGTTATCACATCAAGCAGAGTGGAAGGATTCAGTATATGATGTGTATGATAAAGCCTCATTGCCTATATTATGGACAGAAACTTTAAGAGATACTTGTGCAGATGCAGGTATTGACTACATGACAACACCTTATGATTTGAGTTTAATTCCTGTTTTATCTGAATATGTATCAGCATGGAAAGTAGGCTCAGGGGATATTACTTGGCATGAAATGATCCGGGCACTATCTTTAGATGACAAGCCTTTATTGATTGCCACTGGGGCGTCTAATATGAATGAGGTGAGACTTGCGATGGATGTAG
>Ga0209710_1000824_pt1 | contig 26066 bp, 20 predicted proteins | sample ArcticOcean_MG_C_5_FD_187436 | JGI IMG/M metagenome (GOLD analysis project Ga0209710, IMG submission 187436) | Marine microbial communities from western Arctic Ocean - ArcticOcean_MG_CB4_138 (SPAdes) (version 2) | ecosystem: Environmental > Aquatic > Marine > Oceanic | place: Arctic Ocean...
GATGTAATTAATCCCTGTCGTTTTGTGCGAGCTCTGTTTTTAAAAGATATTTTTATTAGGGGTGTACGAGGGTTTAGGGTTTTAATAATTATTTAACATATTTATTTTAGTAGCTAGGTGTTTAATTTTTAGTATGCCCGCATATAACGTATAATAAACAGTGCAACATATTAATTAATCACAGCTGTGATAATAATAATAATAATAATAATAAGAACAATAAAAGACATGAATTATCAAACATCGACACAGAGGCAATCGTGGACAATGAACGAACGAGAAGTAATGAATAGGCGACTGAAACAGCGCGAAATAGTAATTAAACAAATAATCGATTCAAGACGAACAGAGGAAGCCGAGGAAGAAAAAGAACGCGAGCGCACGAGTGAGAATGGAAACGAGGACGACGATGAGCGTGAACGAGGAAATGAAATGAAAATGAAGGAGAAGTATATGCTACCGACGATGAAGGAAGAAGAAGTGTACAGAAAACGATTAGAAGCGAAGATTGAGCCGTTATGTAACGCTTTTAATTTACCTATTAAAGTCACTACTGCTGCGCAGTTACTGTTCAAGAGATTTTGTTTACAGAATTCGATTTTGATTACGAATTTGAAAATAGTGATGGTCGCTTCGGTGTACGTCGCGTGTAAGGTTGAGGAATCGTACGTCTCGGCTGAGCAGTTATGTAAGGTTGTGAAAGATATTGATCATAATAAGGTTTTGAACGCCGAGCTTGCGGTTTTACAGGGCGTTAATTTTCAGTTGATTTCGTTTAGCGCTTTTCGTCCTTTAAGAGGATTTAGGGCGGATGCGATACATACGATCAAACAGATGAGTTTTGTTGGCGGTGCCGTAGATGATTTGAGTGAAACTATAAGAGAATGTTATAATAAAGCCGCGATTGATTTGAAGAAGCAGTTGTTGACTGATTTAGTGTTTATATATCCTCCAGGGCAACTCGCTTTATCGGCTTTCTTGAAAGCCGCGAGAGAAGAGAAATGTAAGGAGTTGGAAGATTATATTCTAACGAAATGTTTAAGAAACGAACAAGATTTGATTAAGAATTTAGAAGAGATTGAGAGAGTAACCGAAATAGAAGGTTTAGAACCAAAAGAAGCAGATGCGAAGAAGGCTGATCAGGCTATTAAAGCGTTCCAGAAGAAGCACGCAAACAGCTTTAGAAAAGCGGCTGCTTCGAAGGAAGAAGATGATGATGAAGAAACGCGCGAAAAGAAGAAACAAAAAGTTATTTCGGACAAAGAAAAAGAAGACGCCGCATTTGAGTAGTAGTTAATTATAGTTAAAGTAGTTTATAATATAATTAGTATGTGTATGTAGTAAGGAAAAAAATATACATTACAAGCGAGTTTTTATATTTATTAGTTTGAAGCCGAATTACCGATGTGCATCATCAGCTGATAAGACGCCATTAAATCCTTTTGAGCCTCCGTCATTGCTGGTTTCGTTGGATCCATGGCATACGCGATTTCTTTTTGGAGCGCTTTTTCTTGTTCCGGCGTCATCTTTTCTTCTTCTTCTTCTTCTGTGGCGTCTCCTCCAACAACTTCGGAGTCATCACCGCTCAAAATTTTGTCCAAATACGCGTTCATATCTTTCACTTTAGCCTCTTTAGTCTCTTCTTTATCTTCGTCGATGCCGCCCAATTTAGCGTCATCTTCTTTACTTCTGACTTCTTTTTTATCTTCTTCTTTGACTTCGTTCACGTCTACGCCGTACGAGGAGAGAAATTCACCGGATTCTGATAGAAACTTTTCAGCCTTTGCGCGAGCGGCTTTGATTTCTTCGATTTGTCGCGGATCAATAGGGGGATTCTCAGTAGTAGAGTCGTCATCGATTTCTTGAATTTCTTCCACAGTTGTCACACCGCTCGTTTCGTCAATGGTTACTTTTTTATTCGTTGATGATGACGATGATGAAGCGTCGACGACTTCTTCTTTTGTTTCATCAGTTGCACTTGCAGTCGTCGTTGTAGTTTCCTCGGCGGTTTCAGCGATTGGATTGGCTTCGGATTCAACTTGCTCGATTTCAACATCACCAATTGGTTTGTCGTCTGCTTTTTCAATTATTTCTTCTTCGGATGACTTTTTTGATGAGCTCTTCTTCTTCGCTAAATGTTTCGTCGTTTTCTCTGTTACTTCTTCTTGAATAACTGGTGGGACTTCTTCTGAAGCGGTTTCTTCGGAAGCTTCGGTTTCTTTCGCTTTCAAGATCTTCTTCGAATGTTTCGGTGACTCCGTTACTTCTACTTCTTCTTCAGCTGATGGAACTTCAGAAGCTTCGGTTTCTTTCGCTTTCAAGATCTTCTTCGAATGTTTCGGTGACTCCGTTACTTCTACTTCTTCAGCTGCTGCAGCTAATGGAACTCCTTCTTTTTCTTTTTCTTCCTTCTTTAAGCTCTTCTTCGACGAGTGCTTCTTAGAATCGGTTGTTTCTTCTTCTGAAGCAGGAACAAGAGCTGCTTCTTCCTCGACGACAACGACGTCGGTTTCCTTAGCGGATTTTGTCTTCGAGGAGTGCTTCTTAGAAGTAGTAGTAGTTTCTTCTTCAGCTGTTGGAACAAGAACACTTCATCTTCTTTCTTCTTCTTCGATGACTTCTTCTTCGATGATGAAGAATGTTTCTTCTCCTTCTTCGTCGAATCTTCGTCACCGCCGGTCAAGTCTAATTCATCCGTAAGCTTCTCGGTCTCATCCGTGACTTCTTCAATGAACTCCTCGCTCGCTTCAGCGATTTCATCAATCGGTTTCGAATGCATGAACGAATTAAACATATCTTTCGCTTGATCAAAGACTCCTTTCGCTGCTTCGACTTTCTCGTTCGCTTCGTTGTCCGCGTTTTTCTCAGTCTCAGAAACCGTGTGTTCTTGACGATGACTTTTATGCTCTGCCGTAGAACCTAACAAAGCTTGTCTCGGCGCAAAGATCATCGAGCGACTACTACTACTACCAAGTCTTGCCATCGTCGACGATGCGTTATTGTTACTCGTTCGTCCACCGTTCACTAGTGCAACGGCAACGATCGAGGCACAAGCGAATGATCCAATCATCTTAAGCGCGGTCTTGTTTTTCGAAGATGACGATGATTTCCGCGCGGTAGTTTCCGTGGTTGTCAATAATCGTTGCATCTCATCATTGTCCTCCATTTTTCGCTTAAATTATCTGCGCTTCTCCCTTTTTGTCCTTAAACGCTTTCTCTCTCTCTCTCTCTCTCTCTCTATCGTCTCGTATGTTCTGTTAGTAAACGCCGGATTTGTTCCACAAAAATGGGCCGCGTGCTACACCTTTTTTCTTTTTATGCTTTCCTCTCATAAAAATGTATCTGTGGGCCAAACCGTAAATTCTGGGTGGATACCCTAAACCTGTTCTTGCTCTGACTCATAGAATCGTATCTAAGCGTATCTTTAGCATCGACTTCTTTTACGCGCGTAGTTGTTCAATACTTGAACCTATTCGTTGATATCTGCGAAGTAACCGTATATGTCCTTATTAATAGTTCCTGTGCTTCTTAAAATATATATAAAACGCGTAGTTCTTAAGAGAGACGTTGCATAAAACCCTAAACCCCAAAAAGAAAAGCAAACATATCCACCCTACACATGTTTTACATAACCTCAAAACTCTAAATAGGCTAATAATAACTATCATACCACTATTAAAGTCAATAAATACATAAAAAAAGGTGAGCAATTAGAAGAGTCCTCTTCTTTTTAGAGAATATACTATCGTTTGCGTTTTTTGCATTCTTGTTCATAACGTCGTCGTTTTTCATGAGCTTCTTCATCATCCAGTCGTTTTGGGTCTTTCTTTGATCACGACGACGCTGATGTCGAAGTCGGGGTTTTTTACTTTTGCGTATTGTACTTGAGAGATTACCCTCGGACTTGAACGCGCACGAACACTCGGTGTGATCGTGCGCTATTATCAACGATGAATTTCCAACTCTCATAAACGAAAGATGTTTAATATATAGGACACCTCTTGGAAATACTCAAGAGTCTTTCTCCTTAAAAACTAACTGAATTTGTTACGTCGGTCTTATTCATGTTTGTGCCTTGGAGCGACATTATTTTCTTGTTTTTGTTTTTACGCATTGTTTATGATTAGTCTTTGTTCTAACTCTCTCTCTCTCTCTCTTTCTTTCTTTCTTACTTCATTTCTGCTTCAAACACGCACAACAGAGAAAGATATATAGATTTATAATACATCGTCATGCCGCACGAGGTCAGAATTGGATACATTGGAGTCGTTGATGATGACGACGATAAGTCTCATCAAAGCAACAATCACGAGGAGGAGATCTACACTGAAACGGATAACGTTAATCACCCAAATAGCGATGATGACGATTCATATTACGAGTCAGAGGACGACGACGACCAACCGACAATAATCTCTGGATGGGAGCATTCGACCTACGCGCATAATTCTGATCGTTACGCTTACATTGGTAAAGAGGATGGAGAGCCGCAATGGATCGACTATGGTGCTAAAAAGAAATAATTTAAAATTGTTGTTGTTGTTGTTCTATTATAATAAATTGTTCTATTGTGTATAAAACGTGTGCGTGTACATATAAAAATACGTTGTAATTGGTGTTCTGCCTAGACTATAAACACAATATACTAAACTAAACTAAGAACGCGCGCTCATTCATTCATTCCTTCGTCGGTAACAAGATCGCGCACGCGACGTTCCTCCCTTCCTCGACTAACACGTTAAACGTCGCAACGGCGTTCGCGCTATCCATCAACTCCACCGCGCACCCTAACTTCCTCATATAACTCAAACACTCTCTATCGATCTCTTTCAACTTCTCACCGGTCCCGATCAATAACACGTCAGGCGTCTCATCGACTATCTTCACGTATACTAAACTCTCTACCGTGATTTCTTCTACTTTAGTCGGTTTCCACAGAAACCGAGCGTTCTTATGTACGAACACTGACCCTCTGAGTTCTTCTTTATTGATTTCGAACCATTTCTCGGCATGTGCGTCTATTCTAAAGTTCCTCGCGATTACGCTTCCATCTTCATTGTCCGTATTATCTTCATCATCGCTGAATAAATGAAACGATTGTGGATTCGCAGTCGTATGATGCGTTATTTTCTTGTCATTACTATTTCCTCTTCGTTCGTTATCGTTATCGGTATCGCGCGCTTTCGTCGCCTTTGCCATCGTCGTTGCCGTCGTACTGATTTTCATATTCCCGTTCACTCGCATGAAACGATCATTACTACCGCAATCACCATCACGAGCGGCAGCGGTCGTAACAGCGGTCGTAACAGAGAGGAGTTCTCTCAGAGCGTATCTCTGGCAAGTTCTGTTACTACCGTTGCGCATAATCTGCATCATTGAAACGGGAGAGAGATATTCGATTTCGTATCGCAAAAACGTGGATGTTATTATTAGTAAAAATCAACGCGACGACGTCAGTGGAAGCAGTGAGAAGAGGAAGATTAAGACGAAGAAGAACACGACGCCGTATCTTCGTCAAAGCGCGTCGCAAAAAATTCGCGCGCGCTCGTTCTTCTTCCCGTGTAACGACCGACGACGACGACTCGTTGGCCAAAGTTTTTTCCTCTTATTACTCTGACGATACGAAACAATAAACGTGATATGTTTGCTGAAGAAGATATCGTTAGTAAAAAAATGCCATCAATAACGAATAAGAAGAAAGAAACTGGACGACGTCAAAGTCCTAAAAAAAAGACGAAAAGAGAGCGAACTCCGGAACCACCTGAAGTGGAAGACGTTGTTGCGATGAACCGCGCTAGTGAACGCGCCGTGACTGACGATGAAGCAGTCGTTGAGTTTGACGATTGGCAGGAGGAAGATGGGAGCGCGGTTGGACACAGGGTAGAGGTGGAATTCGCGAAACGATGGTACGTCGGGACAGTGATCGCGAGCAGACCAAAAGAGAACTTGGCGTTAGTGTTTTATGATTTCGATCAGAACATTGGGACGATCGATTTCCCGAAGTTGAAGAGAGATACGAGATTTGTTAAGAAGGAACAGAGGTGGACGAAGAGACTGGTCGAGAGCGTGATAAAGAACGATTTGAAGATTAAGTCGAAGGAGGAGATGGAGAAGAGATGGGAGAGAGCGCTCGGGGAAATTAATGGCAATGATGGAGATGATGAAAGTGATGATGAGGATGGCGGCGATGGCGAGGACGACGATGACGACGATGAACGTGAAAAGATCGAGGAAGTTTACGATACGCAATCGAAAGATGGGAGTTGGCGTTGGCCTACGCCAACTGAAGCGTTTGAGATGAAGATGGTGAAAGCTGGTGCGACTGAAAAGAAGGAAGGGTTTGTTTTGACTGCCGTGAAGTTCACGAAGAAAGCCGATGAGGATAAAGGAGAAGATGGAGCCGGGGCAGTGTTTTGCAGTCTAGGCGCTTGCGTGAAAGTTGGGAAAATGTTGGTAAGAATTGATGAGATTAACGCAAAAGGGCAGTTCCGAGGTGTTCGAGTACTAACGAGAACTGAATGTAGAACTGAATGGGTCGGAAAGCATATCGACGTCTTGCCGAAGCAAAATTTAAAACCGCACGAGATCAGAGGCATGGCAGACGATGAACAAGACGAGTGCGAAACTTTTCTCACAGTTGATGACGTCGGTTTTATCGATATCGACGAAATAGTTGAAGTCATAAACGCTAGACACCATCTCGTCCAAGCACTGAAGAAGAGAACTTTAGAAGATCAAGTCTTCGTCAAGCGCATTGTTACGAGGAAGTTCATAAATAAGGCAAACGCCAAACACGAGGTTGATTTAGAAGCAAAGGTGTTCAACGTGAAAAAAGTGAAAATTCTAAGAACGTTCGCTTCGGATGAAAATACGCTCATGGAGGAAAAGAAGAAAGTTTTAGAGAGTAGTATTAATACTAATAATTTTTGTGAAAACAATAAAGAAACAAAGGCTGGTTCTTCTTCTGCGCGGGCGAAAAAAGGTTCTATTAAAACGACAACGACGACGACGATAGCGACGACGACAACTGCTGCAAAGAGGAAGAAACCTCCTCCTCCTTCTTCTTCGGAAGAACCACCTGGACCGCAGAAGAAGAAGAAAGCGGCAGAAGAGAAAGAAGAAGAAGAAGATGATGAAGAAGAAAAGCAACCTTCTTCTTCACTGGTGCAGACGACGACAACGACGAAAAAGAAGATAGCAACAACAAAGGAAGAAGAAAAGAAAAAAGACTCAGTAGCAATAGCAGTAGCAGTAGCAGGAGAAGAAGAAGTAGTAGTGGCAGAAGACGTGAAATCAGCGCAACGAGCGGCGTCACCGGCACCAGCAATTAAGAAAAAGAAAGGCATAGAAGTGATTGATTTCATCGTTCCAGAAGAACAGAGGAAAAAGTTAGAACAGCAGAGTAATAATAATGCGAAAAAGAGACAACGCGAACGAGAACAAAAAGAAGAAGAAGAAAGGAATAAATTGGACGAAGAGACCAATGCTGGTACTGCCGCCGCTGCCACCGCTGAAGCTGCTGCTGCTGCTCAAGAAACAAAAACGCCTCAATATAAGAGGCCATCAATCGCACAGCGACCGCCACCATCAACTGGGGGCGGAGGAGGCGGAGGAGGAGGATTTTCAATTCCCAAAGCGACTGATTTTCAAAATACACCTTCTTTTCAACAAACCACGGCACCGCCCCCTCCGTTGCCGCACCCGGCTGCAGAAAAATTAGAAGCGTCTATAAGTGAACTCCGCCGAGTGTACGAAAACTGGCCAAACTTTGAATACAGAAACGGCGGGAAAAAGATGACTTTGTTGTTCGGGCCGGACATACTCATTCATCCCTTGAATCATCGAGCGCAGAGGTGTATGATTTGCGATAAAGTTGGCCACTTTAAAAAAGATTGTCCATTAGCGCGACAACAGCATAATAATAAAGGAGGGGGAATGGGCGGTGGCGGTGGCGGTGCTCGGGCCAAGGGAGTTTGTTTTGCGTATCAGCGCGGGGAATGTACGCGAGGTGGCAATTGTCAATTTTCTCACGCTCCAACTACGAAAGAGGACCGGCGAGGAGGAGGAGAAGGAGGAATAGTAGGAGGAAGAAGAAAAGTAACAATTTGCTATTCGTGCGGTAAACCCGGGCACGAAAAAGCGACATGTCCTAACAGAGAAAGTATGAACGGACTCTTGATGTAAATACAACTCTGGTCCACCATGACAAAACGGCAATTCAAAAATCGTCCGACCGACTTCGTCGAGATTATTGACGCTTATTTCGTCATCATCGACGATTGAATCGTATTCGGTGGCAAAAAAATTAAATAAAATAGGGAGAATATTGTAGGCATAGGAGAGATGAAAAAACGCACGCTTTTTAGAAAATAACCACATAAAATCTAGAATGTTTCTTTTAACCATCTTCGCATTACTCGTTCTCACGTTCAATAATAACAATAATAATAATAATAACTCGGTAATTGTACTCGGTGCGGCGGTGGGGAACGATCAAACGGTTACAGAGCTCGTACGATTATTACAGGATGGGTCCAACTATTTAATGAAAATGGTAGGAAATGCAGATCCGCGATTTTTCTCTGAGATCAATAATGTTGCTTCTTCAACGAAATCGACTATTAGTTCTTTGGACGACGTGAACATGACATCGTTTAGTTTATCATCTATAGAGAATGATTTAGATGATTTGTTCTCTTCGTTTTTAAGTTCTATCGATCCGAATTCGGTCAACGCTGCTTCAGTTCGGATTATTGAAACTTCTGGTACAAGTACGGAATTTCTCGAGACTTCTTCATCGGATTGTATTCCCGGGTTTTACAAGCCAAAAGCGATGAAAACGAACGCAAAAATCTTTGGACCTCAATTGGCAATAACGCTACGCGCTGGAGAGTGCAGAGTCGTGAGGAATATTACAAACTCGTTGAGGAAAATTGAATGCGACTCGCCATCTATTGCATATGCGGTGCTTCCGGGAGGAGTATCTGCTGCTAGAGGAGAGACAGCCGAGCTCTTCGCTGGAGAAACTTGCGGCTTGAGCGTAAACGATAGAGATATTGTCTACCCTTCGGATAACTCTGATATTTTGATCAGATACGATGATCCATTAATTGTCGGATTGAGCGAGTTTGCATAAATGCTACTACTATATATCTACGCGGGCGTTGTATCAAAATGCTTTTATACGTATGCTATGTGCCAGTATGCTATTTTCGTATATATATTTTATTATTCTTCGTCTTTTCGAAAAGCAGTTACAGTATACGCTTCTTCGATTTCTTCTAACGTCTTCCCTTTTGTTTCTACGACTGAAAAATAAATCGATAGTAAAGACAACAGACCGATCGATGCAAATCCTAAATAGGTCGATTTTATTCCAACCTGATCGATTGCGTTTGGCAAATTCAAGCTGACGACAAAATTGGAACCAAAATTCAAAAGCGTCGCAATTCCAACCGCTTGCGAACGAACTTTTGATGGAAAAACTTCACCAACTAATAACCACGCGATTGGACCGAAACTCACTTGATACGCGCCTACATAAAAGAAAATTGCCGCTACGGAAATTCTCGCTTGCATTTCTGAAAGCCCCGATGCCTCGAGACCAATGCCGGCGAAATCTGGAGACGCCAAAGCGAGAACGATCAAAGACAACGTAATGACGCTCACACCTCCGAGCAATAAAGGCCTGCGTCCTAAACTATCTACTTTCCAAACCGCTATGCCAGTCATGATGAGTTTGAACACGCCGACGACTACTGCTATTTTGGACGCACCTTCGGCATCCCACCCAGCCGCTTCAAACGTTTGTGTCGCGTAATATAAGACCGATGGTTGTCCAGTAAGTTGTTGGAACAAAACGACCGATAAACCGACATACATCGCCTTTGAATACTTCTTATCAAATATTGCGAAAAACGACGATTTTTTCTTCCCACCTTCGTCTTTGCGTCGAATATCGTTAAACAGGTTAATTTCATCTAATTCTTCCATCAATTCATTCTCTGAAACGTTTGGACCTCGTAACTTTTTCAAAGCCTGGAAACTTTCAAGGTTCTTCGACGCTAACCATCTCGGAGAATCTGGTAAAATGAAACCGGCACCGATTACGGTCAACATAGCTAACGGAATAGAAGTCGAAAACATCGTCCTCCACCCACCATCTTCGCCGACGTTAGCGCTCGCAACTAAATAACCTAATAAAATACCACCAACAATGGCCGCTTCTTTCAGCGATATCAAAGTCCCTCTTAGAGAGGACGGAGCTGTTTCGGCAATATATACCGGCGCGCCATGCATCGCAAAACCGATCCCGAGGCCATAAACAGCTTTCGCGGCAATCAAAAAATTCACCGAATCTGCCTTGGATTCCATTAAGCCACCAACTAAATACAAAAAACCAGCGAAGGCGATTTCTTTCCTTGATCCGACTTTCTCGCCAACGCCAAACGCGGCAATGGCGGACGCCGTAAGCGCCCCAAACAACGACGCCGATACGACTTTCCCACTCTCAATAGCTGTTAAACTAAAAAAATCCGATGCCGATTCCTTCACAGATTCTAAGGCACCCGAGGATATACCAATATCGAGTCCGAACAATAGTCCCGCCAACGCTGGGAACATGAAGTTTATTGCAACTCGTTTGTAATCTACCGTTTTATTCGTATTCGTATTCGTATTGTTCTCCAAAAGAACTTGACTCGTACTGCTTCTACTCATCATCATCGTATTCTCATCATTATCTTCTTCTCTCTTAAGCGCTCTTACTACTACCTGTCCTCGTTGAGCTCGTTCACTCTCTTCAAACGCTAACGCGTTTGACCTCGTTTTCTCGCTCGCGACTAATCTTTTCTGACTATGAACCGAACTTCTTCTTAACGATAACAGTACTGCGGCGTTACTTACACCGCTCTTACTCGCTCTGATCACTTGATGGTTATTATATCGCGCGCTGTTCGTTCGATAGAGATGATGCATATCACCTTAATTATTAATTAATTAATTCTTGTTGTTGTTGTTGTTGTGATATGCCACACAGTCAGTACTTTCTCTCTATCTCTATGAGGAGTGGGCAACCCAGCAGCTTTTTACATTCTATAATGTGAACACGCACAAAAGACAGAAGTAGAACGAATATAAACATGAAAGAACGCTGTATACAACAAATAACATTTATGACACACGAGCTCTCTCTCTCTCTCTCTCTCTCTCTCTCTCTCTCTCTCGATCTTTCATCGCGCTGGTTTACGCTGATTCGTGTTGTGTGCGCGCAAAAAACAAAAAGGTGTTCAGAAACAATCTTCTCAAGTATTCTCAGAACGACATCAGAACTGTAAATTTAGGTGAATTTTGACAGTTTGTTGAGAGGAAACTTCATTCTAAAACACACACACAACAAAAAACAAACTAATTAATTAATACCCTGATTAATATATATCAGAGAAAACAAAACAAAACAAAACAAACAGTAAGTAACAACAACAACGACAACATGATGTTAACGCAATTAAGAAATCATCCGTTTCAACTTTTCCGGGACCCGTTTGCTGACATTATGAGATTTCCTGAAATCGATGAATTTCCAACGATGGTCTCAATGCTGACGAGTGATAAACAAGAACATGATCATAATCATTCGAGAAGAAACAGAAGAAGAATTGAAACGAGAGAAAATAACAGAGGAGTAATCGTGAAAGCGATTTTGCCCGGTTTAGGTAATTCTGACATATCGGTTAACTTCTCGCGCGCTCCTCTTCTTTCGAAGAAGGATTTGAAGAATCTTTCTTCGATTGAAGTGCCCACTTCGTTGAAAGTCGATTTTGCTCAAGGCGCGAGTTTGGGTGAACCGTTTACGGTCAAATTGGATTCGAAGTCGTCATTCGATATCGATAAAGCAAAAGCGTTTGTGTTCGATGGCGTTTTGCATATCGGTATTCCGAAAATCGAGATTCCTGTATGCAATTTACCGATTTTAGAAGGTTCTTCTTTCTCAGAAGAAGGCGCCTGTGAAGAAAGCGAATGTGCGATGAAATTCGCCGTTGCCGGTTTCGGTCGGAGCGATATACAACTTCAGCTTGATGCTGAAAATGAAAAACTTCGCATGAGCGGTAAGAATGCAAAAACTGGTGCTCAATTCGAACGCACTCTTCAAATTCCTGGAGGTTTAACGAAAGATCACGTACGCGCGTTGGTCTCGAACGGTATTTTGGAGCTGCGTATTAAAGATCCGCTCGCGATTGAGAAACGCCACATACCGGTAACAAACACATTACCCAACACTAACGAGCATGGAAGAAACAAAGGAGAAGGAGGAGGAGAAGGAGAAGTCGAAAATGAAATTATCACGCTCATTCGCACGGAAGTTCCTGGCTATTCTTCGACGGATATCTCTTGTTTCGTCAACGTCGACCGCGTCTTACATTGCACTAAACGAAACAACCGAGTAGTGAAATTAAGCGTCCCGAATACTGTGGATATTGATTCTATTCAAGCATTTTGTGAGCACGGTATGCTCATCGTTCTCGCGAAGAAACTTCCGAAAGTCAACGCAGAAGTTTGCTCGATCGAAGTTCAAGGACCGAAAGACGAGAGCGAAAAGGCTCGAGCGCTCGAGGCGTTGCACGCAATATTCGCCACGCCTTCTCCTCCTCCAATCACTGCAGTCAAAGATGAGGATATGAATGGACTCGCCGCTACAGGAGCGCCTGCTGATGCGCAATAAAATGTTCTCTCGCAGTAGTAGTGTTTGCTGCCGACATCAGCACTTCGGCTTTCATCACTTTTAGCCACAGCAGATTCCTCATTGACGATTGACCTTGGCGCTTGGAAATATATCACTTTTATAAAATAAATAAATAAGAACAATAAATAAGAACAATAATGTTTCGCCGCGCATCGACTCGCCTCTTATCTTCCCTCGAAACATCATCATCATCATCATCATCATCATCTTCTTCTTCTTCTCTAAATGTTTCATCTATTAATAATATCTTAAACAGCTTAAGAGGGAAAACGAGGAGGGCGACAACAACCTCGTCATCATCATCATCGAAGTCGTCGGCCACGTCTTCTTCGTTTAATAGTAGTAGTAGGAGTACTACTACTTTTACTACTACTACTACTACGACTACTACTCGTTCGCTTAATAATAATAATAATAATAATAATAATAATAATAATAGTAGATCTTATTCGACTACTAGTACTACTGAAGCATCAATAAATAATACTAATAATGATATCGAAATGAAAGGGATTACTTTAAAAGGAGTACCGATGTATTTAGACATGCAGGCGACTACGCCAGTGGACCCGCGCGTTCTAGACGCGATGATACCATATTTCGTGTCACAATATGGGAACCCGCATTCGAGAACGCATTATTTTGGATGGGAAGCCGAGAACGCGAACGAGCGAGCGAGGAAGTTAGTCGCCGATGCAATTGGGGCGACCGAGAAGGAGATCATATTCACTTCTGGGGCGACGGAGAGTAATAATATGGCCATTAAAGGGATTGCGAATTTTTATAAGACTGGGGGGAAGAATCACGTAATTACGACGCAAACTGAACATAAGTGCGTACTTGATTCGTGCAGGCACTTGCAACAGAACGGATTTGACGTTACTTATTTGCCAGTGAAGCAAAATGGGTTGATCGATTTGGAAGAGTTGAAGAAGGCGATCAGACCCGGGGTGACTTGTTTAGTGAGCGTTATGGCCGTGAATAATGAAATTGGAGTCGTGCAGCCTTTAAAAGAAATTGGGGAGATTTGCAGGGCGAACAAGGTTTTTTTCCATACAGATGCCGCGCAAGCGGTTGGGAAAATCCCGTTGGACGTTGATGAAATGAAGATCGATTGCCTATCGATTTCGGGACATAAAATTTATGGCCCCAAAGGCGTTGGCGCGATTTATATCAGACGACGTCCGAGAGTACGAATGGAACCGATAATCTCTGGTGGGGGACAAGAACGTGGGTTGAGGTCGGGAACTTTGCCAACACCGCTTCTCGTCGGTCTCGGCGAAGCGTGCAGAGTTGCGACGGCAGAGATGGAGAACGACAATAAGCACGTCGAGCGCTTATCTAAAAGATTACTCGATGGTTTACGAGCACGAATTCCACACATCGTTTTGAATGGAGACGAAACACAACGTTACCCTGGGAACTTGAACGTCTCATTCGCATACGTTGAAGGCGAGTCTTTATTAATGGGTTTGAAGGATTGTGCGGTTTCGTCGGGATCGGCGTGTACGAGTGCGAGTCTCGAACCGAGTTACGTGTTGAGAGCTCTTGGCGTGGAAGAAGATATGGCGCATACGAGTATTAGATATGGCATTGGAAGATTTACAACCGAACAAGAAATTGACCGAGCAATAGAATTAACCACTGAAGTCGTCGAGAAGCTTAGAGAAATGAGTCCATTATATGAAATGGTGCAAGAAGGTATTGACATCTCGTCCATTAAATGGTCGTCGCATTAATAAAAATGTGATGTGTATTTGATACTAATAAAACTAGTTCCTAATTTCTAGATAATAATATACATACTATACATGAACATTTCAAATGAACATTTTGTACTCATTTATTTCTATTTCGTAAACAGATAAAGTAAACGCATCTAGCGATGTCGGAAATTTTCTATGTTTTAGAATTATACGAGACAGCTCTTCTGAATTAAAATGACCTAAATATTGTCTCTTCATCGTTAGATGCGCTTCGTCTCCAAAGACTTCTTTGAGTACGTCAATACTCGTTTCTGGGGCAACTACATAGTAATAATCGTAATCGAAATCGTCTGACGTGTATAAATCTCTAATTTTTTGAGCGAACGAGTTCGTTTCTTGAGAGCCGCCATCTATTAACGTTATCGTTTTCATGGAATTCTTTCCCAGCAGCGCGTTCGGTGGTGGATATGTGCGCCAAAAAGCAACTAGCGCGTTCGAACCGTCATCATAGCCACCACCTCTTCTATTATCAGGATCGTGTACGTACGATTCAAGTTCCCAAATAGCCGAGGAAATTCTCCCTTGATGCAGGAATCCGTAAAAGACGCTCGATGAGATATTAAACGCCAGCCAAAAGAGCCAGAACAATATGAATTTAATCCGCAAGTTTACTACACTGTCTGAAACAACGTGAGTTGCAGTAGCAGCAGCATTAGCGGCTGTTTTTCTATCCAAAACTGAGATTTCCAAACTTGCTAAAAGTAGAACGGGGAGCATGATCGGCAATATAAATCTAGCCTCTTGATGTAATGAAATTGACATGGCCGCGATTGAAGCGAGCACGGAAAGAGCCATAACCCGTACACCACCAGTTTGATCATTCCTCGATTTCGTTCTCGCCGCCACGAAGATAGTTTCTTTGAAACATGCCATTAAAAAGAATACATATGCAGGTCCGAACAAGACGAATCCGTTGAATAATAGATGCGTTACCCTTGGATGTTTGCCGTGATGTTCACTAGCGTATTTTGCGTTATATAAGAACGCGTGCCAAGGCGCAATATAAAACTCTTCTCGTCTATCGTAATACAAAGCATCAATTTTCGCAATTTGAGAGGCGGACACTGCGAACGAAATAGCCATGATCGAATATCTCCTCAGAAATTCTATAGGACCTTTCTTATTCATACTTTTAATAGCGTCGATTAAAATCAATGGGCCGACAAAAATTGCGAATGTAAATCTCACAAAAACGCCAACGCTGCACAGTAAACCCCACACTACATATAAAAGATCATCTTTCAATCGCTCGTTCGCGTTACTCTTACTCTTACTACTACTATCGCTATTCACCATCGCAAATAAACATACACATAAAGCGTACGCGCACGCTTCCAACGAGTTAGTTAACGGTCTAACATGTAAAACGAACATCGGCCAAGACGTTGCTACTAAAATCGGTAAATACCTCGCTCGATTATTACAATCATACTCTCCATTTCGTCTCCCATATTCTCTAGTGATCAAAATCGCGCATGAATCGATAATCAGAGACCACATAAACATCGTCTTCCTCGCTCCTGTAAAAATATCCTGATCATCATTAGGTGTTTTATTCTCCAAAAAACTCATAGACATTAACTTATGCGCTACACTGGACCGTATCGGAACACTCGCTGTAAATTCCCACGGTATCGTTACTTTCTCTTTCAATTGTTTATCGTCGTCATTATTCGCCGCTATAGAGTCTCTGAACGATAATTGGATCGATTGAAAATGTTCATCCGGGTGAACGTATCCATCAGATTTTATTGCGCAAAAATATCTGAGGACTATGAGTGATGTGTAAGTTATTATCAATAAGAGTTTTGATGCGGTGTTTGATTGATTTCTTGAGGCGATGTTATCGTTCGATTGAGGTTTATTTTTCTTGCTATTTTCTGCTATGGAGGACATGTTCTCGTCTTCGCGCGTGTATTTATTTGAAGCATATCTACTGCTTATATGTGCTAAAGGGAGACTTTGAAGTCTAAGCGACTATCTTTCGCGCGACGGTCTAGTCCATCGTCTCCGAAGTTCGTAGCACCTAATAAGATGCCACTCGTTAATTTTTTATCGTGCGAATTTTTGATTCTCGAACAGAAATCTACAAAGTTAGGCATTCGTTCTATTTCTTCGATTGATATTGAAGGACAGTTATGCATCGAAACTTGCGCGAGCGCGATGGATTCGGTGAAAATGTTCTCTGGCAGTTTCCGAAAGTTTGCGTTGTCGTCTAAAACGAGCGTTTTTAACTTCTGCGGCGCGCCGAAATTATCTCCTAAATCGTAAAAACTACATCCATTCGCGATCAAAGTCACGAGATTTCGAAACCGTTCTTCTTTCACGTTGCCATCGTCATCATTCTTCGCTTCAACGCCTAACACGACGTCGTCGTCGTCAAATTTCTTCAAGCTCTTACACCCACTTAAATCGACTAATTCTAAACTATCGCACATTCCTAGACCCTTAAAACTCACTCGAACCAACATCTCGTTCTCAGATACGTTCAACTCTTTCAAATTTCTCAACATCGAAATCTCCCGCGGTATCGATTTTAACGAATTCCTACTCAAATTCAGAACTTTCAATTGTTTCAAATTCATGAATAGTTCAATCGGTACATCTGTAATCTTATTATTCTCTAAAACGATTCTTTGCAAGTTCGCTTGCGTCAAAAGAAGATCTACTGGTATCTCTTTGATCATATTGTTCGATCCATCGATTGTCTTCAATTCTTTCTTCGATAGTTTCTGTAATTCAATAGGGAAATGCTTCAACTTACAATCTCTTATTGCACATATCTTTGTTTGTTGCCATTGCTTCAGGCGTCGATCGATGTTCAGTTTCGTGATTTGGTTATCGTAGATCTGCGGTTGTTTGCGTTTAGTGTCGTTCGTTTGTTCGTTAAGTTTTGATGGAACGCATCCCATTTTAATCGTTTGTTCTTTTTATTTAAAACGCAGGTTTTCTAATGTCGATGACCTTTCTTCTTCTTCCAAAAATATTTCACCGCACGGCGCCGACCGTTCCAAAGCCGGCGTTCAAGAATTTCAACAATCACACACAGAGCTAATCAAAAACGCAGATACGGCGGTGGTAGATTTGGCGGCTTTAAAACCCGACTAAATTTCAATGTCCTTTCTCACTCTCTAGACATATATTAAATGGATTTTCGCGAGCGCTTCTTCTTCTTCGAGCTGAACACCAAAGTTTCAGTCTTCGTCTCAGGTAAGTTATTATATTCGTAATCGACATCGTTAGTACTCTTACGTCTTTTTTTACTATCAGTTGTTGTTGTTGATTTCTTACCAGGAGTATCTCTCGAGCGTTTGATCTTTGGAGTCGCTTCTTCTTCTTCGAAGTAGTCATCGACTTCGTCCTTTTTTGAGGTCTCGCCGTTAGTAGTAGTAGTAGCGCCGACGATGCGTTTCATTTCTTTGAACATAGCTTTACGTTGTTTCTTATGTTCAAGTTTTTTCTTCCCTTGTCTAATATCGCGAGAGACGTAGCCTTCTTTGTTGTCCACACGGTCGCGTCTTGGATTGTTCTCTCGACCGTCTTTGCGCATAGGTTTGTACTTTTTCTCAGATTTATCCGCTTCTAACGTCAATAGCCAGTTTGGGACTGCACATCCGGAGCGTTTCATGACTCGAGCGATCGCGCGTACTGTTCCTCGTTTGGCATCTTCTTCGGTGAAGAACGTTACGGCTTCGCCTAATCTACCGGCACGACCGGAGCGTCCGATTCGATGGATGTAGGACGTGCTTGTGAGAGGGAAATCAAAGTTGACGACGGTGCCAACGGCGGCGAAATCCATCCCACGCGCCATCAAGTCCGTCGCAACTAGGCAATTCAATTTCCCGACTCTAAATTCATCGACTATTGATTTTCGTTTTTTATCCGACATGTCCGAGTGGATTAAACCTACTTGACCTAAGGCGCCTCCTGCGAGCTCTTTTGCGACTTGAACGCACCTATCTTTAGATTGAGCGAAAATGATCAAAGGAGTTCGAACACCTTTTTGGACCATTTGTCGAATGGCTAAGATTTTTCCACTTTCTTTACCACAAAACACGAGTTTTTGTGATATGCTCTCATTTGCAGAGTTACGTTCACCTACGGTAAGTCGAACGCAATGGTGCATGACGCTTCGTGCTAAGCGTTCCGCGGTTTCTGGTAAAGTCGCCGAAAATAATGCCTTGAGACACCTCTTTCGTGTATTTGTCGTCGTAGTTTGTTCTTCTTTACTATTACCTTTCTTATTTTTCTTGGATGATGACTTTGTCGTTGTTTGATTCGAATCGCATGCGTGTACGACGGCGTCGATTTGTTCTACAAATCCCATCTCAAAGAGTTTATCTGCTTCATCTAATACAAGAAATTCAACCGCGTGTGTTGATATTTTCTTCTCTTCTAAAAGTTGAGCCAATCTTAATGGCGTTGAGACGATGATATCAACTTTATCGAAATCATTACTCGCGGTTGCTTTTGAAAGTTGCGTCACTCTGTGTTGTTAATAAAAATTGTACAATATATGTTAGCCGCGAGCGTTGGATTGAAACACCAATAAAAAGGAGAGAGAAAACGATTCATAAAACGCTCACGCGTAAATTGATCAGAGCTGCTATGTTTCGCGTCGTCTCTTTAGTGCTAACCCGAAAATCAAAGCGTCCTATATTGGGTACAACCCCAATTCAACTTTTACATTTCCAGGAGAGCACCTCACAAGCGCCTTTTTGGATACAACACCAAAAGACACCCCGCTATAACCGTCATCACTTCAATTGCGCTGGCGTTAACATAATAAAAAAAAGCAAATAAAAATAAATAAATGACACAAATAGTTATTCTCTCTTTCGTACCTTAATCCTGAACTCAAAAGCGTACAAATCCTCGTCGATTGTTGCGCCAACTCCTTCGTCGGCGCTAACAAAATAGCCCTCACGCCTCCATCTTTCCTCTTCCCTAACTTCATAAATATGGGCAACAAAAACGCGAGCGTCTTCCCACTCCCAGTAGGCGCAACCGCTAAAACTTCCCCACCACTTAACAGCAACGGTATAGCCTGTCTCTGTATCGCCGTCGGCTCTGTCCATCCGCACTCCTTCACCCTTCTCAACATTTGCTCGGACATCCCGTACGAACTCACGAGGTCTTCAAACGATCGCAAAGGGTTTGGAATTAAATTCCTATCATCGCCTTTGATTTTAATCTTATATTGCTTTCTCATCACGTTCCCGAGTTCTTCTTCTGTTTGGTTCGATGTCGATTTCTGCGCGTTTTTCTTTCCATCTTTTTGAGAAGTCGTCGTCTGCCCCGAAGAGCGCTTATGATATAAATCAATTTTCTCTTCTTCTTCTTCTTCTTCGTCATCATCTGATTCGCTCGATGAAGAACTCTCTGAATCTAAATCTGATCCTGATTCCGATTCTTCTTCGCTCGCACTCTCATCATCATCATCATCTTCTTCTTCTTCTTCATCTTCATCGTCACTTTCGCCGCCGCTCTGGATATTTTTTTTCTTCTCCCTCTTACTCTTAAACGCATCGATATCTCTCTTAAACCGTTTCGAATCAAACTTCATTAGAGAAGATCCACCACATAAATCATTGAACGCCTTCTGTGCTTGTTCGGACATTCTTCTCGTTCTATTCGTTATTCTTTATCGACCGCGAGCTCTTAAACTTCTCGCCGTATTGTAGGTCGGTCGTAAAAAAAAAGGTTTTGAAAATAAATAAAAGTTTTTTTTATATCGCGCGGTTTTAAAACAGAGCGGCGATACAAAAAACGTGACAAGAAAGATAAATCGATATCACGCAGGCGATGATTCATTCAATGTCAAACGCGTCGAAGGCCCGAAATTCCTTTCGTTCAATGAGTTCCACGGGCAATAAACGGAATAATACGATCACGAACGCGAAGACGGTTTTAAGTAAACAAAAGTTCCTAGGATTTAGCCGCCGAAATCCGTTAAGTTTATATCCAAAAACGACCGCGAAGGCCGTGCACGATTTTGATCGTGATAGTGAGGAAGACGTTAATCGTGATGATAATGAGAATGAGAATAGAGAACAGTGGGAAGATGATTATGGAGATGATAGTACTACTGCGATGTTTAATAATGGTACTAATGATGATGATAGATCTGCAACTGATTGGCGAACGCAAATGAAAGTACAGGAGATGATGGGGTTAACAAAAAATTTGAGTACTGATAGGGCGACGACGAATAGTAAAAGAGAAGACGCGGATGACGACGGGTATTTCATGAAACCGGCTACGCAGTTCATGATGAACTCCGATTTCAGTTCAGCTGGACCGAACGAGGACGTTTGGTTCGATAACGGCGATGATTGGTTTCAACCGGCGTATACAGAAGTTACGGCTGAACCAGGGTCGATTTTAGAGAAAGTGCAGAGGTTACATTTAGGCGAACCGGCGAGTCATAACTTTGAGGATGGGGAGTACTTTGCTTTAACGAATTATGTGAAACAAAAGGCGGATAATAATTTTTGTTTAGTCATGGAAGTTGCTGAACGCGCGCGAGAGAGGAAGATTGAGAGGTTGGAGTCCTTACATCCGACGCCTGAGATCAACGCACTTCCGGAGATTCAGCAAGCGATTGTTGATTTAGCATTGGAAATTGATGCTTCGGGGGGTAAAGCGTCTGCGTATATGGCCATGTTTCAAGCCGCAGATGGCGCTAGATTAAGGTGGGAGCTTCAAGAAGCGTCGTGGTGCTGGGATAATTGGATCGAACAGCACATGGCGCAGTTTGGTGTCAGCGAAAGAGCCGCCGAGTTATTACATATGGGCGTAAAACTCGAAGATGAAATGGACTTTGAAAAGTCTCTGAATCAGAAAGGGCGAGGAGGTTTCGGTGGTGGTCGTCAATAGAGTTGATGATATGATATCAAACAATGTGTAAGTATATTTGTTATTATTATTTAGCGTTTGTTTTAGCGTTTGTTTTATTAAGTATATTGTGTAGCAACGACAACACTATCCAAATCAATCTCTATCTTATTATTTAAGCCACGAGTTCTAACTCGTGCGGCTTCTCACCAAATAAACTCATCCAAAATTTGGAAAGAAGTTCGTCTTCGACGATTTCTTTCTTTGTCTCAAAAAGTTTCGAACACTCAGCCGCGTCGGGAATATCCTCCATGGCCTTTACAACCTTTAACGTAGACTTGATGAGCTCTTCAATCGCTTCTCGTTCGTGTTTCAATGCCTTCTCGGGGATTTCCGTCCACATCGTCTCTAGCATATCGGCGCAAATCTTTTCGGCGTGCTTCAACACGTAGCTACCGCCATTTGCGACTGAATCTCCGCAAAGCCTTTCGAAAGATTCGTGCGTAGAAATCTTAATGCTCGATTCGGGATCTTTCAATCCTACGATCAAATTTTCAATGATCATCTCAACGTCATCGTCAGTGATTGCAAATCCGAGAGAACTCTTTGGCTGCGTCAAGAGAATATCGATGAAATCATACGAAGCCGTTCGAAGTTCCAATCCAGAGTCAATTTTCTGCTTGAACGGTCCAAAATCAATTTCTTTGATCAAAGCTTCGTTGACTTTAAGTTGAGCCAAAATGTCTGGGAGTACCGTCGGTAAAAGAGATGACAAGTCGTCATTTTGTGCGCTATTTCTTCTCGCGATGACAGATAGGAGTTGAGTCGCCGCGCGACGACAATTATGGTCTGAATCACCGACCAATTGGACGAACGATTCAAGAGAAGACTTGAAATGTTCGTCTTTCGGTAGCGAAACTAACGCAATGCGAACTGAATCGACTAACAAGGCTGCCTTTTTCGCATTCGCTGGCGTTTTTTCTCCTTTTAAGATAGAAGTCAATCCTTCCTGAATTTCCTTCACGAGAGCATGATTTCTTGCAACAAATCGCCCAAGAACTTCCGCAATGTCGGCTTTCACCGCATCATCTTCCAAGTTCTCGTCTCGTGCTTTTGAAAGCACAATAGACCAAGCCTGTTGCGTAGATTTAAAGAGTACGTCGTCGTCTTCTCGCTTAGCTTTTTTTTTTCTCGGAGACGCAGAGTACGCCGGCACTGACATTTGAGAGCCAGAGAGCGTGTCTTCGTTAGAGCTGGAGCCATCAGTACAAACAATAACTTCGCGCAGCGCACGCAACGCGCTGTGTTTCAAACTTTCCTTGACACCGTTTGTTGCCTTGATAGTGTCAAGAATCTTTGGGAAAAACGCATCTTTGTTTCCAAACGCGCAACTTCCCAACGCAAACGCCACAGCAGTCTTCACTTCATCGCTGCAATCTTCTTCGAGCTTTTCCCAAAGGATACCTGCGATGTTATTTCCATCGTCGAGTTTGCTTCGTTTCCCAATTTCACCGAGAGTCCAAAGCGAGATGACTTCTCTTTTACCGTCATTTTTACTAATTTCCTTGGAGAGAGAAGCGATTGTTTTCTTTGCAACAACGTCTCCGGCTGCTAAAGTGGCAGTTGCGATACAAGACGCGCGGTTTTTCATTTCTAATCTAGCAGAAGCAATATCTTGCTGCTGTATGCGGACGACTTGATGATCGTCCGTTTCCATGTCATGCGGAGAAGGAACAGAGATCGAAGACAACTCCTCGAAAATTACATCAAAAGTCTCCTTACTAGCGATAACCGCTGCTTCAAAGTATCTCTCCAGCGCTAATAAAGCTTGTCTTTGAATCAAACTCGAACTTACGAATTGCAGGGCGTCTTTCATTGGCCCACCTTCACCAATTTCGGATGCTTTCTTTGCAGCCTTTTTCAATTTGACGCATCGTTCGCATACGGCAGCAAACGCGTTTAAGCACATTGTGGACAAGTACGCGTCGTTTACCACGAATCCGCGGAAAGCAGTGACTGCCTCCTCGACAAATTTCGTGCAATCGACGTCTTTTAGCGTTTTTTCGTCACTTCTTTCGACGAGCGCTTTGAAGCCTTTTAAAGAAGCCTCACGCAAATTTCGATCGTTCTTTCGAAGAAAAGAGGAAAATTCGCAAATAGCGTCTCCGGCAACTCCAGAAAGATCAACTTTAGATGGCGATTGCTTAGCCACTTTTGCCATACTACGCGTTGCGACAAGTCGCGTCGATTCGGACTGCATTCGCTCTATTAAAAGAGCGAGCGCGTTCAATTGCTGAGCAGGCGTCAACGTATCGCCCAAGTGCGTGAGCACGTCTCCAAGGAGCATCACCGAAGTGTCTTTCACTTCTTGATCTTCATCTGGTCGTGACAAGCGCGAAATCGCACAGTCGAGAGAATTCGATGCTAAAGCAGTATATTCCGCTTTGTTTGTGACGGCGATGCTAGTATCTGGTCGCGATCTACGCACTAAGCACGCACACGCGAGTAAACCTTCTGCCGCGAGTTTATAGTAGGGGTCTTTCGTGCAAGAAAATACAGCCTCGGTGAGCTTATCGATGTCGTTCTTCGTGAATTCAATGTACGATTCAGAAGAATACGCATCTTCTGAAGACGCAACGAGTCCGTCTACACTTTGGACGCCGAGGATGTTTGCCGCGAAAGCGACGGCTTCCAATCGCAAGTTTGAAGAGGAATCCCTCTCGCTCAAAACTCCAATATCGTGCGGATTCGTCGTCATAGCTGCGCATGAAATCGCATCGGCGAGCCTCGAACGAGCTTTTTCTGAAGCTTCAATGAACGCAGTCGTTCTGTTAGCGCGGGCAACGGTTCCGAGTAGCTTAAGAGAAGCAACGCTGAGCTTGGTTGCCGCTGCGATTGCAGCTTGACTTTTTTTCTTCGCCTTGCTTTCGTCCCCGACGCATTGTTGCTGCGCTCTGACAATGGCTAAATCTCGCACCATACCAACTAATGTGCGAACAACATTCGGTTCGCACTTTTTAGAAAAGGCTGTAAATGCTGCCGTCAAAGAATCATAGCATTCAAACTTAACCGCGTCTTCGCGATCACTTTTCATTCTTTTGAAGAATTTTCTAAAGATGACTTCGTGATGTCTTTCGAGGATGCCCTCAGATGCGGCGCACAAGATAACGCCAATGACTTTTGCGGAAGCTCTACGGACCTTCCAACTATCGTCATCTTCTATTTCGTCCGAGTAATAGTCGTCTTCGTCGTCTTCGTACGCATCGGCAAATTCGTCCACTTCGTCGTCTTCATCCGCCGCGTCTTTCATGTCATGATCCGGAGTTCGGATTTGACACGTTTCCATTGCATCCGCAGGTGTGTCTCCTTCATCGTCATCGTCGTCGTAGTTTGGATCATACTTCAACAACTTCATAGCCGTCTTGAGAACTTCCTCAAACTGCATTTCTCGAGAATGGTTGAGTTCGGCGTAACGACTTAAGATCGTCTCCAAGGCCATGAGAGATTGTTCGGCGATTGGCTCGAATGCCTCAGAGCCAGAATCTTGTGAGTTTTCCATCTTGTCAACTAATGCGCAGCAAAGCTTTAGTAACATTGGAATGACCGTAGCCGATGCTAAACTTTGCTTTTTCTTCTTTCCTCCCGTTTCCGCGAGCAGTCTTTTACTTTTTTCGTCTTTCGCGGCGATCATTCCTAGAGTATACGCGCCTAACTCACAGTCGACTATACTTGATTCTTTCAAAGCTTTTTCGCACCTGGCCGAAGTGACTTTGACGAGTTCCGTTAACTGCTTCATGTTCACATTTCGGCTCAAAGATGCCAAAATCCCCGAGCACCTTTTTCTATTCGTTAAAGTATTCCCCGCGTTTTGTATTTTCGCCGTCGTCGTCTTCAAAAGCGACGCTACGTCTTTCGAGTTCACAAACTCTGATTTTGTTTCGCACAAAATCTGTACGATCTCCGTCACATCTTCGTGCAAACTCGCTTTATTTTCATCTTTCAGGACGAGGTCAAAAAATGGGATTAAGATGGAACAAAGATCCTTCGAAACCTCTCTCGAATACGCGTACGCTTCACCAGTAATAGTCTTCAACGCAATAATCGCATTCTCCTTATGCCTATTTCGTTCTTCATTATCGACGTGCGGTCCAAACGTCGCCTTCCCTGGCGCAATCTTCCAACACAAATTCTTCAAAGTTAATTTATTTTGTTCGCTCGTCGACTTTCTTAACAAAACCGGCAACGCGGTCACGGCGAGATCTCTACACGTACTGTACTGATCCGCGAGTGCGATTAAAATGACCTCGTGCATTTGCTTCTCCGTATCCGTACCATGCGGTGCTTTATAGCTCTCTTTTAAGAGCTCGGTCGTTAAATCCGATACCGCCATGCATCGGAAATCTGTACCACATTTTGATCGTTATAAATGATCAAAAACCATCGGAGCGATCGAGAGAGAGAGGGAGAGAAAATCGTATGTCAGTACGTGCGCGCGTGTGAGAAACACAAGGAGTATCTATCCAACGCGCGGCGTGTTACGCGCGGCGTGCGAGAGAACAGAACAGAACAACTGAGACAGAACAAATCACACACAGAACAGAACACATACATAACGCGCTCTCTGAAGACCATAAACACGCACACGCACGAAACAAACATTGCATTGCGCGTGTGTGTGAGAGAAAGAGGTTTTCTAATCGTCGCTCTCGTGTCGATCCGAC
>Ga0209710_1000827_pt1 | contig 26029 bp, 26 predicted proteins | sample ArcticOcean_MG_C_5_FD_187436 | JGI IMG/M metagenome (GOLD analysis project Ga0209710, IMG submission 187436) | Marine microbial communities from western Arctic Ocean - ArcticOcean_MG_CB4_138 (SPAdes) (version 2) | ecosystem: Environmental > Aquatic > Marine > Oceanic | place: Arctic Ocean...
TACAAAATAAATCTAAATATTTTTCAATTGGTTCTTTTTTCATATTATGACTACTCTTTATTGAATACTTTTTCTTATTAAGAATGATGATAATTTATCTGGTAAAATACTTAAAAATCTCATGAATAATGAAAAAGTAAATGGGAAAGAAAATTCAAATTTTTTCTTGAACATATTTTTATAAATTAATTTTGCTGCATCATCTACTTTCATTAATCCGGGCATATAAAAATCATTTACTGATGTAGCAGAAGTTTCTACAAAGCCAGGGCTACAAACTTGAACAGAAATACCCTTAGGTTTCAAATCATATCTTATTGATTGAGCAAATGATCTCAATGCCGCTTTAGTTGGTCCATAAGCAGCAGCTTTAGGCAATCCTATCCAACCTGAAATACTAGACATAATTATAATTTTACCATCACCATTTTCTAACATTTTAGGAAGAAAAGCTTCATAACAATTAATTACACCTAACAAATTCACATTTATATGTTCTTTATAAATTTCAAGATTAGATTCACTTGAATCAATTGGGTTATAAATACCTGCATTCAAAAATAGTAAAGTTGCTGAATTATTTTCGTTTGCTATTTTTTTGAGTTTTTCAATATTTTGAACATCACATATATAACTTTTAAATACATTAGATAACGGATTTATTGATTTTTTGAATAAATTTAATTTTTTTTCATTCCTACTTATGCCAATTACTTCCCATCCATTATGTAATAATATTTTAGTAAAAGCTGCACCAATACCATCACTAACACCTGTAACAAAAGCTATATTTTTTTTATATGCCATTTTAAATCTCAAAATTCATTTTTTAAATTATTAAATTTATTTTATTTCTTAATTAAATTTTACAAGTTTTATAACGAACTAAAACTGCACCTCTTATTTTTGATTCTAAAATTTCTAAATTTACAGAAAATTTTCCTGCCATAATAGTCTTCTCAATTGGAAGTTTTCCTTCTATTACATCGTTATTTCCTAGATATTTAAAATTAATTCTTAGAGGTTTTAATGGATTAAAGTAAGGATTTTCATTTGTTTTATCAAAAATATTACCTTGAGCTTTAATTTTTAAACCTCCTGATAATACTATTAAAGTATTTTGATGTGGTATAAATGATTGTGTAGATACAGATAATTCTTTATAAATATAATTATTACAAATTTTTTTTTCACCTAACAATCTTAAATTATCTATTATAACTGCTTCAGGAATTCCTTTAGCTAGGCTTGATGCAAGAACATTTTTAGCATTTCTTCCAGGACCAGATTGTCTATCTCTAATATTTTTTGTGTTTAATGCTAAGTTTGCTTCTTTTAATTTTAATTTAGTATCAGTTAATTGTCTCTCAAGAATATTTTTTTTCTCTGTAAAAAAACTAACTAATTTTTCATTTTCTTGGATTAAAATTAACTTATCACTATTACCAAACCTCCAACCTAATAAAACTGCTACAACAACTATAAATAACTTAAAGATAATATTTAAAAAAAATCTAAATTGTTTTTGTCTGTACTTATTTTGAGCTTGATAAAAGTCCAAATTATTAACCTATAAAATAATTATTTTTTCTTTAATATATTTAATATATATTAAATCAAACAAAATTTTTATAAAAACTTATATAAATTATATTTTTTTAGAAGGCATTTAATATTATTGAAGACTTAAAGCATAAAAACCAAAGAGCATGGCAAAGAATGTTATCAGGAAGAAAGCTTGATATTTTATCTCCGTCACCAATGGATATCGAAATAGAAGATATTGCTCTAGGTTTATCTCGGGTTTCTCGATGGAATGGTCAAACTACAGGAAATCACTGTTACTCAGTTGCACAACATTCAATACTGGTAGAAAAAATATTTACTTTAAATAATCCTAAATCTCTAATTAAATGGCGTTTAGCTGCGTTATTACATGATGGGCCAGAGTATGTTATAGGTGATTTAATCACACCTTTTAAGTATGCCCTTAATAATAGTTATAGGTTAGTTGAGAAAAATCTTATGCAAGCAATCAATTTAAGATTTGGACTTCCTGAAACCCTTCCTAAGGTAATTGAATTTAATATAAAGAAAGCCGATAAAGCAGCAGCATGGTTTGAAGCTATTCACATTGCTGGTTATAAAGAAAAAGAGGCTCTACAAATTTTAAAGAAGTCTAATTGTAAATTGAATATTAAAATTAAACCATTATCACCTAAGAGAACTAAAGAAGACTTTTTAAAACGCTTCAATGAGCTAGTAAAAAAATAAATTAATAACCTTCTTTTAATAATGGAAAAGAGCTTAAAACATCTAAATTTCCAAAGGAATTATCATTAGTTAAAAATGATTTATTAAGTTCTTTAAAAGAATTTACTCCTAATAACCTGAGACATGTACTAATCTCTAACTCTAATAACTCCAACATTCTAAAAATAGCTTTTGCTCCACCAGCACCAGCGGCTAAACCTTGAAGTCTCCCTATTCCAACTATATCAGCTCCTAAAGCCATAGCTTTTACAACGTCTGTCCCTCTCATTATACCACCATCGAAAAATATTTTTGATTTCCCATTTATAGCATTTACAATTTCAGGTAAAACTTTTAGTCCACCTAAACCATAATCTAATTGTCTGCCTCCATGGTTAGAAACGTAAACAACCTCAATTCCATGCTCTACAGCTAAAACAGCATCTTCTGCTGTGGCTATCCCTTTTATAATTATAGGTAAATTACAATAACTTTTAATTCTATCTATATCTTTCCAAGAAAAACGCATTTGATGCTCAAAACCAGATGCAGATTGTCTTGAGGTAGTTCTATATCTTTTTGCTAAATCTCTTTCTCTTCTTCCATATGCATCTAAATCAACAGTTAAACAAATACCTGCGTAGTTATAATCCATAGCCTTTTTAATATTATCATCTACCCAATCATTATTTCCTCTAATATATAATTGAAATAATTTTGGATAATCAATACTTTTTGCAACTTCTTCAAATCCAGGCAAACAAGTAGAGCTTGTCATATGCATTATTCCAAAATCTGCTGCAGCTATTGTGGGCGCAACACCAGCTCCATCTACAAAATCTTGCATAGAACCAATTGGAGCTAAGATAAGAGGAATTCGTAATTTATGATTAAATAATTCAGTTGTTAAATCAATATTCTCGACATCTCTTAATACCCTTGGTCTAAATGCCAAACTATCTAAAGCAAACCTATTACGTTTAAATGTTGTTTCAGTTTCCGCAGCACCAATCAAATAATCCCAAGATTCTTTAGAAAGATTCTCTTTAGCTTTTTTAGCAAATTCATGCAAAACTAAAAATTCTTCTCCTACAATTTTGCTACTTAATTTGTTACCACTCATATTTTTGCTCCATTTTGTATAAGATTTTAAATTATAATGAAATTGAGGATAAAAGTCATGAAAATATTAATAATTTATAATAAATTACCTTACTTAAAATACTAATCTAGATAATAAAATTAAAGTTTTTTAGTATGAATAAAATATAAAGAAATTTCAGAAGTAGAATGTATTTTCTCTTTAATTTATTTATGTTTCCTGCTTTTAAATATTATTTATTCGCTAATTTAATATAAACTTTAATTATAAAATCCATTAAAAAATCAAAGAAGTTTGAACAATATGTAATTAAATATTTTAAAGAGAAAAAAGTAAAAAAGTTTGCAAAATTATTATTGTCATTGTAAAACATTTATTGTGTGCGAGGGTGCTGGAATTGGTAGACAGAACGGACTTAAAATCCGTCGGGCGCAAGCTCTTGAGGGTTCAAGTCCCTTCCCTCGTACCAAAATTAACTTTTTTTTAATTTAATTTAATATTTTAAATATTTTCAAAAAAACTTCTTTATTGTAAAAATTGATAAAGCTTTCTTTAAATTTAAAATTTTATTTGGATATCAGCTTTCAACATTAATATAGATAAGCATTTATAGCATAAAAACTCGTTGTTGCATCCCAAACAAAATTATAGTAATACCCTTAAATGTTTAATATATTAGGAATATTTAAAACTTAGAGTTTATTAAATAGATAAGTTTAAAATCAGGTAGAAAATTAAATTTTATATTATATTTTTTATAATATAGTTTAAAAAAATAAACAGGTCATTACATAAATGATTATAGCAAAATCTAAAGAAGAACTTGATAAAGCCCTTAAACAATTATCTTTAAAACCTGGAAAGTTAGCCTTAATTCCAACTATGGGGAATTTGCATGAAGGTCATTTATCTCTAATTAAAATGGCCAAGTTACATTCAACTAAAACTATAACCACTATTTTTGTTAATCCGCTTCAGTTTGGAAAAAATGAAGATTTTAATGAATATCCTAGAACTATAGAAACAGATGTAGAAAAATTAAAAAACGAAAATTGTGATGTTTTATTTATTCCAAAAAATAAAAATGAAATGTTTTATGAAAAAGAAAAACTAAAAAAAATTGAATCTGGTGAACTTGGAAAAGAGTTGTGTGGAAAAATAAGGCCAGATCATTTTGATGGAGTTTTGACTGTAGTATATAGAATGTTTTATATAATAAATCCTGATATTGCTATTTTTGGAGCCAAAGACTATCAACAACAAATTTTAGTTAAAAGAATGGCTAAAACTTACTTTCCTCACTTAGAAATTTTAACTGCACCTATAATTAGATCTTCGAATGGGATAGCACTATCTTCTAGAAACAGTTATTTATCTTCTGATGAGTTGGAATTAGCATCTAATTTATTTAAATCACTTCGACAAAGTATTTCTTTATATCAAAATGGTATAAGTGAAGAAGAGGTTATAAAAAAAGCAAAAGACTTTTTGATTTCAAAAAATTTAATACCTGATTATTTCGAACTTCGAGATGATATTCTTAATAAAATTGAAAAAGGAACTTATAACGGTAAAAAAATATTTTTAGGTTCTGTCAAAATTGGAAAAACTACAATTATTGATAACATAGAATTTTAAAGGTAAAATGTTTTTTTTTCCTATATCTGATGAAAACCCAACTAAAAAAAAACCTTTAATTAGTTGGGTTATAATTTCAATTTGTGTATTTATATTTTTGAAATATGTTTTTGAAGAAAATTACATTAAAGAGCAAATATTTATAAGTTTTGGAATGATACCTGCCTTATTGTTTGGTTTTTCAGAATTATCTCCATCCTTAAATGTTTTACATCCTTTTGTTACTATTATAACTTCAATGTTTATTCATGGTGGATGGATGCACCTTATTGGAAACATGACTTATCTTTATATTTTCGGGGATAATATTGAAGAAGTTTTAGGTAAAATAAAATTTATTATTTTTTATTTGACCACAGGTAGCTGCGCAGCTTTATCTCAAGCTTTTCTGGACCCTAGTTCTACTATTCCGATGGTTGGAGCTTCTGGAGCCATAGCTGGTATTTTAGGAGCCTATATAATTATATTTCCAAAAGCTAACATTAGAGTTTTCTTTTGGTTTATTATTTTTTTTAAAATAATAAAAATAAGAGCTGTATTTGTTCTTGGTTTTTGGATAATTATTCAATTAATAAGCTTTAGTGGAAGTGATGTAAATAGTGGTGGAGTAGCATATGCAGCTCATATTGGTGGATTTATATCTGGAGTAATATTAATTTATTTTTTAAAAAGAAAAATTATTGAACGAAAAAAACTAAGCAAAACTTCTTTACCTTCTTCTAAATAAATTAATTTATAAAGATCGATCATCAATTTGATCTTCTTCTAAAATTTTACCTTTTCCTCCTAGATTGATTATTGCTTTTAATACTTCTTTCGATGCATCATTTAGCATTTTTTGATCTTCTGATCTTAAAACAACTGATGTTCCAAAACTTCCTGGTTTAAAATATGGATAAGAACCAATTTTAATCTCTGAAAAAATATTTTCAATTCTTTCTAAATCTTTGGCTATCAACCCCTCTCCTACATTACTTGATACAGTTTTAGAAAAAAGTTTCTTTCCACCCGTTAATTCATTAATAATAGTATGAAACATGCCTTGCATAATTTTTGGAACACCAGCAAAGACAAATAAATTTTCAACTTTAAACCCTGGAGCTGCAGAAACTGGGTTGTCAATTAAAGTTGCGTTTATAGGTATAATGGCCATTTTTTGTCGAGCTTCATTAAAATCTATATTTGTACCTTCGTAATGTAATTTTAATCTTCTCATAGCTTCATTATTTTTTTCTAATTTTTGATTAAAGGCTTTAGCTACAGATTCGGTTGTTATGTCATCATGAGTAGGACCTATACCACCACAGGAAAAAACATAAGAAAACTTTTTTGTGAATGAATTAATTGTTTCTACAATAGTATCAATATCGTCAGCAATTATTCTTGCCTCTACTAATCTAATTCCAATAATATTTAATTCATTAGCTATCCAATTAATATTAGTATCTTTTGTTCTTCCTGATAAAATCTCATCCCCTATAATAATAATGCCTGCTGTAGAAACCATAAAAGTAAACTCCTTGAAAAATAAGTATTGTTCATATAAATTATATATATATATATAGTTGGATAATAATTTAAATAAGAAAATTAAATGTTTAACCAAATAGAAATTCATAATAAAAATGCATTTTTAAAAATGCACGATGCAGGAAGGCTTGCAGCAGAAGTTTTAGACTATATTACAAGTTTTGTAAAAATTGGCGTAACTACTGAAATATTAAATGATTTATGTCACAAATTCATTTTAAAACATAATGCCATTCCAGCTCCTTTAAATTATAGAGGATTCCCAAAATCAACATGCATTTCGGTCAATCATGTTGTTTGCCATGGAATACCTGGAAATAAAATTTTATCTGATGGTGATATTTTAAATATTGATATAACAGTTATACTTAATGGTTGGTATGGCGATACAAGTAGAATGTTTTTTGTTGGAGAACCCTCTAAAAAAGCAAGGTTTCTGACTAAAATAACATACGAATGCTTAATGCTAGGTATTGAAACTGTAAAGCCTGGAAGTACTGTTGGAGATATAGGATATGCAATCCAAATTCATGCAGAAAAAAATGGCCTGTCTGTTGTCAGAGATTTTACAGGTCACGGATTAGGGAGAGTATTTCATTCTGCTCCAACAATCCTTCATTATGGAAAACCAAATACTGGTGATATTTTAGAAGAAGGTATGATTTTTACAATTGAACCAATGATAAACTCGGGTAAATATGACGTAAAAATATTGTCTGACGGTTGGACAGCTGTAACACGGGACAAAAGTTTGTCTGCTCAGTTTGAGCATAGTATTGGGGTAACATCTAACGGGTATGAAATATTTACTAACTCACCCAAAGGATTTACTCAGCCAAAATATTTGTAATATAAATTATTATTTATTTTTTATAATTATTTTTTATTGATTTTTTAATAGAATTGGTGACATCTTTAACTGCTGGCTTAGCTACTTTATACGCTTTAAAAGCTACTTCTCCTGCTTTTTTTCTTATTTCAGGATTTGTGGCTAAAATTCTAACAGCATTTTTTAAAATTGAACTTATAAACATTATTAACTCATATATTTTTAAAAAAGATCATATTAATTTATTAGATATAATGTTAAATATTATTTATATTTATTACATAATTTTATTTATAATCATACATATTTATTATATCAAAAAAATTATTATATAATTTCAAATTAAGGTGAAACATGATTGAAAGATACTCAAGAAAAGAAATGGTGCAAATATGGTCTCCAGAAGAAAAATTTAAAATTTGGTTTGAAATTGAAGCTCACGCTTGTGATGCTTTGGCTGAATTAGGCGTTATTCCAAAAAAATCTGCAGAAACAATTTGGAAAAAAGGTAATTTTGATATTAAAAAAATAGATGAAATAGAAAAAACAACCAAACATGATGTAATAGCATTTTTAACAAATTTATCTGAATACATAGGTGAAGACGCAAGGTTTGTTCATCAAGGCATGACATCTTCAGATGTTTTAGACACAACTTTATCAGTACAGTTACAAAGAGCTTCGGATATTTTATTAAATGATATTGAGAAGTTAATGATTGCGCTTAAAAAACGTGCTCAAGAACATAAAGATACAATTACTATTGGAAGATCCCATGGTATCCATGCAGAACCTATTACTTTTGGGCTAAAATTAGCAGGTTATTTCGCTGAGTTTAAAAGAAATAGAAAAAGATTAATTGACGCAAAAAATGAAATAAGTACCTGTGCTATTTCAGGAGCAATAGGTACTTTTGCTCATATTGATCCATTTGTTGAAGAATATGTTTCAAAAAAATTAAATCTCAAACCAGAAGAAATTTCAACTCAGATAATTCCACGAGACAGACACGCAATGTTTTTTTCTATACTTGGAGTTATAGCTTCAAGTGTAGAACGCCTTTCTACAGAAATAAGACATCTACAAAGAACTGAAGTACGTGAAGTAGAAGAGTATTTTTCTGAAGGGCAAAAAGGATCTAGTGCAATGCCTCATAAAAGAAATCCTGTTTTAACTGAAAATTTAACTGGTTTGGCAAGAATGGTTAGATCAGCTGTAAATCCAGCTTTAGAAAATGTAACTTTATGGCATGAAAGAGATATATCTCATTCATCTGTTGAAAGAATGATAGCTCCAGATGCAACAATCACTCTTGATTTTGCATTAAATAGACTAACTTCTGTTATTGAAAATTTGATGGTATATCCAGAAGTTATGTTGTCAAACCTTAATAAACTTGGAGGTTTAGTTCATTCCCAACAAGTTTTACTTGCTTTAACTCAAAAAGGAGCAAGCAGAGAAGAAGCATATGAAATGGTTCAAACTAATGCAATGAAAGTATGGGACACTGATGAGAGTAAAAGAAAAAATGTTTTTAAAATTTTACTTAAAAATGATGATAATATAAAAAAGTTTCTTAACGATAGTGAAATAGATAAGTTATTTAATTTAGATCAACACTTTATGCATATAAATACAATTTACGAGCGTGTATTTGACAGTGAGAAAGAGTAATTTCATGGCTAATAAAAAAATAATATATGAAGGCAAAGCTAAGATATTATACGAAGGACCAGATCCAGATACCATAATTCAATATTTTAAAGATGATGCTACTGCAAATAATGCTGAAAAACACGCTGTAATTAATGGTAAAGGTGTTTTAAATAATGCTATTTCTGATTATTTGATGCAAAAAATAAACGAAATAGGAATACCAACACACTATATTAAAAAAATTAATATGAGAGAACAGCTTGTAAGAAAAGTTGAAATTATACCTGTGGAGTTTGTAGTAAGAAATATTGCTGCAGGGTCTCTTGTTAAAAGACTTGGATTAAAAGAAGGCCAAATGTTTTTAAGACCACTAGTTGAACATTATTATAAAAAAGATGAATTAGGAGATCCTTTAATAAATGAAGATCATATAATTAATTTTGAGTGGGCAACAAGGGATGAATTAGAAGAAATGCATGAATATGGTCTAAGAATCAATGATTTTTTAAGAGGCTTATTTTTGGGTATTGGATTAAAACTTGTAGACTTTAAAATTGAGTTTGGACGTTATTTTTCTGATGATGGCAATTCAATATTATTACTTGCAGATGAAATAAGTCCAGACAACTGTAGACTATGGGATGTAAAAACAAATAATAAAATGGATAAGGATTTGTTTCGTCAAGATCTAGGTGGTTTAAAAGAAGCTTACCAAGAAGTAGCAAATAGACTTGGTATACTGCCTGAAAAAAAAGGTTACTCAAGTATTAAAACAGAAATAGTGAGATAAAGAGAGATAGTAAATGAAAGTAGTAATAAATATATCTTTGAAAGATGGTGTCTTAGACCCAGAAGGTCAGGCAATTGAAACCTCATTATCAAATCTTGGCTTTAATGATTTTCAAAATGTTAGAATTGGAAAACAAATAATATTAAATATTGATAAATTGGATAAAGCAGACGCTATTCAAACCGCTGATCAAATGTGTCAAAAAGTCTTAGCTAATACTGTAATTGAAAATTACGAAATTGAAATATTAGAGGATAACTAAGAAAAATGCGTACAGCTGTTACTATTTTTCCAGGCTCAAATTGTGATAGAGATATGATTATTGCATTGAAGCAAATTACAGGTAAAAGTCCTATAAAATTATGGCATAAAGATACGGAAATACCTAATTTAGATTTAATAGTTATTCCAGGTGGATTTAGCTTTGGGGATTACCTTAGATGTGGAGCATTAGCTGCTAGAGCTCCTATAATTAAAAATATCAAAAACCATATCAGCCGAGGAGGAGCAGTACTTGGAGTATGTAATGGTTTCCAAATATTAGTTGAAGCTAAACTTCTGCCAGGTTCATTAATTAAGAATAAAAAATTATTATTTACTTGTAAGGATACAACCTTAGAAGTTCAAGATACTATTCCAAGTCCTTTCTCTTGGGGTTTTAAACCTGGTGAACTTTTAGAAATTCCAGTTGCGCATAATGAAGGTAATTTCTTTGCTTCAAAATCAATTATTCATGAATTAGAAAATGAAGGAAGAATAGCCTTTAAATATAAAGAAAGTAAAAATGAAAAAAATAATTACAATCCGAATGGATCTATTAACAATATCGCGGGTATTCTTTCAGCAAATGGAAGAGTTTTAGGAATGATGCCTCATCCAGAAAGGGTTATAAATACCTTTCACGGTGGAACAGACGGCTTGAGGTTTTTAAAAACAAGTATTGAACAATTAGTTGGTTAACAATGAAAAAAAAAGATATCAATCATAGTAAGCAAATAAATTCAGAACTTTTTAAAATCAACAAAAATGAATATTTTGTTCAACAAATCAGTGACCTTAAATCAGCAATGGAAATGGGGTTAACTAAAAGTGAATTTGAATTAATTTGTAATAAAATTCATAAAACTCCAAACAAAACTGAATTAGGAATATTTTCTGCAATGTTTTCTGAGCACTGCTCTTATAAAAGTTCCAAAAAATGGCTTAAAACAATGCCTACAGAAGGAAGCCATGTAATTCAAGGCCCTGGTGAAAATGCAGGTGTTATAGATATTGGTGATAATCTAGCTGCTGTTTTTAAAATAGAGTCTCATAATCATCCTTCTTTTATTGAACCTTACCAAGGTTCTGCAACAGGCGTTGGTGGAATTTTAAGAGATGTATTTACAATGGGTGCGAGACCAATTGCACTTTTAAATGCATTGCGATTTGGTTCACCTGATCATCCCTTAACAAAACACCTTGTGTCTGGAGTTATAAAAGGAATAGGTGGATATGGAAACTGTATTGGAATTCCTACAGTTGGTGGGGAAACTAATTTTCATAAATCTTATGATGGCAATATATTAGTGAACGCAATGGCTGTTGGGTTGGCAAAAAAAGATAGAATATTTTATTCAGCAGCAACTGGAGCAGGCAACCCTGTTATATATGTCGGAGCAAAAACTGGAAGAGATGGAATTCATGGGGCCACAATGGCATCTGCCGAATTTACAGAAGATAGTTCAGAAAAAAGGCCAACTGTTCAAGTTGGAGATCCATTTACAGGTAAATTGCTTTTAGAAGCGTGTTTAGAATTAATGAATACTGATACTGTTTTATCTATTCAGGATATGGGAGCAGCGGGTTTAACAAGTTCTAGTGTTGAAATGGCCTCAAAGGGTGGTTTAGGAATGCATTTAGATTTAGATCTAGTTCCAATTAGAGAAATAGAAATGACAAGCTATGAGATCATGCTATCTGAAAGCCAGGAGAGGATGTTAATGATTTTAAAACCTGGTTCAGAGGAACAAGCAAGGTCAATCTTTAAAAAATGGGATTTGGATTTTGCTAATATAGGTGAAGTAACCAATACAGGAAGACTTATACTGAAAAAAAATGGGCATGTGGCATGCGATATTCCTATAACCCCTCTAGTAGAGGATGCTCCAGAATATAACCGACCATATGAAATAGTTAAAGATCTTAATATAATAGATTCACAAGATATAAATACAGATCAAACAATAAATGATATTTTATTTAAAATGTTTAAAACACCAAATATAGCAAGTAAGAAATGGATTTGGGAACAGTATGACAGTTCAGTAATGGCAGATACAGTAATTTGTAATGGAAATAGCGATGCAGCTGTAGTTAGAGTTCATGGGACTGATACTAAGGATTCATTGGGAAAAGGAATTTCAATGACTACTGATTGTACACCAAGGTATGTTAAAGCTGATCCTATAATGGGCGGAATGCAAGCTGTATGTGAAGCAGCAAGAAACATAGCATCTTCAGGTTCAAAGCCATTGGCTATCACTAATAATTTAAATTTTGGTAATCCTGAAAAAAAAGATGTTATGGGCCAAATTGTTGGTGCAATTAAGGGAATATCTTTAGCGGCATCTTTTTTGAAAACACCAATAGTATCGGGTAATGTATCTCTTTATAATGAAACTAATGGTGTTAGCATTTTACCTACACCAGTTATTGGAATGGTAGGAATGATAGATAATATAGAAAATACCATTGGAATAAATGCTAAAAATGGTTATTCATTAATTCTTTTAGGACAAGATCATAATGTAGATGATGGATGGCTAGGTTGTAGTGTTTATCAGGAGATTATATGTGGAGATTTTAATGGAGCTCCTCCACCAATAGATTTAAAAAATGAAAAAAAAATAATAGATTTATTGCTAACATTAACAAACTTTAATTTAATTACTTCTGCTCATGATATTTCAGATGGAGGCTTACTGCCAGCTATTTGTGATATGTTATTTTTTAATTCATTAGGAATAGACATAAGTTTGCCAAAAACTCTAACTGAAGAAGGGGCTATTACTAATAAGCTACATGGATGGTGTTTTGGAGAAAACCAGGCTAGAGTTATTGTCGCTACCAAAGAACCTAAAAAGGTTTTATCAATAGTAATGGAAAATTCAGTGGATTGCTTTATTCTTGGTAAAACTAATAATAGTGGTAACTTGAATTTAAATAATATGACTACCATATCAATAAATGATATCAAAAAAGTTAATGAAACTACTCTGCCTTCGCTAATGGGCTATAAAGAATAAAGATAGGTGAACAAAATGGCAATGAAAGCAACTGAAATTGAAGAACTTATTTTACAGACATTTCCAAATGCAAAAGTCACTATAGAAGATTTGAGAGGTGATGGAGATCATTATGCAGCTCAAATAATAGCTGAAGAATTTAGAGGTAAATCACGTGTGCAGCAACATCAAATGATATACAATGCTATGGGTGGAAGAGTAGGTAAAGAGTTGCATGCGCTTGCTTTAAATACTTCCACTCCAAAAGAATAGAGGGAAAATACTATGGAAGATAACACAAAAGAAAAAATTCAAAATATTATCAAAGATAATGAAGTTTTATTGTTTATGAAGGGCACACCGGTTATGCCTCAATGTGGGTTTTCTGCAGCAGTTGTTGGAGTATTGAGTCATATGGGAGTTAAGTTTAATAGTGTAAATGTCCTAGAAGACGCTGAAATTAGAGAAGGTATAAAAACTTATTCCGATTGGCCAACAATACCACAGTTATATGTAAAAAATGAATTTGTTGGTGGCTGTGACATCATTCGTGAAATGCATGAAAATGGTGAATTAACAAATTATTTTAATGAGGCTGGTATAAAAGTATAATTTTTTTGAATAAAAAAGCGCTACATATTATATGTAGCGCTTTAAATTCAATAAACCAGTTACAGTCTAACGAGAATAAAATTCGATAACTAAGTTGGTTTCCATCTGAACAGGATATGGCACTTCGTCAGGCATTGGTATCCTAATTAAAGAACCAGAAAATTTTGTGTGATCAACTTCAACATAATCAGGAACATCTCTTTCAGGTAAAGTAGTAGCTTCTATTACAGCTGGAATACCTTTTGCTTTTTCTTTTAAAGAAACTGTATCTCCTACGTTTACCATTCTAGATGGAATGTTACATCTAATCCCATTTACTAAAACATGACAGTGATTAATCAATTGACGACATGAAAAAACTGTTGGAGCTAATTTCATTCTATATAGAACAGCATCTAATCTACATTCTAAAATTCCAATTAAATTTGCACCTGTGTCACCTTTTTTTCGTACAGCTTCAGTATAATATTTTTTAAATTGTTTTTCACCAATATTACCGTAATAACCTTTTAATTTTTGTTTAGCCATAAGCTGAATACCATAATCAGTTGGTTTTTTTCTTCTTTGTCCATGTTGACCAGGAGCATACTCTCTATCATTCAACGGTGACTTAGGTCTACCCCAAAGGTTTACACCTAATCTTCTATCTATTTTATGTTTGGAACTGGTTCTTTTGTGATCTGACTTAGGCATTTAAACACCCCTTTATAATACTACTTTAAGAAAAATAGTAATTGCGCTTCCAACCAGAAATTAAAATAATCTCGGGATAATCAACACCATGTTGTTATCCACATTATCGGAAATAGAACTGAAAAATACTACTTAATAGCAAAAAGTCAAGTACGATTTCCACTTCCTGATAATGATCTAATAATACCATGAAGTGTTCTTAAATCTTGATGAGTTAAAGAAGCACGATTAAATAAACTTCTAATGTTACGCTTTACAACAGGGGCCATTTCTGGAGAATAAAAAAAGCCTGAATTCGTTAACATTTGATCTAATTGTTTAAAAAAATATTCTCTATCTCCAACATTTGATAATTCAGTACTTTTTTTTAGTTTTTTATTAACTAAAACTTGATTTTCATTAATACCCTGATCAGATATTTTTAATTTGTTCCATTCCCAACATATTAATAGAACAGCTTGAGATAGATTTAATGAAGAAAAATCTTTATTAAGAGGTATAGAAATAGTGCAATCAGCTTGAACAACGTCATCATTTGATAATCCTGATTGTTCAGGGCCAAATAAAAAACCAACTTTTCCACCATTTATAGCGTGCTGATAAGATTTTGATACAGCTTCAAAAATATTCAAAGCTTTTGTACCAATCACTCGTTTTCTTGCGGTTGTAGCTATTAATAAAGATATGTCATGAGATGCTTTATCTAATGAACTAAAACATTCTAAATTATCTAAGATATCGTCTGCTCCAGCAGAAATGGCATAAGAAGAAGTATTAGGCCATCCATCTCTTGGTTCAATCAATCTTAATCTATTAATACCAAAATTCTTCATGGCTCTTGCTGTAGAACCTATGTTTTCCCCTAATTGTGGTTTAGATAAGATTATATATGGATTATGTTTTATCATATAAAATTCATATTTAAATTAACTTTTTCTCCAGTTAGTAATGCCTAGTTTGTCTTCCAAAATAATATTTGATTTTAATAGTACATCTCTTATTTCATCTGCTTTTATAAAATCTTTATTTTCTTTAGCAATTTTACGTTCTAAAATTAATTTATTAATTTCTTCATCATTAATACTAGAAACATTTTTGTTAATTAAATTGCTATTACCATATTTAAACCAATTTTCTGAAGAGTTTGATAGTATTCCCAGTATTAAACTAGAATTTTTTAGTTTTTGAGCACATTCTTTACTTCCTTTGTTCGCTTGGTCTGCTAAAAAATGAGCTCTTGCTAGAGCCTTAGGTGTGCTTATATCATCACTTAAGTTTTGTAATATTTCTTTATCAGATTCACCATCAACATCAAAACCATCAACAGCTCTGTAAAGGCGAGACAATGATTTATTAGCTTCATTTACAGTTCTGTTTCCAAAACTTAATGGAGCTCTATAATGAGCTTGCAAAAGAGAATATCTTATTGATTCACCATCAGAATTTAACAATAAATTATTAATTGTGGTAAAATTACCAAGTGACTTTGACATTTTCTCTCCATTGGATGTCACATATCCATTATGTAGCCAATAATTTGCCATTAAATTTGAATTATTTGCACAACAAGATTGTGCTATTTCATTTTCATGATGAGGGAAAATAAGATCAGAACCACCGGCATGAATATCAAAATGATCTCCTAAATATTTCTTGCTCATAGCAGAACATTCAATATGCCATCCTGGTCGACCTCTACCCCAGGGACTATCCCAACCTGGAAGATCATCTGATGAAGGCTTCCACAATATAAAATCACCTGGATTTTTTTTGTACTCTGCAATATTTACTCGTGAGCCTGAAATCATGTCATCTAATGACCTTCCTGATAACTCTCCATATTTATTATATTTTTCTATAGAGAAAAGAACGTTATTTGAAGAAACATATGCAAAGCCTTTGTATATAAGCTTTTCTATCATTTCTATCATTTCATTTATATGGTCAGTTGCTTTTGGTTCGTATTCAGGGATTAAATTACCTAGAGATAAGCAGTCATCATGAAAATTTTTAATAGTTAGATTTGTTAATTCAGATATAGATATTTTTTTTTCTTTTGCTCGCTGATTTATCTTATCATCTACATCTGTAATATTCCTTACGTAAGTAACTTTTGGATATAAATTTCTAAGTACTCTTACTAAAACATCAAATATTACTAATGGTCTTGCATTACCGATATGAATAAAATCATAAACAGTTGGTCCACATGCATAGATTTTTATATTTTTTGGATCGATAGGATTAAAATTCGATAATTTTCGTTCTAATGTATTATATAGTTTCAAATCTTTCATAATAACTTTTCTTTTTTAAACTTGATTACTAAGTCTTTTAATAATTTTGTCTCTTCCCATCATTAAAATTAAATCTGCCATTTCCGGACCTTTATTTTGTCCTGTTAAACATAATCTTAATGGCATATAAAGTTCTTTCCCTTTTTTGCCAGTGACTTGTGATAACTTTTTCGTCCATGTTGACCATGTCTTCTCATTGAATTGATCTATAGGAAGAACATCTAGAGCTGTGTCTAAAAAATCTTGATTTTCTATAATTGAATGAATTGTGCCAAAACAGATATCCCACCAATCTTTTACATTTTTTAGAAGAGCAATATTACCTCTTATTAAATTCCAAAACTCTTTTGTAATAGATATATTCATTTTATTTAAATCTTCATTTATTTCTTCAAAATCTATCAATTGATATATTTTAGAGTTTAATATTGATAATTCATTTTTATCAAATTTAGATTTAGATTTTCCAAATTTATTTATATCAAAATCAAGGATTATTGTTTTAATTTCTTTTTTTATTTCTACTGGATCAGATGTTCCGACTTTTGATAATAAAGAAGAAATAGCCATAGGATGAATGCCTTCATTCCTTAAATCTTTTAGTGATAAACTACCTAATCGTTTAGACAAACCCGCTCCAGAGATATCAGTTAATAAAGACAAATGACCTAGGTTAGGAGCTGCCGATCCTAAGGCTTCAAATAATTGTATTTGAGCAGCAGAGTTTGTCATATGATCTTCTCCCCTCAAAATATGAGTTATGTCAAAGTCAATATCATCAACTACTGAAGCAAGAGTATAAATCACTCTTCCATCTTCTCTCAAGATCACTGGGTCAGACAAACTTGACATATGATACTTGCTTCCACCTTTAATTAAATCGTTCCATGTTACTTCTGAGTGGTCTAATAAAAATCTATAATGAGGTTTTTTTCCTTTTGATTTTAAATCTGCCACATCTGAATCTGAAAGTTTTAGTGAAGATCTATCATAAACAGGTGGTTTACCTGACGACAATTGAGCTTTACGCTTAAGTGACAATTCTTCTGCTGTTTCATAACAAGCATATGCTCGCTTTTTATCAAGTAAAGTTTCCAGAGCTTTATCGTAACGCTTAAGTCTGGTTGATTGTTTTTCTAAACTATCCCATTTAAAATTCATCCAACTTAAATCTTCAATTATAGCTTTTTCGAATTCAAGTGAAGACCTTTCATGATCAGTGTCATCTATTCTTAACATAAAATGCCCATTTTCTTTTCGAGCAAATAAAAAGTTTACTAAAGCAGTTCTAAAATTACCTATGTGCAAAAATCCAGTAGGACTTGGCGCAAAACGAACTTTAATCATAATTAATTCCTAATCTTGAAAACATTCAATTTTAATTAAACATTAGATGAAGTAATGTAAAGTTTTACTGAAATTGAATTTAGTTAATTCCAATTCCTATAACCGCTTGTTAATGGATATCTTCTATCTCTTCCAAATGCTTTTTCAGTAATTTTTGGACCTGGAGCAGATTGAAATCGTTTGTATTCTGATCTAGATAAAAGCATGGAAATTCTTTTAACATCATTAATTTCAAACCCTTCTTTGACTATCTGATCTAAAGAAAAATTCTCTTCTACTAATTTTTTTAAAATAGCGTCAAGTATATCGTATTCAGGCAAACTATCTGTATCTTTTTGATCTTCTCTTAATTCGGCACTAGGAGGCTTAGTAATTACTCGCTCGGGAATAGCTATACCATTAGGGCCAAGAAAACCATCAGTTTTATTCAAATTTCTCCAATGACATAATTCAAAAACTTGAGTTTTCCAGACATCTTTAATTACGGCAAACCCCCCACACATATCTCCATAAAGAGTAGCATAACCAACAGCGTATTCAGATTTATTACCTGTTGCTAAAACCATTGGTCCATATTTATTTGATATGGCCATCAAAACTAATCCCCTCAGTCTTGATTGAATATTTTCTTCAGTAATCCCTGGCTCAATATATGGACCTTTAAAATTATTAAGAATATTATCAATAACTTCCATACCATCTTTAATATCTAAATAAGAGTATTCAATTCCAAGCTTTGATGAAGCTAACTCTGCATCTTCTAGACTTTCATTACTGGTAAAAGGACTTGGCATCATTACAGCTTTTACTGAATCAGGCCCGAGTGCATCTGTTGCAATTGCAGCAACTAATGCAGAATCTATTCCTCCTGACATTCCTAAAATAACTCCGGGAAAACCATTATTTCTGACATAATCCCTAACACTCATAACTAAAGCTTTATATAAACCTTCTAATTTATTTGAAACTGTATTAATTTTTCCCTTACAAATCCAATTGTTTCCAATTTTCTCCAGTACAATTTCTGAAGTTTGTTCTTCAAAGTCATTCAATTGAGAAGTCAAATTTCCTTCATGACTCAAGCAAAAGGAGGATCCATCAAACACCAGTTCATCTTGGCCACCTACTCGGTTTAAATAAATCAAAGGCAATTTAGATTCTATAACTCTTGAAACAGCTACAGACATTCGTTGATCACTTTTTTTGATTGAATATGGCGATGCATTAATTGATAAAATAATCTCCGCTCCAGTCTCACATAGACATTCAACAACAGTTTCACTCCAAATATCTTCACAAATTGGGAGTCCAATTAAAACACCCCGAATGTTAACTGGGCCAGATAAAGCTCCAGGTGAAAAAATCCTTTGTTCATCAAAAACACCAGAATTAGGTAAATTATATTTATCTCTAAAAGTTACTATTTTACCTTTATCTAAAACAAAAACAGAGTTTCTAATGCTAGCTTTTTCTTTACGGGGAGCGCCCAATATAATAGCGGCCTTATTATCGTTAGTTAATTTTGCTAACTCATTTATTTGATTTTCTACTAATTCTAAAAAATCATTTCTTAGAACTAAATCATCAATTGGATATCCAGTTAAATACAATTCAGGTACAACAATTATATCGATGTCTTCACTAATATTACTTCTTATTTTTATTAACTTATTAACATTACCTATTACATCTCCAACAACTGGATTTAATTGAGCAAGAGTTATTTTAAGTGTATTTTTCATTTAATGGTTTAACCTATAATTATTATTTTAACTTTTTAGTAAAAACTCACGTCCGAGCTTGACCTGAGACTTTCCACCATAAGATATGATATCTGCAGTAGCATAAGTTTCTGACCATCTGTTTGGCAAATATGATCCCGTGCCAATAACATTTACTGGAACATTAGCTAAGGAGAACACTTTACACTTTTCAGGACCAAAACCACTAGATCCTACAATTTTAACATTATTAAAGCCTGCATTATCAAGCATTTCTCTCAAGTGCCAAACTGCGGCAGCTGAGACACCTGTCCCTATTAAATACCTACGTTCTTGTTCATTTCTATAACCTCTAATTGCTTCAGGGGCATTTCTTTCTAATACGGCATAAGAACCAGCTACATCTAGTCCTTCTATATACCTTCCACCGTGAGTATCTAACCTAAGGGATAAGGCTCCCTCATCTGCTTTATCTTTGAAGGCTCTACATACCATTAAGCCATCAGTAATTTCTTTGCCAAAATAATCTATTAAAACGGTTAATGGTTGGTCTGGCCAAGTGGAATGAAACATTTTAGCTGCTTTTAAGGTTGATCCCGCATAACCGACCAATGCATGAGGCATAGTACCTAAGCCACTAGTATTTTCAAAAAGATGGGCAGTTCTATCTGTAGCACAACCTATAAAACCAATGGCGTCTTGTTCAGACTTTACTCTTTGAGAACCAACAAAAGCTCCGTAAGCCATAAGATCTGCCATATCTGTTCCTGCACAATGCCTTGCATCCATAGCTAAAAACGAAGTCTTTGTTAAACTTTCAACCATTGATTTTGCATTATAAGCAGCCACACAAGTCGCTCCAATTTTTTGTAACAATGCAGTTTCAAGGTCAACCAACACTAACATTGAACCTGAAATATACACCATTGGCTCTCCAGCTCCGACATCTTCACCTTCTTTAAAGCATCGTTTAATATTCACATTACCATTTCTATCTTTAACTATAGCTTTTAGCCAATCCATAGCTGGATTTAGGGCAGAAATTACTGGTCGCCTCATAAAAATAGCGTATGTAACTTCAGTATCTCCAAAGGAAGAAACAATATCACGGGTTCTTAAAAAATAAGTATCAGTCACTGATGCCAATTGATCTGGGTTTGGTCTTAAATCAGTTGGCCAATTATCTTTTTTTAAAACTTCAATATTTGATTTATTTTTAGATTGAGACAAAATTTAAACCTTGTTTAAGAGACAGCTAATATCATTTTTTTCTATCACTTCGAGTTTTAGAAAGTAAGTCAGCTACTAAAAAAGCTAACTCTAAAGATTGTGTGGCATTTAACCTTGGGTCACAATGAGTATGATACCTATCTCCTAAATTAGTCTCGCTGACAGCGTAGACACCACCCACACATTCAGTAACGTTTTGACCAGTCATTTCAAAATGGACTCCTCCAGGAACAGTATTCATTTCACCATGAACATCAAAAAAACCTCTGACTTCAGTCATTATATCGTCCATTTTTCTTGTTTTAAAACCGCTAGATGCTTTAACAGTGTTGCCATGCATAGGGTCACAACACCATCCAACTACCAGACCTGATTTTTTAACAGCTGAGACTAATGGTTTAAGCTTATGATTTACATCATTAGCACCCATTCTTGCAATTAATGTCAATCTTCCAGCTTGATTTAAAGGGTTTAATTTTTCAATTAATCTAAGTAAATCATCAGGATCTGTTGAAGGTCCGCATTTAAGACCTATTGGATTGGCTATTCCTCTCATATATTCTATGTGAGCTTCGTCTATACTTCTTGTTCTATCACCTATCCATAACATATGAGCTGAAGTAGCAAACCAACCTTTTTCTTCAGTTATTGTATCTTTTCTGGTAAGCGCTTGTTCATAATTAAGAAGCAAACTTTCATGGGAAGTGTAAAATTCTGTTTCCCTAAGCTGAGGAGTGTTCTCAGGTGTCATCCCACATGCAGTCATAAACTCTAATGAAGAAGTTATTTTAGCCGCAAGGGTTTCATATTTTTCAGCTTCTTTCGTGCCTCTTACAAACTCTAAGTTCCATTCATGCAATTTAGTTAAATCTGCCATGCCTCCACTTGCAAAAGCTCTTAATAAATTAAGAGTAGACGCTGATTTATCATACACTTTTATCAGCCTATCTGGATCAGGCTCTCTTGCTTCCTTATTAAACTCCATATCATTAACCATATCACCTCTATAACTTGGAAGTTCTATATCATTAATTGTTTCAAAAGGTGAAGATCTTGGCTTTGAATATTGACCAGCTAGCCTTCCAATTTTAACAACAGGTAAAGCAGATCCAAAAGTAAGAACTACAGCCATTTGCAATAAAACTCTGAAGCTATCTCTTATATTATTTGCATTATGTTCTGCAAATGACTCAGCGCAATCCCCACCTTGTAACAAGAAAGCTTTTCCTTCAGCAACATCTGCCATTCTTTTTCTAAGGCGTCTTGCTTCCTCTGCAAATACTAATGGAGGACGTAAAGAAAGTTCATTCTCAACTTGAACAACCCTATGCTTATCATTATATTCAGGAACCTGCTTTATAGGAAAACTTCTCCATGAATTAACTGACCAATCAACCATTACAATACCTTCTTAATAATTAAAATATTCATTAATATAATACATTTTTTTCATTACAATATTCTCAAATAGCAGAAAATGATTGAATCTACAAATATTGTCTTAATATTTTGACATTAAGGCCTCATAGTTACAAATTCTTCAGCTGCAGAGGGATGAATACCAATTGTGCTATCGAAATCTGATTTAAGAGCTCCAGCTTTTATGGCAATAGCAATTCCTTGAATAATTTCAGCAGAGTCAGGTCCTATCATATGAGCCCCTATAACTTTTTGAGAATTATCATCAACTATAAGTTTCATTAAGGTTCTTTCTGGATTCCCAGAAACTGTATTTTTTAAAGCTCTAAACCCACTTTTAAATTCAGTAACTTTATAGCCTTTTTTAATAGCTTCCTCTTGTGAAAAACCTACTACAGCTATTGAAGGTTGACTGAAAACAGCACTAGGAATATTATCATATGAAATAAATCTTTCTTTATTACCGAATTCTCTATCAGCAAAAGCGTGTCCTTCATTAATAGCGACAGGAGTTAATGTAACTTTATCAGTTACATCACCTATAGCATATATTGAATTAATATTTGTTTGAGCATAATTATTAACTAAAACTTCTCCTCTTGAACCAAGATTTAAAGCTATTTCTTTTAAACCGAGGCCAGAAATTTTTGGATTGCGACCTGTGGCTCCCATAACTAAATCTACATTTAATAAATTTCCATCAGAAAGGATTATATCATAATTATCATTACTTTTATCAATTTTAGAAATTGTAACTTCATTATGTATATTTATACCTTTTTGTTTCATAGATGACATTAATTGATCTCTAATATCATTATCAAAACCTCTTAAAACCTTGTCAGAACGAAAAATTAAATGAGTATCAACTCCAAAGCCATTAAATATACCAGCAAACTCTACAGCTATATATCCAGAACCATATACAGCTATTGATTTTGGCAATTGATCTAAATCTAAAGCTTTGTCTGAATTAATCATAAATTGGTTCCCTTCAAATTCAGGGAAAGAAGCTTCACCTCCTACAGCTATCATTATTTTTTTTGCAGAAAAACTAATGATTTCATTATTTTCTTTATTTATTGAAACTAGGTTTGGGCCTACAATTTTTCCCCATCCAGAAACCAAATCACATCCAGAATTTTTAATTAAATTTACATAAATTTCATGTAGCCTATCTAATTCTTTATTTTTTTTCTTTATAAGTTTGCTCCAATTACTTTGAAATCCATCAACGTGCCAACAAAACCCTTCAGCATCAGAGACTTGTTCAGAGAATTGTGACGCATAAACTAATAACTTTTTAGGAACACATCCTCTTAATACACATGTCCCTCCAGCTCTATCACCCTCTACAACTAGAGTTTTTGCTCCATAGGAGGCTGAAATGCGAGCTGTTCTTGTTCCACCTGATCCAGCTCCAATAACTATAAGATCATAATCGTAATCAGACATTTACTCTCCTTCGGCAATAATTAAAATAGATAATATCTTAATTTAAAATAAAAGTTATTATTAAATATAAAAAATAATTTATTTTATATTTTAAAATTGATATTTTATAAAGAATAATTTTAAGGAATAAATCATGAGTAATTTGCACCAAAAGACCTAGAAGGATTTTTAGTTGTTTCAATTGAACAAGCCGTCGCAGCTCCATATTTATCAAGTCGATTAGCTGATGCGGGTGCAAGAGTTATAAAAGTAGAACGACCTGAGGGAGACTTTGCTAGAAATTATGATAACTTAGTGAAAGGAGATAGCGCTTACTTTGTTTGGCTTAATAGGGGAAAGGAATCTATTGCTCTAGATTTAAAATCTAAAAAAGATCTTAATGTTTTAAAAAACATAATTAAAAAAGCTGATATATTAATTCAAAATTTAGCACCTGGAGCTTTTGATAGACTTGGGTTAAATTTAACAGACTTAAGACAAAAATATCCATCTTTAATTACTTGTACAATAAGTGGGTTTGGTGAAACTGGTCCATATATGAAACAAAAAGCTTATGATATGTTGATTCAGGCTGAAGCTGGATTAACTGACCTAACTGGAGTACAGCCTTTTAAAAGCGAAAGTGGCAGAGCTAGGGTTGGTGTCTCAGTATGTGATATATCAGCAGGAATGACCGCTTTACAAGCGGTTCAATTAGCTATTATAGGGAGAATAAAGACTGGTAAGGGAAGACATATATCAGTTTCATTATACTCTGCACTTGCTGATTGGATGAATGTTCCTTTCCTTCAGTATAAATATGGAAATAAGATACCAGAAAGATGCGGAATTAGACATCCGACGATTGCACCTTATGCATCTTTTATGTGTAAAGATGGTAAAGAAGTTTTAATTGGTATTCAAAATGAAAGAGAATGGTATAATTTATGTGATATTGTTCTAGAAATACCTGAATTAAAAATTGATGTTAAGTTTAACGATAACAATAAAAGAGTCATTAATAGAGTTGATTTGGAAAATCATATAAAAAATTGTTTTATTAGATTTACAAGAGAACAAATTATAGAAAAATGTAACCTTGGCGGTATAGCATACGGAAGGATTTCTGATATGGAACAATTATCAAATCATCCACAAAATTTATATATGGATGTAGAAACATCAAATGGTATAATACAAGTATTGGCTTCTGGTGCACAGCATGATGGTAAACTTCCACAAGCTGGATCAATCCCAAAAATTGATGAAAATGGAGCAACAATCAGAAAAGAATTTAAATAATTATTAATATTTTAAAAAAAAGCTTCTGCTTTCATTGTTAGCCCTGCATTTAAAGTGCTAGTAAAACATTTAACATTCTGGTTTGTTTTGCTTTCAATACTAATAAATAAGTTTTCATTAGCATAAACTGGAGCAATTCCTTTATGAATAAATTTTTTAACTCTAATTTTCTTAAATTTTTCAGCTGCCCTTAAAAGTAAAGTTGCTTGCAAGGGACCATGAAATACTAAATCATCATAACCTTCTTCATTTATTGAATAAGGATAATCATAATGTATTCTATGACCATTAAAGGTTATTGCCGAATATCTAAATAACATTGTAGGATGTGTGAAAATATTTTCTTCATAATCATATTTAAGTTTTGGCAATTCAATTTTAGAGACTTGTAGATTTTGTTTCGTTACTAAGCCTCTATAAACTATGTCATGAAATTCACTAATCATTAATTGATCATTGACAAAAAACTCATATTTGGCCTTAACAAAACATAACAAACCTGATTGTCCTTTTTTTAAATTTATATCAAAAACAGTGGACTTTTTTGTTACTATGTCACCAATACATAATGGAGATAAAAACTCAGTTTGACATCCTGCCCACATTCTTCGAGGTAAAGGAACAGGAGGCAAGAAGCCTCCTTTTTTTGGATGTGAATCTTTTCCAAGCAATGAAGATCTTACAACAGCAGGAGCTAATGCCCAATGAATACCAGAAGAAGCTCTGTCACCTTTTATAGGCTCTCCTGGCTCTAAGTCTAAAGTAGCTCTAAATCTTTTCTCAAGACTTTGTGAAATCTCATCAATTACAACTTCACTATTACCTATCCATGTTTTTAATTCATCTATATTTACATTTTCGTGATTCATTTTATAATCCATTTAAAAAAAACTATGTTTAATTTATTTAA